>Ga0206951_1141_pt1 | contig 16158 bp, 19 predicted proteins | sample Alteio_BWOrgHeat_38_FD_152974 | JGI IMG/M metagenome (GOLD analysis project Ga0206951, IMG submission 152974) | Enriched cells from forest soil in Barre Woods Harvard Forest LTER site, Petersham, Massachusetts, United States -... | ecosystem: Environmental > Terrestrial > Soil > Temperate forest >... | reverse complement strand
TACCTATGAGCTCGCGGTCGACCTGAAACTGCTTGGCCTTTCGGCAAGCTCCGGCAAATTTGCCTACCATATTACGCTGAATGGGGTTAACACGGTCAATCTTAAAAAGACCACCGAAAGCGACCAGGGCAAGGCTGTGATAGCTATAACTTCGTCACCCGTATTGGATGAAAAAATAAAACTGGACCTGGCCATGACGAGCCAGGCATTCTCGCCGACCGATTTCTGGGGAGAGTGTACTTTGGCTAAAAAGTGAGTGGTGAGTTGTGAATAGTGAGTGGTTAGCAGGATTGCCACTCACGGACTTTTTTTTTAACCTGTTCATGGGTATAAGTATTACCGGCATTTAATTGGTACAGGCCTTTTTCAACCTTCTCAATTAGTATCAGTTTTTCTATTAAAACGTCCAGTTCAAAGTCTTGTGGCATCTTGTTTATCGCCTCAATGGCTATAGTTTTGTTCATACGATAATTCATTAATTCACGATTATAACCACTCACCGCTCACTATTCACCGCTCACCATTAAAGCTTCTCCCTCGCTGCTTGCATAAACTTACTGGCAAACACAAAGCTGTTCAGTTCTTTATTATCGGTATGGGCTATTTCTTTGTTGGTGCCTTCCCACCAGTTTTGGCCGTCGTTTAAAAAAATGATGTGGTCGCCTATGCCCATTACCGAGTTCATATCGTGGGTAACCACAACGGTGGTGGTCTGGAAGTCGACGGTAATTTCGGCGATCAGTTCGTCTATCAGGATGGATGTCTTCGGGTCGAGGCCCGAGTTGGGCTCATCCACAAACAAATACTTCGGCTGCATGGATATGGCACGTGCAATGCCTACGCGTTTTTTCATCCCGCCCGAAAGCTCAGCAGGGTAGAGCTTATTCTTCCCGGCAAGGTTAACACGCTCCAGGCAAAAGTTGGCACGGTCTATCTTTTCGGCCTTGCTCATTTCGGTAAATAAATTGAGCGGGAAGATGATATTGTCCTGCACGCTCATCGAGTCGAACAGCGCTGAACTCTGGAACAGCATGCCGATCTGTTTACGGATAGGCACCCGTTCCACAAAATGCATTTTGGTGAAGTTTTGGCCATCGTATAATACCTCGCCCGATGTGGGTTTATGCAAGCCCACAATACACTTGAGCAAAGTAGTTTTACCCGAACCCGAGCTGCCGATGATGAGGTTGTTGCGACCGGCTTTCAGTTGCACGTTGATGTCTTTCAACACCACGTTATCGCCAAAGGTTTTGCAAATGTTGATGGTCTCTATCATAGCATGATACGCGAAATAACTAAGTCGGCAAATAAGATCATGATACAGCTAAACACCACGCCGCGTGTAGCCGACTGGCCCACTTCCAACGCGCCGCCGCTGGTATAAAAGCCCTGGTATGCACAAATAGAAGTGATGATATAACCAAAAAACAAGGCCTTCACCATCGATACCTGCAAAATGATAGGTTTAAAGCCGCCGGTTAAGCCCTGTACATATTCGGCAACGGCAACCTCTTTTGATGCCGCGCAGGCGATATAGCCGCCAAATAATCCTAAGGAAATAGAGATGATGACCAACAAAGGTATCATGGTAACACCTGCAATAATTTTTGGCGATATTAAAAAGCCGGGGGCGTTCACACCCATAATTTCGAGGGCGTCTATCTGTTCGGTAACGCGCATGGTGCCAATTTGCGAGGCGATGCTCGAACCCACACGGCCCGCCAATACCAGCGAAGTAATGGTTGGGCTAAACTCCAGGATGGTCGAGTCGCGGGTAATGGTACCCACCACCGATTTGGGTATATAATCGACCACCAATTGAAAAGCCGTTTGTATGGTAGCCACCGCGCCTATAAATACCGAAATAATGGCCACAATACCCAGCGAGCCTATCCCGATAGATACCATTTCGCGCATCACCTCGCCCCAGTAAACGCTGAATTTCTCAGGCTTTTTAAAGCTGAGCCGCATCAACATGATATATCTTCCTAAGTGGTATAGCATTTCTGAATGTTAATTTGGCTAAAATACGCTTTTTCGTCAAAGTACATAGCAAGCAAACCACAACACACCGCCTCACCCCGAAACATCCCGATAGCTATCGGGACAACCTTTCAACATTAAAACATTCATTGTACCTTTAACCATGCAAAATGTACTCATCACCGGTGCCTCAAAAGGAATGGGCCGCGCTATTGCCACTGCTTTCGCTAAAGAAGGTTTAAACCTTGCACTTTGTTCGCGCAGCGAAAAAGAATTATTGGCTTTACGCGATGAACTGCTGGCCATCAACCCGACTATCAAAGTAGCCATTCGCCAAACCGATACATCCGACAAAGCCGATATCAAAGCTTTCGCGGCCTTCGCGCAGCAACAATTGGGTTTTATCAATGTCATCGTCAATAATGTGGGCGCGTACATACACCAAAGCATTTTGGACGATGAAGAAGATACTTTCGAAAAACTTATCAATACCAACCTGCTGCCCGCTTACGAGCTGTACCGTTTTTTTGGTAAAACCATGATGGAAGCGAAAAGTGGCCATTTCTTTAATACCTGTTCGGTAGCGGCTATCGACCCGGTGGCGCAGGCGGGTACATATACTGTAACTAAATTCGCACTGTTGGGTCTAACAAAGGTAATGAGGCTCGAGATGCAGGCGCACAATGTTAAAGTGACCGCCATATTGCCGGGATCGACCTTTACAGAATCGTGGAAAGATTCAAACCTGTTGCCTGACTTGTTTGTTTCGCCCGATGATGTAGCGGCGGCAATAATATGCGCTTACAAGATGAGCGCGGGGGCAAACGTCGACGAGATTGTGATCAAACCTGTTGGGGGCCAGTTATAATAATTAATAATTAAATGTACAACAACATGAGAAACAGATTATACCGCGACGAAAATCGCAAAGTTATAGGGGGCGTATGTGCCGGCCTGGCCGACTACTTCAATATGGAAGATACCATAATGCGCCTTATTTTTGTATTTGCCGTTATTTTTTTAGGCACAGGTTTTTGGCTTTATATTATTTTATGGATAGTGATACCCGCCAAATTTGTAATTAACCCGGGAGTTGATTATACCATGCCCACACCCGAAGGGTCGGTAATGCCCGTGCGCAGTACATCAACAGCTACTGTTATTGTGGGCTTTGTGCTCATCACTTTTGGCGCGCTTTTTTTAATGAGAGAGTATGATATACTGCCTTATTTTCAATACCATAAACTTTGGCCACTGGCATTTGTGATACTGGGCCTTGCCATTATATTTGGCGCCGGCAAACGCAAGGTAATACCCGACCAGTTTGAAACATGGCACAAGCAGCAAAACGAACCGAACGAAAACAAGGACACCACCGAAACCATTTAAGCCATGAGAAACGACAGACTGATACCAGGCATGATCCTGGTAATAATAGGGGCAGTATTTTTGCTCGACAATTTTGGTTATATCAACTTTAGCTGGGAGACTTTCTTCAGCCTTTGGCCAATCATCCTCATCATAGCCGGCGTAAACCTGGTGTTTGCGCATAACCGCTCGGTTTGGGCAACGGTGCTTAAAATAGCGGTGCTGGTAATAGGCATGGCCATTTTAATTTGGGATGGCACCACCCGCCGCGACAGCAACTGGAGCTTTTCTTGGAACAACGACATGAACGATAGCGACAGTTACTCGGGTTCGGGCAAGGGCGATTATAACGAGCCTTTTAACCCTGCCATACAAACCGCAAAACTGAACATCAGCGGTGGTGCAACCACGTATACTTTAAAAGATACCACCAACCAGTTGTTTGACGCTAAAACAAAGGAGAACGGCATGGGCTATACCCTTAAAACCAGTATGGACAGCGCCACCGAAGTGGTTGACTTTAGCATGAATGGCACCAAGAACCGACGCCATGGGTTCTTTTTCTTTAACCACAATGGCAACAAGGCTGTGTTAAGGCTCAACAGTAAACCCGTTTGGGATATTGATGTATCGGCCGGGGCAACTAACCTCAAGTTCGACCTAACGCCCTATAAAGTAAAAAAACTGGATATAGAGGGCGGCGCGGCTTCGTTCGATGTTAAAATGGGCGAGCCTTTGGAAACCACGCGTGTTGAAATACAGGCCGGGGCCTCATCGGTAAAAATAACTGTACCACGCGATGCTGCCTGCGATATTACCACCGATACCGGCCTCTCATCGCGCAACTTTAATGGCTTCGATAAAAAAGACGATTCGGATTACCGCACACCGGGTTTCGACAACGCCACCAAAAAAATGTATATCCATATTGAAGGCGGTATGGCCGATTTCAGGGTATCGCGTTATTAATAAAAACCGCTAAATTTACAGGGGAACAATTTTTGTTCCCCTTTTTGTTTTTATACCATGCCACAGGATTATGTTTTGGTTGTTAACGGTAAACGCGAAGGCCCTTTTACCATCGAGGAGTTAAAGGCACGCCGCATAAAGCCCGGCGACTTTGTCAGGACTGATACCATGGACGATTATAAAGAAGCCCACGAAGTAGCCGAATTGCGCGCCCTGTTCGGCTTTGCCTTGCGGCCGGTAACGCCCCAGTACTTTGGCAGTTTTGATCAACGGGTAATGGCCACCCTTATCGATTGGCTATTGGTTTCGGCCGTATTTATGCTGCCCGCGGTTATCGGTATGCTCATTATGCACGATGCCATGATCAGGGTGGTTTTGCTTGGCCTGGTGTTCGTATTGGTCCCGCTCGCTAAATTTATTTACAGCATAATAATGGAAGGAGGGGCTAAACATGCCACTTATGGCAAAAGCATACTCCACATTAAGGTTTGTTTAGACGATGGCTCGGATATCGATTATGCCAAAGCCGCGGCGCGTAACCTCACTAAAATATTTTCGACAGCGGCCTTTTTTGTCCCGTACCTGCTGTGCTTTTTTACCAAAAAACAGCAATGCCTGCACGATATGATAGCCGGTACGCTGGTGATAAAGGACAGGCTGGTGTGAGAGCTAACCTGTTGTTATCAAAACAATTAGCGAAAGTTGTTGTTTTGACAATAAACACCTGAGATATGCTGACCGAAGCAGCCACATTTAAAATTAAAACCAATAACCGCGAGCGCGACATCCGCATTGTGCCCCTGTTTTTGCAAAACCATAAAGATCCCTGGGAACCTAACGAGATATTCGAATTGCTGGAAATAGGAAATAACGATCACGGCAACTTTACCGAGTTTGCAGAACCCATTGAAACAGGCAAAATAATTATCGACGATCATAAAAACTGGCGCTACGAAGGAAATAGCGAACTGGATGAGGACCTGTTAAATCAAATAGCCGGTTTTGTTTTGAGCTACGAAGAGTAGGCCCCCCTGATTCATAGTTCATAGTAAGAAAGGGCCTTTACCATGAACCATGAACTATGATCCATCAACCTTCCCTCCATTAACTGAATGTAGAATTATATCTGTAATTTAGCGGTTTGTTTAAGCTAATGGACAACGAATATTATATTTTAGAATCGGGCCAAAAATTAGGGCCGTTTACCGCGCAGGAATTGATGGACAGGCCGCTGGAGCCCGATGACCTGGTGGTAATGCCTTTACAAAGCCAGGGCACCGAGGCGCACCTGATGCCCGAGTTTAGGGAGTATTTTATCGGCGAAGGCATTTATTACCCCATGCCCGAAAATACGGCCAGCTACTTTTTACGTTTGCCGGCTTATATTATCGATTTTATCATCATCATATTTGGTACCGAGATATTGGCTTTTATACTTTTCCCGGGATATATGAGCCATTTAATAGGGATTTTTTCGATAAAGTTTCTCACTGACCCCAAACTACAGGAAAACCTGATGAAGCATGAAACGGAGATCATTGTCATTCAGCTGGTAATTTTTGTAGTTACCATTCTTTACAACTCGCTTTGCGAGGCAGGCCGCATGCGCGGCTCAATAGGTAAGTTTATTTTAGGCCTCGCCGTGGTGGATGGTTTAGGTTATGGCCTAACTTTCGGGCATGCTTTAAGGAGAAACCTCGGTAAAACAATATATGAAGTGTTGGGTCTTATTATAGGCCCGTTATCGTACCTGGCTTATTTAAAAATACTATGGTCGTTCCGCCACCAGGGCATTCACGACCAAATGGCCGGTTGCTTTGTGGTGAAGAGGAATAAGTAGAAACCAAAATACCGCGTTAGCGATCGAAATGGAAAGCCCGGAGCCGCGGCCGATCAGCGGCGAAGACTTGTAATGGAGAGCGCGGGCCGCAGGCAACGCCCAAATCATATAGCTGTTCATCCTTATTCGACACAATACAAATTTCCGCTCCTGCTATCTAATTACAGTTCTTAAAATAAACTTTACCTCAATCCAACCAACAAAAGCTTCTGAATGCCTATTTTTGCAATACAATACGAATAGCATGGATGCCGAAGCGATAAAAGCCCTCAAAGGTCGTTACTGTAACTCACTCACCGAATACTCGCGTTTTAAAACCCGTGAAGTGTTTATCGGCGATGTGCCCATGGGTGGCGATAACCCCATCCGCATCCAAAGTATGACAACTACCAACACCCTGGATACTTTGGGTACGGTGGAGCAAAGCATCCGCATGATAGATGCCGGCTGCGAGTATGTGCGCATTACTGCGCCAAGCATTAAAGAGGCCCAAAACCTGGCCGAAATAAAAAAAGAACTGCACAAACGGGGCTACAAAACGCCCCTGGTTGCCGATATCCACTTTACCCCCAACGCCGCCGAAGTTGCGGCCCGCATTGTAGAAAAAGTACGCGTAAACCCCGGCAACTATGCCGATAAAAAGAAATTCGACCAGTTGACCTATACCCAATCGGAGTACCAGGCAGAGTTGGACCGTATTTACCAAAAGTTTGCCCCTTTGGTAAAGATCTGTAAGGAATATGGCACGGCCATGCGTATTGGTACCAACCACGGTTCGCTGAGCGACCGGATCATGAGTCAGTACGGCGATACCCCGCGAGGTATGGTCGAGTCGGCGATGGAGTTTATGCGCATGTGCGAGGATATGAATTACTATAACCTTGTTATCAGTATGAAGTCGAGTAACCCGCAGGTGATGGTGCAGGCTTACCGTTTACTGGTAGAAACCATGGTTGCCGAAGGCATGAACTACCCCCTGCACCTCGGCGTAACCGAAGCCGGTGATGGCGAGGATGGCCGCATCAAATCGGCGGTAGGCATCGGTACTTTGCTGGAAGATGGCCTTGGCGATACCGTCCGTGTGTCGTTGACCGAAGAACCCGAATACGAAGTACCCGTGGCCCAGGCGCTGGTGAAACGTTATGTGAATAGGGAGTTGTCAGTAGTGAGTAAAAAACAACCAAACTCACCACTCACCACTGACCAATCACAACACAACCCCTACGAATACCAAAAACGCGAAACTTACGAGGCCAATACCTTTATCGGCGGACACATGGTGCCGAGGGTGGTGGTCGATCTGTCGGCAGCTAACCTGAAAGATCCTGCCGTGCTGAATGATGCCGGTTACCTGTACAGTCCATTGCTGGATAAGTATAACATGGCCGAGCAGTCTGTTGATTTTGTGTACTTAGGCGATGCTTTGCCCTCGTTCAACTTTCCAGGCAATTTAAAGCAATTATATAACTACAAAACCTGGCAAACGCTGGCCGATAAAACCCTTTACCACCCGGTTTTTGAGTTGAACGAGTACATCGGCGAAAGCCAAAAAGACTACGCACTGAATTTGGTGCGCATCAAACCTTCGGATATCGAAACCGCCGATTTCGGCGCCTTGCCTTTGGATAAAACCCTTGTTTTTGTTTTGGAGACTGATGCCCTTAACGGGATGCAGGACCAACGCGTCTTCTTCTTCAAAATGGAAGAGTTGGGTTTGGATGTGCCGGTCATCATTAAAAGGACTTACCCTGCAAGCGAATTTGACCTCAGCAAAACAGGCGATATCACCAGTGCCGAAGAGCCAATATCAAAACTGCAGCTTTTTGCCGCTACGGATATGGGCGCGCTATTGGTGGATGGTTTTGGAGATGGCATCTGGATAGATACGCCATCAATGCCAACCAAAGTAATCACCTCTACAGCATTCGGCATTTTGCAGGCCACCCGCTCGCGTATATCAAAAACCGAATATATCTCATGCCCAAGCTGCGGCCGCACCCTGTTTGATTTGCAGGAGACCACCCAAATGATACGCAGCCGTACCAGTCACCTCAAGGGCCTTAAAATAGGCATCATGGGCTGCATAGTAAACGGCCCAGGCGAAATGGCCGATGCCGACTACGGCTATGTAGGTGCCGGCCCCGATAAGATAACGCTATACCGCGGGAAAGAAGTGGTGCAAAAAAATGTCAGCTCGGCCAATGCTTTGGATCTGCTTATCGGGATTATAAAGGATGATGGTAATTGGATAGAGCCGGGTTTGTAGTGTGGTTTTGGGTATTTTGAGTTAAAGCGCCTTTCTTCTTTTTTGGAAAAGTTGTTCCACATCCTGGTGCCTCACATAATTGCCCGACTCGATTTCCCGGTCAGCGTCGTCAATTTCCTTATTATATTGGTCAAGGAATGCCTCGGTTATTTGCTTTGCTTCATCTTCAACATCCGACCGGTAATTGTAGCGCAGGCTATCCAAAAAAGCCAATAGAACTTTTTCCTCCTGTTCGTTCTGTGTGTTTACTAATACGCTCATAAACAAATTTAAGAAATGTTTTTAATAACCGTTTAATTGTAGGTTTGAAGATTGATTTTACTAAGGATGATGGTAATTGGATAGAGCCGGCGTCATAATCAAGGCTCCAATTAAAATTACTTCAAATTCCTTAAAGCGATTTTGTTTCTACTTGATAATATAAGTGTAAACGTTAGTGAGCGGTGAACTTGTAATTCCGGTCGAGGTCTCGGTACTGCTTGTCGGATAGCCGGCGGCATTGTATATATAAGTAAAATTAAAAGTATAAGGCGCGTTAGGTGAATTAACTGAATTTATTACTTCTTTAACACAGTTGTTGTTTCCCAAATTAAAATCTGTAGAAAGGTTATAAATCCCCTTTACATTTAAAAAAGGACTTTTATTACTGTCAAAAGTATTGGTATAAAAATAGTAAGGGCCTGTTGTAACAGACGTTTCATATTGGGCACACGTGGCTGTATTACCCATGCTATCATATGTATACAAAAAATAATTATTAGATCCATTATCTACTTTTGTAATTCTTTGATTGCCATCTAATGATATATTTGCTGTGCTTACATGGAATACAGAGCCATTATTATACAAAGAGTATGTATCGGTTATTGAATTTGCCCCATTTGCATAAACACTTTTTGAACTTAAAGTGCCATTAGTATAAGTATCGAGTTCTGTTAAATTTCCATTGGAATCATAATTGTATTTTTTGTCAGTTCCGGATAGGGTGATAATTTCAATTATTCTATTGGATGCATCGTATTTATAAGTACTGCTGTCGCTAAAGGTACCATTCGAATAGGTTTTTATTGAATATGGTAAATACACGGGTTCTGTAGGTGTATCGGTATTGCCTTTTTTACATCCAACAATAAAAACCAAAATCCCAATAAACGAATAGAACAGAGTAATCTTTCTTTTCATATGACAAACGATTTATCTTATAAAATCAAAGCTAAAATAAACATTCATTATTAAAAAATAATATGATAAACTATAATTAATTCAACGGCCTAAACCCGGCAAACATATCCGTCGACTCAGGCACGGTATTTAACAGCACATCATCACAAGCATTACCAGGTAAAAGGCTCTGAGTAATAATTATTTGTTGATGTAGGTATAAGTTGTAACGGTCTGACCGGAAGACGTACCGCTGGCTGTTACTACCCTGCTCGTCAAATACCCCAACGAATCGAACGTGCCTGCAAAACTGAATGAGATGTTAATGCTCGGGAGCCCCGTAGGATAGGTTGAATTTTGTGTAATGATATTATATGGTGTGTACCTATCGAACCAGATGTAGTAGTTCCCCTTTACATTCAAATAAATGCCGTTATGGTTATCATAGGTGGCTGTAAAAGTTGAATAGGGCGTTGTGCCAGTTGAAGTCAAGTATTGTGTTATCGAACTTACATTACCCGATGCATCATACGTATAAGCGGCATAGTTATTAGCATCTATAGCCTTTTTTGTAATATGTTGTGCACTGTTTAAAGTAAGCGTTTGGCTGTTGGTGGTTGTATTGCCATTGACGTAAATTACAGATTGTTCCGTTGCCGTCCCGCTGCCATAAGAGAATGCATTTTTTTGTGAGGGCTGACCGTTGGTATATAAGTCGGCCTCAGTAATCCTGTCACTGCTGTCGTAGGTTAATTTGGTATCGAGTAAAGTTCCACCGCTATTTTCTATAACTTCAACTATCCGGTTTGAGCCATCGTAAGTGTATGCTAAAGTATCTGTTACAGCACCGTTCGAAGTGGTTTTTAAGCCCCCGATCAAATGAGTGCCACTTATATTTGTATTGGTTGGATCAGCTTTTTTGCAACCGAAAATAATCGTACTAACAATTATTAAACTCAGAAATATTTTTTTTACCATGCAATAAAACTAAGTATAAATATCAGAAGTGCAATTATTTTCGGACCTATTGTCCCACTTACATTGTCTTAATCATTATTAATAAAACAAACCTATATTTACGTTCCAAGGCCTGCCTGTAATGCAAAACGAAAAAGAGCTGATCCCGCATTTGTTCCGCCGCGAGTTTTCAAAAATGGTTACCGTTATCGGTAAGCTGTTCGGTTTGCAGCACATCGAGGTGGCTGAAGACATTGTGAGTGAAACCTTCCTTATCGCTACCGAAACCTGGGGCATAAAGGGCATCCCGCCCAACCCCACGGCCTGGCTGTACACAGTAGCCAAAAACAAGACGCTCGAATATTTGCGCCGCGACAAAGTATTCGCCGAAAAGGTTGGCCCTGCCTTGGCCCTGGCCGAAGAAAGCAACGGGCAAACCCTTGCGCTCGATTTCTCCAGCCAAAACATTAACGACAGCCAGTTGCAAATGCTTTTCGCCATTTGTAACCCCATCATCCCTGCCGAAGCGCAAATAGGCCTTGCGCTGCGCATCCTTTGCGGTTTTGGTATCGACGAGATAGCAGATGCATTTTTATCGAACAAAGAAACCATTAACAAACGCCTGTACCGCGCCCGCGAAAAACTGCGTGAAGCCAAAGTAAAACTCGAAATGCCCGGGGAGCAGGAGATAAGTAACCGCCTTGACAATGTGCTGCATACCATTTACCTGTTGTTTAATGAGGGCTACTATTCCACCACCCAAAACAAGGTATTACGGCAGGACATGTGTGTTGAGGCATTACGATTGGGTGTGATGTTATCGGGCTACGAAAAAACCAACCTGCCCAAAACAAACGCTTTGATCGCATTAATGTGCTTTCATTCCTCACGCTTTAACGCCAGGCAGGGCAGCGATAATGCCATGGTTTTATATGCCGACCAGGACGAAGCCCTTTGGGACAAAGAACTCATCAGGCAGGGCAACCGCTACCTCAATATATCGGCAAAGGGGAACGAGATCAGTTCATACCACCTGGAGGCCGCCATCGCACAGCTACATTCAAAAAAAGACGATACCCCCGAAAAATGGGAAGCGATATTGCAATTGTACAACATGCTGTTACAGCTCAATTACTCGCCCGCCGTCGCCCTTAACCGTACCTTTGCCCTTTACAAAGCCCGGGGCGCGGCCGAAGCCATTGTGGAAGCCGAAAAGCTGCCCACGCAAAACAACCACTTTTACTTTACCCTGCTGGGCGAGTTATACAAAGGCATTGATAATCAATATGCCAAAACCCAGTTCGAAAAAGCTTACACTTTGGCCAAAACGCAAAACGACAAAGATGTGATCAGGCTGAAGATAAAGAGCATATGAGCGAAAACTCAATCATTCACAACTCACTTCTTACCAACATACCATCCTGCCCAAAGCGCCAGCAAAACCTGCAAGGGGATGCGCGCCCATGCAATCAATGGGGTTACCCGGATATCGCCCATCATAAAAGGAGCGCGAACGATCATGTCGATATGCACCGGCAAAAAAGCGATAAGCATTAATATGATCCCCCACGCTCCGTATCGGCGTGTTTTGGACCATATCATCAGCAAAGCGAAGCTGATCTCGCACAGCCCGGCCAAAATATTGAGCACCTTTGGGAAGGGCAAATATGCCGGGATAATACTGATATAACCACCCGGATGGATGAAATGGTTGGTACCCGCAACCAGGTAGGCGACAATTAAAATAACCAAACTTATTTTTTTGTATCTATGCATAATTCAATGTACGTTAAAGCCCGGATTTTGGCTTTGTTTTGATGATAAAAACCTCGAAATTATGCGTTTAAGCCCTATTTATAACCATTCTAAATTGAACTTGTTTGACAAAGTGTTGACATTGCATCGTTTTCGGCGTGTTACTTTTGTTGCGCATTATTTATATCGTTTTGAAGTATCTTAAAATTATAGCTTTCACGCATAAGCAGATCGAACTGAAAGAACTCGGCAAATTGGTAATTTGCCAGGAAAACATTACCGAGAAGCTAAAGCAGGTTCAAAACGAATTTCAGATCCCCGAAATTTTTTACCTGGCTACCTGTAACCGCGTGGAATTTGTGCTCGCAACAGGGCAGGTAGTAGATAAAGCATTTACCAAAAAATTCATCAATGCTTTAGAAATAGGCATCTGTTCGCACTATATGGGCACCTTTTTAGATGGCGTTTCTATTTATAATGAACAGGAAGCATTGAACCATTTGCTGCGTACCTCATGTTCGTTAGAGAGTTTGATCGTAGGCGAAAAAGAAATTTTGGCACAGGTGCGCAAAGCTTATGAAAGCTGCAAAGAAGCAGGCCTTACCGGCGATTACCTGCGCATGGTAATGGAACGCGTGGTGAAGACAGCCAAAGAGGTGTATACCGATACCATGATATCGCGAAAGCCGGTCTCTGTTGTATCATTAGCCTATCGTAAACTAAAAGACCTCGACCTCTGCTCCAAAGCCCGCATCCTCATCATCGGTGCCGGCGAAACCAACCAAAACATCTCCAAATATCTTCAAAAGCATAAATTTTCAAACTTCGCGGTGTTTAACCGCACCTTATCGAAAGCCGAAGAACTGGCTGCCGACCTGAAAGGTGAAGCTTACAAGCTTGAAGACCTGAAAACATACAACAAAGGTTTTGATGTCATCATCACCTGCACATCGGCGGTAAGGCCCATTATTACCCACGAAATTTATACCAGCCTGCTTAACGGCGAAACCGGCAAAAAGACCATCGTCGACCTGGCTATACCCAACGATACCGACCCCGAAGTTTTAAAGCAGTTCAATATCAACTACATCGACGTACACTCGCTGAACGAAGTGGCCAAAAACAACCTGAAAGACCGTTACGAAGAACTGGTTTATGCCGAGCAGATCATTGAGAACAACATCAGGGAGTTTGTGCCTGTATTGAAACAACGCCAGATAGAGCTCGCCATGAGCCAGGTGCCCGTTAAGATAAAAGAGATACGCAACCGCGCCCTCAACTCTGTTTTTGCCGATGAGGTGGAAAACATGGACGAGCAATCGCGTGAGGTATTGGAAAAGATCATGGACTATATGGAGAAAAAGTACATCAGCGTACCCATGGTAATGGCCAAAGAGATTTTAGTGAATAATTGCAATTAAATACCTGCTTTTCAAAGCCGGCGACTTACTTAGTCAACCCAACTTCACATTACAACAAAATTTACAATTGCTGCCGTTTAAAAGTTAAATTTGCGCTGCAAAAAATTATAAATGTTCGACAGGAAACTCATTATTGGTACCCGCGGAAGTGAACTGGCCCTATGGCAGGCTAATTTTGTAAAAGACAGGCTGGCCGAAAAAAATATTGATGCCGAACTGAAGATCATAAAAACACAGGGCGACCGCATACTGCACCTTAGTTTTGATAAACTGGAAGGCAAAGGCTTTTTCACCAAAGAACTGGAAGAAGAATTATTGGCAGGTACCATCGACCTGGCCGTACACTCGCATAAAGACCTGCCCACCGAAAACCCGCCGGGCTTGACTATCGCTGCCGTATCGGAGCGCGAGGACCCCTCGGATATTTTACTGATATTGAAAGATTGTGTGGATGTACACCAAAAGCTGTCGGTTAAATACGGCGGTATTGTGGGCACTTCGTCCAATCGCCGCAAGGCACAATTGTTAGCCATGCGCCCCGACCTGGAGATAGAAGAACTGCGCGGCAATGTGCCCACCCGCATCGGCAAATTGCGCGACGAAGCTTATGATGCCATTATGGTAGCCAAAGCAGGTGTTAAAAGGCTCGCACTGGATCTGGGCGAATTTCATGTAGAGGAACTGGCCGCTACCGAATTGATACCCGCGCCCGCGCAAGGCGTAATGGCCATACAGATACGCGAAAGCGATACCGAACTGTTTGATGCCATGCAACGCGTATTGCACCACCCCGAAGTGGAGCAGGAACTGTCGGTTGAACGTAACGTGCTAAAATTGTTTGGCGGTGGTTGCCATTTACCATTAGGCTGTTATTGCCGCAAGCACGATGATAAATACCAGGTATTTGTATCGAAGGCCGAAGATGGCGACGCGTTCCCCGACAGGCTTTTTTTAGAGACTACCGAAATTGAAGGCTTGCCCGAAAAGATATTACCCTATTTTGATAAGGACAGAGCTTTTTTCGGATCCGTATTTATCTCGCGCGACCTGAATGAACACAGCTATTTCCGCAGAGCAGTGGAAAAATTAGGCATACAGGTGGATGCCCGTTCGCTGATACGCACCGTACCGGTCATCACCAAACTCGACCCATATATTTTGCATAACCTGGATTGGATATTCTTCAGCAGTAAAAACGCGGTAGAATACTTTTTTGAATTAGAACCACAATTGCCAAAAAAAGTAAAGTTCGGTGTGTTGGGGCGTGGCTCCGAAGAAACTTTACGCCGCATAGGCCACTTTGCCGATTATACCGGCGAAGGGGTCGATATGACGGATGTAGCGCAACATTTTGCCGCTATTGCCAACGGAAAAACCATTTTGTTCCCCAGCGCCGAAAATTCTATGCGGAGCATACAGCAAGCCTTATCGGACGATACAAAAATTATTGACCTGCCTGTTTACGAAACCGTATTGCAGGAAGATCTGGACGCCACACAGGCAGATGTACTGATATTTACCAGTCCATCCAACGTGGATGCTTATTTCACCAATAATTTATTGGATCCAAATCAGAAAGTAATCGCCATCGGTAAATCTACGGGTAAAAAGTTTGACGAAATGGGTGTATCTTACGTGCTGCCGTTTTCGCCGGACGAGATCGGTTTGGCGGAAGCTGTGTTTGGGATGCAGTAAGCCCCACCCAACCCTCCCCGGCAGGGAGGGCTTTAAAAAAATGAAAACAAAGTCTCCCCTGCCGGGGGAGATTTAGAGGGGGCTTATGCTACAACGACCAAGAAGAAACAGGAAAAGTGAAGTGATCCGCCAGATGGTGCAGGAAACGCATATCAGCGCGGCCAATTTGATATTTCCGCTGTTTATTGTGGATGGCAGCACCTGCACGGCGGATACTGGTTAGTACCTCCATCGTGGTGCGGCGCTCATCGAGCCAGCCTTTTTGCACTGCTGCTTTTACCATGGCGTACTCGCCGCTTACATTATACGCCGCAATGGGCAATTCAGTATTATCCTTTAATAATTTGATGACATCGAGGTAGGCCAGTGCCGGTTTCACCATTAAAAAATCGGCGCCTTCGTGTTCATCCAAACGGGCTTCAATTAAAGCTTCGCGCTGGTTGGCGGGGTTCATCTGGTAGGTCTTTTTATCGCCGTGTTTTGGTGCCGAGTTCAAGGCATCCCTGAACGGACCATAAAACGCACTGGCATATTTCGCCGTGTACGACATGATGGACACATTAGTGAACTTGTTGTCATCCAACACCTTGCGGATATAGCCTATCCTGCCGTCCATCATATCTGATGGGGCAATAATATCTGCACCGGCCCGCGCATGCGCCAAAGCCATTTTGCCCAATATCTCCAGTGTTTCATCGTTCAGTATTTCGTCGTTTTCCACCAGGCCATCGTGGCCATCGCTG
>Ga0206951_1140_pt1 | contig 16206 bp, 14 predicted proteins | sample Alteio_BWOrgHeat_38_FD_152974 | JGI IMG/M metagenome (GOLD analysis project Ga0206951, IMG submission 152974) | Enriched cells from forest soil in Barre Woods Harvard Forest LTER site, Petersham, Massachusetts, United States -... | ecosystem: Environmental > Terrestrial > Soil > Temperate forest >... | reverse complement strand
ACTTTGTTGAGGTTCTGATGACAGCACGGCACGCTCAGCAGCAGCCTGGCATTATTCGAGATGGCCTGGGCGATGGCATCGTCGGTGGCTGTATCGCACGCATGGAGAGCCAGAACGATATCGGGTTGGGTTTCGATCGTTTGGATTTGGCCGCACGAGAAAGAGAGCCCGTTCGCACTCAATCTCTCGGCTCGCGCGATACTCTTCTGGATCACTTCTTCGTTGACATCAACGCCGATTATCCGCGCGGGGATGGCCAGGATGTCGTTCAAGTAATGATGAACTGCCAGCGTCAAGAAGCTGGACCCGCAACCGCAATCGAGGATCACCACTTCACGCCCGAGCGATCGCAACTCGCTCGCTTCCAAGACGTGAATGAGGTGCTTGAGGAATTCGTTTATTTGCGTGTACTTTGCCCGCATCGTAGGCTTGACGCGGCCATCGACAGTTGTGATTCCCATCACCTCCAAAAGCCGATCCGCACGTCCTTCCGGCAGAGGAAGTTCCTTGGTGCGGTTGTGAGATTCTCCCGACTGCGTTGATTGAGATGTTTCAGTGGGATCGGCTATGCTCCGCCTACCGATAAGGACCTTCCCTTTCTTGGTGTTCCGGATGTCGATTTCCTCCTGCGTGGTGGAGAGATGGATGCCGGCAAAGATCAGGGAAATGAGTTCATCGAGAGCAGAGGGGACTTCATTGAGTCTGTAGTTGCGGGTGATGTCTTTACGCGTATCGAAGTATGAAAACTGGAGATGGCGTACGTCGTGCAAATCGACCGGACGAATGACCGCGCGAACCCACTCACTAGCAACATCGCCGCGCTTCGCACCGCCAAATGTCGCCCGCCGGAATGCACTCGACAATACGGTTTCGGTGACGAGTTGCCGGACCATTCCACGATCTTCGTCGGTAATGCTCATGCGTTTATCTTACAGAGGCTTTCGATTTCCAAAGGCGTGTAATTCATTTGTCTTTCTTCTCTTCATCGAACCTCTTGATTTGTTGTTGAATGTATTTCTCCACCTCTCCGGATTCATTGTTGGTTGCGGCGATGGCCTTTGCTCCATACTCTCGGGCTTTCATCTTGTCTCCCAGGGCAAAATGGGATTCGGCAAGATTCCAGAGGGCGAACATATCTTTGTCGCCGGCGATTTTCAGCCAGGCTTCTGCCGATTTTAGCGAGAGTGCTAGTATGGCTCGATTCATGCTGACCTCCGGTGAACGCAGGATCGCGGAAACCTTGGAGAGCATGATCGTGTCATCGGACTCGATCGCTTTGGCGATCGCTTCATCGGCTATCTTTCGTGCTTCATCTTCCTTTTTGGATAGGAGAAGCAGTCGAATCCGGGGCGATATGAAATAGGGAATTCCAGAGAGTAGCGGATGTTTTTTCTGAAATTCGAGAAGCGCGTTCAATCCCTCCTCGGCATTGGAGCCGCTCAAGGAATTGAAAATCACCATCACCTCGGCTTCGACTTTCGCCATGCTTTCAACGTCCGCTTTGACCCACGTTCCAGCTACGACTTTGGGCAACACTTCCCCCAGAAACATTGGATGCCCAACGAAGGCGATTTTCCGATCTTTGCCGATGACGAAAGAGCAGGGGATGGTCCGTTTCGCGGAAGCGATCCAGGTGTCATATGTTGCTCGATCCTCCGAATACGCAAAACTGTAGCCGAGCTTTGGTCCTCGCTTCGAGACGAATAGAGTCACTTTTTCCAGAGTGTTATCCTTCTCATCCAGAGCGGTGAAACCGATGAAGCTAACCCCCTTCTCGCGATACTCTTTCTGCAAGCGACTGATCTGCGGCATCACAGCGATGCAGGGGTCGCACCAGGTTGCCCAAAAATCGACAACGTAAATCTTGCCGGCAGCAAACTCCTTTATTTCGTGACCTTGTAACCATTTGGTGACGCGGAGCGCTGGTGTCAGGTCGCCCGCAGCCAGATGTTTGGCTTTCAGTTCAGGTTGCTGGCCAGCGGCAGAGACAAGCACGATGCTCGCCACAACGCCAACGACTGTAAGCAGTTTGTGCATGAAAGCGGTCCGCGAATGACCGAAAGCCAGGATAATGATTATCTGGATGAGTTTATTTATCGGCAGGATATCTCGAAAGCCCGCGTCTGAATTGTGAGGATAAACTCACGAACATGGGCGCATGAAGTGCCAAACGAGTGTAAATCATAGCATTTGAACGCTCTTGAAATTGGATCATTCAGGTCAGCAATTCGGTAATAATCATTGAACAACCCATGCCTCAACTGCTACACTATACTCTCCTGCCGAGTAATTCAGCCATCGCTTCCCGTTGGGAATCTCATCCATGCAGATACGTTCCACATTGATCGCATTTTTTTCGGCTATTGCATGGCCCTGCGTTGCAACGGCCGATGAGCCTGTATCCGTTAGTTACTACAAGGAAATCCGACCGATTTTCCAACAGAACTGTAATGGCTGCCATCAGCCTGCCAAGCCCCTTGGCGGCTTCGTTATGACAACGTACGGCGACCTCTTCAAGGCTGGCGAGCGCGGCAAGGTTGGTGTGGTAGCGCTCAAACCCAACGAAAGCTATCTCGTTGAACAGATCAAAGTTCACGATAACGGCAAAGCCGAGATGCCCAAGAACCGCGATCCGCTCAACCCGATTCAGATCAAACAGATAACAGACTGGATCGCTCAAGGTGCCAAGGACGATACTCCTGCAAGCGCCAAGGTGGCTGCGGTCGATGCTGCCCACCCGCCAATTTATCTGGCCCCACCAGTTGTTACTTCACTGGCATTTTCGCCCGATGGCAAAACGATAGCTGTAGCGGGCTATCACGAGATTTTGCTTTACGACAGTTCGACTTTTGCCCTCCAATCTCGGTTGATCGGCATCTCGGAGAGGGTTCAGTCGATCGCCTATTCACCTGATGGGAAGAAATTGGCCGCCGTGGGTGGGGCACCAGGCCGGTTTGGTGAAGTCCAAATCTGGAACCCCGCGACCGAGAAGCTGCTCATCTCCGCGCCCGTTACTTTCGACACTCTCTATGGAATTAGTTGGTCACCCGACGGCAAGGCCGTGGCTTTCGGCTGTTCGGATAATACCGTTCGGGCAGTCGATTCGCTGACCGGGAAACAGATTCTGCAAATGGGCACGCATTCGGACTGGGCGCTTGCCACCACGTTTGCCCAGGATGGGTTGCACCTCGTGTCGGTTGGCCGCGACATGAGCATGAAATTGACGGAAGTTGCAACGCAGCGATTTGTCGATAATGTCACGAGCATCACACCAGGCGCGCTCAAGGGTGGTTTGATGGCCGTGGAGCGCCGGCCAACAGTGGAAGCGACCAGGACCGTTCGCCTGTTTGGAGCAACTATTCAAGTCCACGCACCCAAACGTATGCAAAAGGTGCCGCCCGACACACCGGGAGTTCCTCCGAAAGTCTACGATGAGATCCTTTCGGCTGGTTCGGATGGTGTGCCACGGCTCTACAAAATGCACCGCGAGCAAAAGAGAGAGATCGGCGATGATGCCAACAAGATTCGCGAATACGAAAAGATGCCCGGCCGCATCGCAACCGTGGCGTTCAACGGCGATGGGACGAAATTCGCAGCCGTGAGCAGCCTGGATGGGAAGGGCGAAGTGCGAATTTACGATACCAATTCCGCGGCGAAAATCGTCCGCGAAAAAGTGACGGGCCCCGTTTATGCCGTGGCCTGGCACCCCAATGGGAAGCTAATCGCTTCGGCCGGTTTCGACGGCGTTGTATGGCTCCACGATTCCGCCAGCGGGAAGCTCATGAACAGTTTCGTTGTTCTGCCGAAAACGGCCAAGACCGGGGCTGAGTGAGTTCAATCGAGACACTTGAAAGTAGCAGCCATGACGGATCTCGAGTTGTTGCAGGGCGAATGGTCCATGATTTCTCTGGAAATCAGAGGTGTTAAAAGTCCGGACGAGTCCGTGAAGCTGTACAAGCTCAAAATTGAAGGCGATGATTGGTCCGTCACAAAAGGTACGAAGAGTTCAATGCAGGCTGTGATGAAACTTGACGAAACTGAATCACCGCGATCGCTCGATCTGATTTATAAGGTTGGGCAGACAGAACTACTTTCGCAAGGGATCTACAAGATCGAGGGCGATACCTTCACTTTGTGCCGCACGGGAGGATACAAAGAAAGGCCACGAGAGTTCAAAACCACGCCGGACGCCTATATTCTGACCGTATGGAAGCGAGTGATGAATTAGCCTGCCATGCGGGATTTCAGTTTGCGATTCAAGCCCTGGGTTAGAAGACCGAAAAGTTCAAAGGCAGTTTAGCCGCAAAAAGGCACAAAAAGCACGAAAATATGATTTTAATATGTATCTAATTTTGTGCTTTTTGTGCCTTTTGCGGCTAATCAATAGCCAAAAACAGCGGAAAATTGGCTCCCTATTAAAGCTTTCCTCAGAGATTCAGACATGCGATTCCCAAAGTCTCTCCTCGCGGTTTTCCTTCTGACAGCGTCAGTCGCTCCCGCCCTTGCCCAGGAAAAACTTCCCGATGGTGCCAAGGTCATCAAGCTGGAAGTGCGGCCACAGGCGGTCACACTTTCCGGACCTTTTGCATATTCGCAACTCCTCGTCGCCGCGACACTCGATAATGGTGAGAGTGCTGATGTGACTAGGATTGCCAAGCTGGATGCGCCATCTGGCGTCTCGATTTCCCCCGCCGGGCTCATCAGACCCATTACCGACACCAGCGGCGATATCACAGTGTCACTCGGTGGGCAAACGATCAAGGTTCCCGTTACGGTAAAAGAATCGAAAGTCGATAAGCCGGTCAGTTTCGTAACCGATGTGCAACCCGTTCTGGGAAAACTCGGTTGCAATGCTGGCACTTGCCACGGTGCTCAGGCCGGTAAGAATGGTTTCAAGTTGTCTCTGCGCGGTTACGATTCGCTCTTCGATTTCCGGGCGCTAACGGACGATCTGGAAGCCCGCCGATTCAATCGCGCTGCTCCCGAGAGAAGCCTTATGCTGATGAAACCCGCCGGTGCCGTGCCGCACCAGGGCGGAGTCACCATGCAGGCGGGCGATCCCAATTACGAAATGATCCGCAGATGGATTTCTCAGGGCTTGAAGCTCGATCTCGATGCTACGCGCGTCAAGAACATCGAAGTCTTCCCCAAGAACCCCTCCGTGAGCCGGATTGGCCAAAAGCAACAGTTCGCCGTGCTGGCAACTTACATGGATGGACGGGTTCGGGATGTGACGGCGGAAGTATTCATCGAGAGCAGCAACACCGAAGTTGCCACGGTGGATAAGGCGGGTCTGGTAACGACCCTTCGCCGCGGCGAATCAACCATGCTCGTCCGTTACGAAGGGGCGTATACCGCTTCCACAGTGGCGATCATGGGGGATCGCAGTGGTTTCGCCTGGGAACAACGGCCGGTCCACAATTACATCGATGACCTGGTTGATGCCAAGCTCAAGAAAGTCAAGGTGCAGGCAAGCACGCTTGCCAGCGACTCGGAATTCATTCGACGAGTTTATCTGGATCTGACCGGAATGCCTCCTTCGGTGGAAGAGGTTCAGGCTTTCCTCAACGACAAGCGGGACTCGAGGCTCAAACGCGATGAATTGATCGACAAACTGGTCGGAAGTGAGCCCTTCATTGAGCAATGGACGAACAAATGGGCCGACTTGTTGATGGTGAACAGGAAATTCCTCGGCGATAACGGAGCCACAGCGTTCCGCAAGTGGATTCGCGATGCGGTTGCCTCCAACAAGCCATACGACAAATTCGCCTACGAAATCCTCACGGCAGTCGGATCGAACGTGGACTCGCCGCCGGCATCATATTTCAAGATTCTCCGCACGCCCGATACGGTGATGGAGAACACGACTCAGCTCTTCCTGGCGGTTCGATTCAACTGCAACAAGTGCCACGACCATCCTTTCGAACGATGGACGCAGGATCAGTATTACAATCTATCGGCCTATTTCACGCAGGTCAGCCGAGCCGAAGATCCCAAGTTCAAGGGGCAAAGGATTGGCGGCTCGGCGGTTGAAGGGGCAACGCCGCTGGTTGAAGTGATCGCCGATGTCAAGTCGGGTGAAATCACTCATGCCCGCACGGGTGAAATCGCCAAAACGAAATTCCCATACGATGTGCGGGTCGAGGTTCCGGCTGCGGATGCCCGACGCGTTCAGGTTGCGAAGTGGATCACTTCAGCCAACAACATCTACTTTGCGAAGAGTTATGTGAACCGGCTCTGGAGCTACCTGCTCGGAATCGGCCTGATCGAACCGATCGATGATATCCGTGCCGGTAACCCTCCCACCAACCCGGAATTGCTCGACAAGTTGACAGAGGAGTTCGTGAAGTCCGGCTTCGATGCCCAGAAACTGATCCGGACGATCTGCAAGAGCCGCACATACCAGTTGGCAATCGCCACGAATAAGTGGAACAGGGACGATGAGATCAACTATTCCCATGCGATGGCTCGCCGCCTGCCCGCGGAGGTGTTGTTCGATTCGATCCACAAGGCAACCGGCTCGCTAAGCCGTTTGCCCGGCCTTCCGGCTGGAGCACGGGCTGCACAGCTTTTGGATAGCAACATCGAGCTGCCGGGCGGCTTCCTCGAATTGTTCAGCAAGCCGGTTCGCGAAAGCTCTTGCGAGTGCGAGCGTTCCGGAGGCCTCAACCTCGGGCCGATCCTGGCGATGGTGAATGGGCCAATTGTTGCCGATGCCATCCGAGATCCCAACAACCGGTTGAACCGTCTGGTTGCCACCGAGAAAAACGATGGGAAGGTGATCGATGAGATCTACCTCTCGATTCTCAATCGCTTGCCCACCGCCAAAGAGCGAGAAGCTGGGATAAAGGCACTCGGTTCAGCTGGTGGCGACCTCGTAATCATGCAGGCTGAATACAAGCCCAAGGCGGATGCCTTGTCCGCTTATCAAAAGACTCTGGCCGACAAGCAAAAGGCCTGGGAGACGGGGCTGCTGAGCCAAAAACCTTCAGTCTGGACCCCTCTGGATGTTCTCAAGGCCGAATCCAGGCACGGCCCTCCCGCAAGCGCAAAGCCGGGAGCCACTTTGACTGTGAAGAAAGATGGCTCGATTCTCGCGAGTGGAAAAACAGACGCTATCGAGATCTATACAGTCACGGGCCTTGCCGAGTTAGATAAGCCGATCACGGCCATCAGGTTGGAAGCACTGGCCGATCCGAGCCTGCCTGCTCGTGGGCCAGGGCGAGCAGATAATGGTAACTTCGTTCTGAACGAGTTCCGGCTCTCCTCCAAACCGATCGATAAGCCCGATGCACCGGCAACGCCGATCAAACTGACAGCCATCGCCCAAATCTTCCAGCAGGATGGCTTCCCCGCGGCCAATGCAGTCGATGGCAACCCGGCAACGGGCTGGGCCACGTCACCGCATATCGGACAGGATAATGCTGCGTTGTTCAAGTTCCAGCAGCCTGTGAGCGGAGCGGCTGGAGTCGCCTTCACGGCAGTCCTCGATCAACGGTATGGAACCAATCACATCATTGGGAAGTTCCGGCTCTCAGTTACGACCGACCCCAACCCGAAACTGGGCAGTCCGGTCAGTCCCGATCAGTTGGTTTTGCTCGAAACTCCGGAAGCGAAACGAACAGCCGCCCAGAAAGATCAACTCCGCGCCATCTATCTGGCTCAGGACAAGGAATATCAGCGGCTTGCAACGGATGCCTCTAATCCCCCTCCGACCGATCCACGAGTTCTCGGTGCACAGGACCTGGCCTGGGCATTGATCAACAGCCCGGCGTTTCTGTTCAACCATTGATCATGATGTGTGACGAAACCAATTGAGAGGCTGTCGAGTTGCATGCAACTCGACAGCCTCTCAACATTTCATCTCTCACAGCTTTTTCGCCGTCGTCCGGATATCCTGATGGAATAGCTCCATCCGCCCGGAGAACCACGATGACCGAATTGGAACCGCCTCCTGTGCCGGAGAAGCTCCGCCGATGGCTGGAGTGGACTCTTCAAGTCGAGGCGTCTGACCTTCACCTGATCGTCGGTTATCCTCCCGTCGTCCGCATTCACGGCGTGCTGACTCAACTCGCCGAGCCGGTGTTGACGGCCGAGGAAACTGAGCCTCTCCTGCTTTCCATCTGCCCACCCGAAGGGTTGGCGAGGTTTCGCGACATCAAGAATGCCGACTTCTCGTTTGGCATGCCAATGGGCTCGCGGATCGCTCGCTTTCGCGGTTCGCTGTTTAACGCCGGCCAACAACTCGGTGCTTGTTTCCGCGTCATACCGAATGCCATACCCGATTTTGGCTGGGCGGGATTCCCGAAAGGACTGGCGGATCGCGTGACCGGTCTTCGGGATGGACTCGTCATCGTGACGGGAGCCACCGGTTCGGGAAAAACGACCACTCTGGCGATGATCATCCAGCAACTCAACACAACCGGCGGTTGCCGCATCATCACCGTGGAGGAGCCGGTCGAGTATATCTTCCCGCCAGTGGCGAGTTCCGTGGTTACGCAGAGGGAAGTCGGTGTGGATGTGCTGACTTTTTCGGATGGGTTGAAATATGGCCTGCGGCAGGATCCGGATGTGATCCTCGTTGGTGAAATCCGCGACCGCGACACCGCCCAAATGGCCCTCAGTGCGGCGGAAACGGGCCACCTGGTCTTCACAACGCTGCACACGCGGGACTCGAAGGGTGCCATCTCCCGCTTTGCCGATTTCTTCCCACAAGAAGCGCAATCGACAGTCCGGGGACAGCTTGCATTGAGCTTGCGCGCGGTGATCAGTCAGAGACTCTTGCCCGGAGTGGAGAAGGCTGCCAAACGACATCTGGCGATTGAAGTCCTGTGGAATATCCACCCGATTGCCAACGGCATCCGCCAGAACAAGCTGGAGAGCATCGACAACTACCTGCTCACGGGACGGGAAGAGGGAATGATTTGCTTCGACGAATCGATTCGCCAGTTGCTTCGAGCCGGGAAAATCGCACGCAGAGTAGCAGAAGAGAACGTGAACGATGTGCAGGTGCTGAACAGGTGAAAGGGGGGATTTAGGCACGGTAAGTGCACAATCTACCAATAGCAATTCGCATTGCCCACGCCCATCTATCGGAGCATCGCCCGTTAGTGGGGTTCATTATGTTCAAACACATTCTGGCAGCAATGTTGGCTTTGCTGATCTCAAGCAACGACAGTTACGCACAGCATGGAGGTCACGGCGGCGGTGGTCACGGCGGCGCTGTTCACGGAGGTGGAGGAGGATATAGAGGCGGCTACGGTGGTTACCGAGGTGGGTATGGCGGATACGGCGGCTATGGCCGCGGTTTCTATGGTGGCTATGGCGGCTGGGGTTACGGAGGTTTGGGCTGGGGTTACGGTGGCTACGGTTATGGCCTAGGCGGCTACGGTTATCCGTCTTACGGCGGGTATTACTACCCAAACTATGGGTATCCGGATGCTGGCACCGCGATCGTTCCCGATACAACCGTGCCTTACACTTCAGGCTATACACCATCCAGCAACGTACCTGCTGATCCACCAATAACACCCATCATCGAAGCTTATGCGCAGACTCGGTTGAACGGGCCGGTATCCTCGGATATTCGACCTGCATCCTTCGCAACCACAAGTGCACCTGCAGTTGTCGCAGTGATCGTTCCGAAGGAGGGGCAAGTTTGGTTTAACGATCAGTTAAACCCGCCAAAAACCGGCACGCGGTGGGTCTTCTCCACGGAGAATCTCCAACCGGGCAAGACGTATGTGGTGAATGTCAAAGCGCGCTGGAAGGACGGTGAGCAAGACCGGTCCTACAACATTCCACTAAGGGTCGAAGCTGGCGATAATATGACCGTGGATCTCACGAATATGCGATAAGTGATTCGAGATCGTCGGTTATCGGAGACAACCATGTTCCCGGTGCGTTTCGCACCGGGAATTGTTTTTGAATTGAGGCGATGGGCATATATATTCCTGTATACCTGTTTCATAACTCGTGGGATTGCTTCATGCCTCCAACATTTGCAAACGGGAAGATCTGTTACATCGAAATACCCGCAGTCGATATACGTCGTTCGGCGGATTTTTACGAAAAAGTGTTCGGCTGGAACATCCGTAAGCGGAACGATGGTTCCACTGCATTCGATGATGGCGTGGGCCAAGTGAGCGGTAGCTGGGTTCTCGGCAGGCCGCCGATGACAGTCCCGGGTTTGATGATCTACGTCATGGTAGACAGCGTCGCCGCAACGATTGACGCTGTCCTCGCCAATGGAGGCGAACTCGTGCAGCCCATCGGCGCGGATTCTCCCGAGATCACCGCGCGATTCCGGGATCCGGGTGGGAACGCGATTGGGCTTTATCAGGAACCCGTTCAAAAACCATCTTAGGCCGGTAGATCGTTAGTGAGCACGATGCGGTAGCGGGCCTTGCCGGCTTCCAGATGGGCGAAGGCTTCGTTGATCTTCGACATTGGAAATGTCTCCGTTACCGGTGCGATCTTGTGCCGAGCACAGAACTCCAGCATTTTTGCCGTGGTCACGGGGCTGCCGAGCGGGGAGCCGGAAAGAGACTTTTGTCCCACGATCATCGGGAAAGCGGCCAAACTGATCGGCTCGGCCACCGCTCCCACGGTGTGCAGTCTGCCTCGTGGAGCCAAACACTCAAGGTACAAAGGCCAGTTCAAACTTGCGTTGGTCGTGTTAAGGATCAGGTCGAAACTGCCGCGCGCAGCGGTCAATTCGGCATCGTTCCGCGAGTTGATGACTCGATGGGCCCCGAACTTCATGGCCTCATCGCGCTTTGAATCCGACGATGTAAACGCAACCACGTCGCACCCCCAGGCCCGCGCAAACATCAGGGCCAAATGCCCCAAGCCACCGATGCCGATAACCCCAACCCGATCGGTTGGCCGAATGTCGAACTGGACGAGCGGATTGAAAACCGTGATCCCTCCACAAAAGAGAGGACCGGCCTTTGTTGCATCCAGTTCAGCAGGCAAGGGCAGGGCCCACGCGGCCTGGCAACGGATGCGGTCGGCAAAACCGCCGTGACGGCCAATGATGGTTGACTCGGCCGTCAGGCAAAGGTTGTGATCGCCGCTCATACACTGTCTGCAGTGGAGGCAGGACCCTGCGTACCAGCCGACACCAACCGTCTGCCCTGGCTTGAGAGTGGTCACGCTATCGCCCACCGCCGTGATCTTTCCCACAATTTCGTGTCCGGGCACGAAGGGATAAGCCGTCATCCCCCATTCGTTCTTGGCCATGCTCAAATCGGAATGGCAAATCCCGCAATACTGAACCGCCACCTCCACCCGATCCGCCCCCAACGGACCCGGCTCGAAATCGAACCGCTCAAACTTGCCCCCTTGCTTGTTCAGGGCATAAGCCCGGATCTGCTTACTCATTGGTGGTTCCTCAGGTGAAGCTGTTGGAGATAAATCCAAACACAACTAGACTCGATTGCCAGAGCGCGAAGTAATGGGCTGGGGTTGATGTAGGGTGGAAAGGGGAGAAGGCAACGGGGAAGTGGGGTTTGTGAAGTGCCATCGACAATCGCCAGTTTCAATGTCTACTGTTGTGCTCTGTCACTCCTGAGCATACCTGCGATGCAATTCGTTTAGCAGGCGATATTCGTTGCGGTCCGCGGCTTGAATTGCCGCAAGATACTCAGTTCGGATCGGGCTCACTTCGCCAATCAGGCTCACTTCGCCAATCAGAGGCTCGGGCCACATGATCGGTTTTGCCCCGTGCTTACGCAGCCAGATGTTTGCCAGCATGCGCGACCAGCGACCATTCCCGTTCAGGAATGGGTGAATCTTCACCGCGCGGTAATGCATGAGGGCAGCATCCTCGATCAGTTGGCTGGGATTTTTCCCCAGAATGGGATCGTCTGCACGAGGTCGAGAACCTGTGCCTCCACATCGTAGAAAGGACAGCCGAGGTTCAGGTTGCAGGTCCGAGCTTTTCCTGCCCATTTCCACACGTTGCCGAACATCTCCTTATGAAGATCGAACATCCAGTCAAGAGAGAAGGGAGCAAGCTCTTCGGTCAGTCGTCCCACGAGGTACTTCACCGCAGTGAGAGCAATGTTCTCAGCCTCGACCTGATTCAATTGCTTTCGCGTGCCGACGTGTGGAAGAAGAAGTCCCGACACGTCGTCGATAGGAGTTTCACCGGCGATAGGATTCCAACCTGGATCAGTCTTCATCCCAGAGTTTCCGTTTCTTACCTGAGAGTAGTGCCTCGGCAGCTACCGCCACTATTTTTTGATAGCCGTCTGAATCCACTCCGGAGGCCTCCAGGCCTTGAGTGCCCTGCACAACTTTCGCAACGTATTGTGCTTTCGCTAAAGCGCGGTCTTTGAGTACACGTTCCACAGATTTTATCTTCGCATTGACGAAGTCTACTCCGAGCACCCGAGCTACTGCCGCAACGTGATCGAATTTGACAGTCCCTGGATCGGCGAGGATACGGTTTACAGTGGCAACGGGAACCTTACTGATACGCGCAAGGGAACTGACGGTGATTTCTAGTTCTGCACGCCGCTTTTTTAGAATGTGCATTTGCATGGCAGCACGTCTTTCCCGGGAAATAATATCATCTACGATACAAATATATCATAGATGATGCAAAATCCGTTCGGATTTTCCTGGCTTCCTCTCACGTTGGATAGTGTATAATCATTCTCAACTCCCTCCGCACCGCTTCTTGAACCCGCCAGTACTCGCTTTCCTTGTGAGTAACCACGATGTTTGAAGTCGGTAGTTTCCGTTCCACCCTTCACGGTGGCATCACGCGGCGTGCGTTCCTTTCAGCGGCGGCGTCGGTGCCTTTTGCGTTTGGTTTGGATAATAGGAAAGTCGCGGCGAAGGCTTCGGAAAAACCGCACTCCGTTATCGTGCTTTGGCTCTGGGGCGCGCCTAGCCACATCGATACCTTCGACCCCAAGCCGAATGCCCCTTCTGAAATCCGAGGGCCGTTCGGCACCATCCGCACAAAGACACCGGGCGTTCGCTTCACCGAACTCTTTCCGAAAACTGCCGCGCGATCGGACCAGTTCGCACTCATTCGCTCGATGGTGAACTTCGATGGCGATCACCTCAAGGCTGGGTCGATCGGACTGACGGGAATGTTGGAAGGGAAGGATGCCGAGGTGCCGAATTTCGGCTCGATTGTGGCGCGCCATCGCGGTGGGAAGGACTTGCCCGCGTTCATGGCGATTGGACGGGGCAACCCACGCGATGTTGTCGGTATGATGAAAGGCTTTGGCGGCGGTAACTGGGGCCGGAACTACGATCCCTTCCTTGTAGGTTGCACCGACAAGGGAGAACTGGATATCCCCGCCTTGAAGTTGCTCGATGGCCTCTCCCCGGCCGCACTCAACGACCGCCGGAAGCTGTTGGGCGACCTCGATAATCTGAATCGCGAGGCCGGCAAATCGACTTTCGACAAGTGGGATACTACCAAACAGCGGGCCTATGCCTTGCTCACCTCCCCGGATGCCCGCAAGGCTCTCGACCTGACGCAGGAAAAGCAGAGCACACGCGAGGCCTATGGGCAAACCTCGTTCGGGCAGTCGTGCCTGCTGGCTCGCCGCCTGGCGGAGTCCGGGGTGCCGTATATCCAGGTGAACTGGAGCCAATACGTTGAAGCGATGACACCCAACTGCGACTTCGGTTGGGATACGCACATCTTCAATTTCGACCTGCTCCCCGACCGTCACGGACCAATCTTCGATCGGGTTTACAGCACTCTTCTCGATGACCTGCGCGAGCGTGGCATGTTAGAGAACACGCTCGTCATTGCGATGGGTGAGTTCGGACGAACGCCGCGAATTAATGGGCAGGCCAGTCGGGACCACTGGCCGCAGTGCTACTTCTCGATGTGGGCTGGTGGAGGAGTGCGAGGAGGTGCGGTCATTGGAGACAGCGATGCCACAGGTAGTGCGCCATTGACGGAACCCTTTACCCCTGGGATGGTGGGAGCGACTATACTGCAGCACGCGGGACTGGATACTCAGACGCGGGCGGAACTTCGAGTGCTTCCCGGAATGAGGGCGATTCATGAGCTCTTCTGAAATCCGCCTCACAGCGGATGGCACTCTGAAGCAAGATCCCGTCTTCATCAAAGGCGGCGATGACATCGCGTATACGTTACTCGAATCAGCAGTCCAGATGCGGCTCATGCGATTTAGGTTAGGTGATAAAACTTCCTCGAAATTGCATCCCGATGCTACGACATCCGAATTCGAGGCAACATTCACAGCCGATGGAGGTGCCTACGCCTTCGTCCAGAGCCGCGGCAATCTGAACATGAAGCTCGTGATCAGGGAAGCGGTCACGTCCAAGGATTCGATCTTCGATCCGGGTGGAGGTTTCGCCAGCGTTCGCAGACCGAGTATCCACCCCAAAGGTGAACGGGTCTGCTTCGCAATCCCATCCGCGAATGGTCAGGAGATCGTTTCTGTTGGCCGCGATGGAAAGGATCGCAAGACACTGACCTCAGGTGGGATCAATAACTGGCCGTCTTATTCACCCGACGGAAAGCGAATCGCATTCTGCTCAAGCCGGGATGGTGAATTCGATCTCTATGTGATGAACTCGGACGGGAGTGAAGTCAAGCGAGTGATCAAGCTGGAAGGAATGCAGTTGCGGCCATGCTGGTCGCCCGATGGCAAACGGCTCGCGTTCACCTGGAATCGCGAGGGGAATTACGATATTTACGCTATCAATCTTGATGGGACGGGTTTAGTCCGCCTGACCGACAATCCCGAACGCGACGATTATTCGACCTGGCATCCCAACGGCAATTCCGTGGTTTTTGTTGGTGAACGGAAGGGGAAGTTCGATCTCTACAGTGTTGTTGTGTAATGCTGATCTATGATCGAGCAATCTCCACTCTTGCAGATGTCTGTAACGATGAAGGTTGGATCAGGAAACTGATTTGTTAGAACATTAACATTGAAATTACAATGAATATCAGAAGAATCTCCAGCTTAACCCAAGGTGTTTTACTTCTACTGCCATTCGTCTTTTTGGGTTGCGGCGATCCGAAATCTCTACCCGATCCGAAATCATTACCCCCTGTGTCGACAAAGGATCTCGAAGAACCAAAGGTCGAAGATCGGGCGGATAAGAAGCTTCCTAGCGATGAATCATTGACGCCCGAGGAGTACATCCGCCTTGGCCTTCCTGCACACGATAGAGAATGGTCGGGGAACGACATGGTAAAAGCGGAGAAAGTCCTTAATGCACTCGCATTGAAGGGTTATCGGTATCTTCCCAGATACAAGAGTGAACGATCCGGGGAAGTTTTCGCACGCTTGACATCGTCCCAGAATCTCATGATCTACACGGACCGAAGTTTGCCTCTGGAGGTGCGGTTCCCGCAAGGGATCAGCTTTTCCCAGGCAGGCAATCGAATCTTCAAACTATACTGTGATGCCTCTTTGAAAAAGGATGTTGGAGACAGTGAAATCGTGGAATTGATGGGAATGCAACTCCGATCATTAGCGATGGTGAGCGGGCTTGTCGATGAATTTCTACCCACGATCAAAAAAGATGATCTGAGCTATCCAACTCGTATGGAGGCTTTCGAGAGAATGAAACGAGATTTTGCTGGTGTTGTTGCAGCTAATCTCATGACGCTAACAGAAGAACGTCATTACTATCGAGTAAGTGAGTTGAAACGCCTTGTTGACTGTATGAGTGAGACTTACCCTGTTCTCATTCCACGACTTCCGCCCGGAACCCTCACGGAGACCGTGATTCGGCTGGAGAAGATGCAAGACGATCCTGCACTAAAGGATCTTCAACCCGGCTTGGGACAGCTTCTATCGAAAGTGAAGGACTCATTGGGGAAGGGTATTGCCCCATTACCTCAGCCGTGAAGCTGCCAGCTTCTACCAAACCACATTCACTGATTGCATTTCGCAAGTTCTTTGCTCCTTCCTCATTTTTCGATCTAGAGTATCGTGAGTGATTCTCAATTGCGCCCTGAAACTGACGCTACACTTGAGTTTAGAGTTGAACGCTCAGGAATGACTGGCTGCGATCACAGCTTCGTTGAGGTTGCAATCGATGGATATTTGGAATCAGAGCACTAAATGTGTAACAGTTCCAGCCAAAACACTTTGGAGTGTGAAGGAGCATACGGGGGCCGTCGAGACGCTGGCATTCAGCCCGGACCGCAAGCTGCTCGCTTCAGGCGGATTGGATGGCACGGGG
>Ga0206951_1139_pt1 | contig 16282 bp, 14 predicted proteins | sample Alteio_BWOrgHeat_38_FD_152974 | JGI IMG/M metagenome (GOLD analysis project Ga0206951, IMG submission 152974) | Enriched cells from forest soil in Barre Woods Harvard Forest LTER site, Petersham, Massachusetts, United States -... | ecosystem: Environmental > Terrestrial > Soil > Temperate forest >... | reverse complement strand
TTGTGCGCGGCGGGCATGTTTTTAACGCGATCGTATGGCCGACATTAGAGATCGTACTGACTGTTGAACCCACGGCGCTGTACAAAAAGAAGGAAGCCGATACGGGCTTCGCGCTGATAGATCCCGACATAAATTAGCCGCGTATTTCTAATGTGTAACAATAACGCCTTTTTGCGTAAATATACTTTGACTTTTTATGCAATAAGATTAGCTTTGCCCATCAAAATTCCGAACCATGAGTGTTTTAGTAAACAACGATTCTAAAGTTATAGTACAAGGTTTTACAGGTAACGAAGGCACCTACCACGCATCGCAGATGATCGAATACGGTACCGACGTAGTTGGCGGCGTTACGCCGGGCAAAGGCGGCCAAAGGCATCTGGACCGCCCGGTATTTAATACCGTTAAAGACGCTGTTGACCAGACGGGCGCGGATGTTTCTATTATTTTTGTTCCGCCTGCATTTGCTGCCGATGCCATTATGGAAGCGGCCGAAGCAGGCATTAAAGTAATTGTTTGTATTACCGAAGGTATCCCCACAAAGGATATGGTGATGGTAAAAGAATATATCAGCGACCGCGATTGTCGTTTAATTGGCCCTAACTGTCCGGGCATTATTACCGCGGGGGAAGCTAAAATTGGCATTATGCCGGGCTTTATCTTCCGTAAAGGGCATGTAGGTGTGGTATCCAAATCGGGTACCCTAACTTACGAAGCTGTTGACCAGGTGGTAAAAGCCGGTTTAGGTATCACTACCGCTATCGGTATCGGTGGCGACCCTATCATTGGTACACCAACCAAAGACGCGGTTGAACTGCTGATGAACGACCCTGATACGCACGGTATCATCATGATCGGCGAAATTGGCGGTGGTATGGAAGCCGAAGCTGCCCGCTGGATAAAAGCAAACGGCACTAAACCTGTAGTAGGCTTTATTGCCGGGCAAACTGCCCCTGCCGGTAGGCGTATGGGCCACGCCGGTGCTATTGTTGGCGGTGCCGACGATACCGCTGCCGGTTTGGCTGAGGAGTTTAAACTTCATGCCCGGCGCGGCGTGCGGGGCCACTATTTGGCCGGGTTTGACGTATTCGTCCTGCGCGAAGGCAACAGTGGATATGAATAGGATGAAAAAGGGGAGGAGGAGAGTTTTTATCATAATAAGGTATGTTTAATGGTCACTATTACAGCATAACAGCTTATAATTTACACATAGGGCGCTAAAATAAGGCTCCATTTTTGGGCCAAGCACCACGCAATCGTACCTGTAAGAAACGTGCCCTTTATTAAATTGCTCAAATACCAATTTTCCACAGGTCAGGCAAACATCAACATGCGCGTGCACAATGCCATCCTTGAAAAACATGATGCCCATTCGCGGCTCATAACATCCGGTTGGTTCATTAAGGAGAATATGCCGAACCAGTTTACCTTTTATCCATATAGGTTTGGGCTGCACGATGGTATCGAGGTATTCGTATTTTATCGTTCGTAATATTCCTTTTATATCATCTGGTTTAACCAACTTACCGCTATCGGCAAGCGTAAAAGCAAAGTGTTGTGTCGAATCAATCAAACGCTCGGGTGTTGGTTGAGGTCCTTCAACTACCTCAAGCATTATCCCGGGAGGTGGTTTAATTAAAACGCCGCATGAAAACGAATATATTTTTACGGAGTCGGCTTTTAGGTTATCAATAACATGCGCCAGTTTTAACTGGTAGGATGAAATAGTTTTTTTGTGATGAACTGTTTGCGCAAAAGTGGTGAGGGATAGTAGCAGGAACGATACTATAAAAAGAGATAGGCTAATCTTTTTCATTTAATAGTTTTTCTAAAATTTCTTCGGTCATTCCGTTTTTCTCGGCCATGACGCCCGCCTCATCCATTAATTCCTTTAAGCGGTCTTTTTGCATTTCTTTTAGTACCGCAACAATTTTGTCGTAATATTTTGCCCTGAGGTCTTCCGAACTATTTTGCCATGCTTTTGCTAACGGATAATCTAATTCTATTACAATTCTTTCCATAATTAATCTTGCTTGTTATAAAGATATAGGTATTTGTTAATTTTTGAAAGTTGATGTCATTAACATTTTGAGGCCTATAGCAGTTAGGCACACGCGGCACGCGTGCGCCAGCAAGGGGCTGCATCATCATTGTTTGGGTGGGCGTATTCGCTGGTAAAGGCACACGCGGCATGCGTGCACCAGCAAACAGGGAGATTTCCGATTTTGGTGAGCAATTGGTCAATCCATTTAAATAATAAATGCAAATTCTTTTCCTCGCAAGGCGTTGTTATTTTGAAACAAAACATTTCTTGGAATATTAGGTAGTGTGTTCCATTTTTTGTTCAGATCTAAAAAGTATTGACAATAATCGCGCGTAAAAAAAGACATAATAATCTCAGAATATTTTATCACGAAATAACTCATTTCAATAGAATGATTTTTACCTTTTTGGTAAAGGTCTTTAAATTGAAAAGCTGAAATATTAGAAGGATGCGAATATTGACATAAGTATCTGTAGGTTTCCTCCATTTTTTCATCAGTTCCTGAATTTAAAAACATTTCATGCCATCTAACTTCAATTACTTTCCCGCTTTCAATTTTAATTTGATAGTTTTTCTTTTTAAGGGCAGATTGAATTTTTTCAGCTTCATCCGGACTTAAGTTTTGAATCAACCTATTGTTAAATATTATTTTTTGGTATTTAAGAATCGATTGTGCCTCATTTGCCGCCTTTATTTTATTAGCAGCACGTATTTTTGTGTACTCAACACTGTCTTGACCTTTATATGATGACTTCGAAAGACTCCTTTCAAAGTTCTGTCTTTCTTTGAGTCCGGCTATCACCCACAAGTAATACTTGTACTCAATTTCCTCTTTAGTTTTTGACTGAATAAAAACATGATTAAACAAGCAATATGCTTCAAATTGCGATCTTACTATACCTCCTATTGTAAAGGGGTCCATGATATTAGTCAGATTATCGCCATTCCTATCATCCACGTAGTTTAAACCTTCTAATAATTTCACGATAGAAAGAGATTTCATCAAGGACATTTGAAACAAACTGTTGGCATCCAAATCTATTGGATTCGTTATTTTATTCTCTTTTGCATGATCGAATAAAAGTTTAAAGCCGGCGTCAATTACTATTTTAAACCTTAGTCGCCTTGTTAGATCTGAATCATCAAATAGCAATTGGGAAATGATTTTTTCTTCGTTTATCATAATCTATGATTTAAGTAAATAAACAAATTTTATTAATAGAAAAACCGTACTTTAATTAAAGTTCTTTAATTTACTATTTCCATTTCTTCCAAATTTTCACTATATTGTATCGAAAGCTGCGAAGCCTTTTGGGGAGCAAAGAGTAAAGACTGTTTAATTATTTCTTACTTTTTCCCCCCTTTGTGGAGCAAAAAGCTTAAAGCGCAAAGCAGAAAGCTTTTAAGAAAGTTCAATTAAAACGTTCTTTGAAATATACCCATGTGCCTGTTAAAAAATGTCATTTCGAAACAAGGCACGAGTGAGAAAACTTTACAAAGCGAGTGTAGCGTCAATGTATGTCGGTAATGCCTGGTTTGTAAAGTTCTCTCCCTACGGTCGAGATGACATGGTGGTTTAGGATTGATAACAATATGTTTCGGACACCCATAAATACCCATGAGGGTTGTCGGTTGGTTGATGGATACTGGATTGCCAAATTGTCAAAACAACACTCTTTTTTGCCGATAAATACCCATATTTACCCATATAATTCGACGAAAGTGGGTGACTTGTTGCGAAAATGATAAAATTTAACCAGTGGGTAGCGGAAAAATATTTTGTTGTGGATACCCATAAATACCCATGTTTTTTACCATAAGGTGTCATTCTGAGCTTGTCGAAGAACGACATTCGGGGCAAAATCTATGGTTCGACAGGCTCACCATAACAGTTGTGAATACCCATAAATACCCATGTTTTAATGATGGAAAATGGAAGATGTAAGATGGAAGAGGTGATTTTAATTTGTGTTCAGATATCCATAAATACCCATGATTGTGAGTAGGGTTGGGGAAGTGACCGTGCCCTGATGTCGTGCTTCGAGTGCCTCAGCATGACAAATTAGTGTGGTCGCTTTTGACTGTCGCGCAGGGGTTGCTTCTCCGCCGAAGAGGCGGATCGCAATGAGGCGGTGGGTGAGACGGGTAGGTAAATGTTTGTGCCCTGATGTCTTTCTTCGAGAGCCTCAGAATGACAATTCTTCGGGTGCCTCAGCATGACAATTCTTCGGGTGCCTCAGCATGACAATTTTGTGGAGCATTGGCACATCCGCACCAGCCTGTCGGCTGGCAGGCATTAACTTATCGCTTCGCGATACTTCTCCTCATCAAATTCCTTCTCGCTTTTGGCGATGACCACCGACGCGATGCCGTTGCCGATCATATTGGTCAGGGCCCGCGCTTCCGACATGAACCTGTCTACCGCGAAAAGTATTACCAGGCCTTCAATGGGTATCATCTTTGTGGCCATCAGCGTGGAACTGAGTACGATAAAGCCGCCACCTGTTACCGCGGCCGCACCTTTCGAGGTCACCATCAAAATGCCCATCAGGCTTAATTCCTGCCCGAAACTGAGCGGCACATGGAATGCCTGAGCCAAAAATATCACCGACATGGATAAGTAAATGGTGGTACCATCCAGGTTAAAGGAGTAACCTGTCGGGATCACCAGGTCGACCACCGATTTGGAGCAGCCGAAGCGTTCCATCTTTTCCATCATGGCGGGGAGGACGGTTTCGGATGATGAGGTGCCTACGACCACCAGTATTTCCTGCCTGATGAATTTGAGGTATTGGAACAGGCTGAACTTGCACAGCCAACACACAATGAACAGCACCACAAAAATGAACAGGAGCATGGTAAGGTAAACCGAGCCCATCAGGCCGGCCAACGGTTTCAGGGTTTTAACGCCGAAGGTACCCACGGTATAGGCCATGCCGCCAAAAGCACCCAATGGTGCCAGGCGCATGATCATCTTCATGATATTGAAGAATACCTTAGCCAGCTTATCGAAGGTGTTGATGAGCGACTGGCCCGCCGCACCCATTTTGCTGATGCCGAACCCGAACAATATCGCGAAAAGCAGGATCTGCAAAATATCGCCCCGGGTAAAGCTGTCGAACATATTGGGCGAAATGATATGTGTGATAAAGTCCCAGCCGCTGCCGGCCTGCTTTTCGTAGTCGGCCAGTTTGGTGAGGTCTTTGGCGTTATGCGAAACGTTGATGGCCAGTCCCTCGCCGGGCTTGAGGATATTGGCCACGGCCAGCCCGATAAATAGGGCGAAGGTGGTAATGATCTCGAAATAGAGGATGGCTTTACCGCCTACGCGGCCCACTTTTTTCATATCGCCCATGCTGGCAATGCCTAACACAATGGTGAGGAAGATGATGGGCGCGATGAGCCATTTGATCAGGTCGATAAATTTTTCGCTGATGATCTTGGCGGTTGGCGCGAAGGCCGGGAACCAGATCCCCACCGCGATGCCCAATAGTATCGCGACAAGTACCTGGAAGTTTAAGTTGAGTAAAATACGCTTCATTGTGTCAGTTTACCCGCATAAGGTAGTAAAATTTAATAGTATCGAACCAAAAAATAAAATTTGAATAGTAATATACCAAGTGGTATATTTGATACATGGAAAATAATTTACCCAAGGCCGAACGTACCCGCAAGTTTATTATACAAACCACGGCCGGTATTTTTAATACCAAAGGCTACGCGGGTACGGCCCTGTCCGACCTGACAGAAGCCACCAACCTCACCAAAGGCAGCATTTACGGCAATTTTGCCAGCAAGGAAGAGGTTGCCTTGGCCGTGTTCGACCATAACCTCGACACCGTCACCAAACTCATCCGTGAGCAAATGGGCAAGGCGGAAACCTTTAGCCAAAAGCTGATGGTGTATGTACGCGTATACCATGATCATCAAACCAAACCCTTCCCCGAAGGCGGCTGCCCGATACTGAACACCGCCATTGAAGCCGATGATACCAACGAATTGCTAAAGGAACGCGCGGCCAAAGCCATCCTGCGCTGGAAAAGGGGCATTATCAACCTGGTGCAGGCCGGTATGGATGCCAGGGAGTTTAAAGCGGGCAATTACAAGGAACAGTTCGCCATCAGCCTGATGGCCCTGATAGAAGGCGCCCTCATGATAGCCAAAGTAACCGACGAGCCGAACACCATGGATGCCATCACCAAAACGGCACTCGTGCTCATCAACACCATCAAGAATTAGATATGAGTATTTAGATGTGAGATATGAGAAAATCAAACCTCTTACTCTTGCGCCTCTAAGTCGCGAATAAGAAGGCTTAGTGTATTTGTGGCAATATCATTAACCCAATCTTATCCCCGTCGAGTTGAATTGCAGGTCGTATAGTTTGCGGTAATAGCCGTCGTTTATGCGCAGCAGTTCCTGGTGGGTGCCCATTTCCATTATTTCGCCATGATCCAAAACGATGATCTTATCGGCATTCTGTATGGTAGAGAGGCGGTGTGCGATCACAATGGCGGTGCGGCCTTCCATCAGTTTGTAAATGGCAGTTTGTATCAGTTCCTCGGTTTCGGTATCAACGGATGAAGTGGCTTCGTCCAGCACCAATATCTTCGGATCATATACCAATGCGCGGATAAATGATATCAACTGCGCCTGTCCCGCCGATAGCGTAGCGCCGCGTTCCATCACATTATAATCGTAGCCGCCGGGCAAACGCTCAATAAACTCGTGCGCGCCGACTTCCTTAGCCGCCGCTACAATACGTTCGCGCGAAATGTTGGGGTTGTTCAGGCTGATATTATTGGCGATGGTATCGGTAAACAAAAACACATCCTGTATTACGGTAGCTATTTGTGTGCGCAAAAAGTTGATGTCGTATTCGCGGATGTCCACCCCGTCTATCATGGCGCTGCCTTTGCCGATCTCGTAAAAGCGGTTCAGGATATTGATGGTAGATGATTTGCCTGCGCCCGTAGCGCCCACCAAAGCCAAAGTTTCACCCGGTTTTACATGGAAGGAAATATCCTTCAACACCCAGTTCTCCTCGTTATAGGCAAACCAAAGGTTTTTAAATTCTATTTCTCCATGAATGTGAGCGGGTTGCAAGGTGCCGGTGTTCACTACCACTTCATCGGTATCCAGCACTTTAAAAATACGGTCGGCACCCACCATGCCCATTTGCAGGGTATTGAATTTATCCGCCAATTGCCTGATGGGCCTGAACATTAAGTTGAGCAAAAAAATGAACGAAAAAATAAGCCCCGGCGTAATGCCATCCTTGCCACTGCTCAGCAGTACAATTTCCTGGTCAGACAGGATACGTTTTGAACCATACCATACCAGAAGCCCTAACGACAACGCCGAAAATATCTCGACCACCGGGAAAAAGATAGAGTAATAATAGTTAGAACGGATATTGGCATCACGGTATTTTTGGTTGACATCCACGAACTTGCGCATTTCCTGGTCTTCGCGGGCAAAGTATTGGATGATGCTGATACCGGTAATATGTTCGGCCAAAAAGGTATTTAAACGGGCAACCTGCGTGCGCACCTCCTGGAACGACGATTTAATAGCTTCTTTAAAAATATAAGTGGCACCTATCAGGAATGGGATAGGCGCTAAAGTAATGAGCCCCAGTTTCCAATCGCGGAAGATCATATAGGTAACGATGGAAACAACGAGAAGCAGATCGCCGATGATGGATATCAAACCTTCCGAAAAGATATCGGCAATGGTTTCCAGGTCGGACACGGTACGGGTAATGAGTATACCGATAGGCGTACGGTCGAAATACCTTAATTTGAGGCTGGTGATATGATTAAAAACATCGGTACGCAAATTGCGTATTACCGATTGGCCCAACGAGTTAGTAAGGTAGGTTTGATAGTACTGCCCGGCGGTTTGGACAAGCAAAATGCCGATCATCAGCGCCACCATAACCACCAGTCCGCTGTAATTGCCCGTCATGATGTAATCATCGACAGTTCTTTCGCTCAAAATAGGTTGCACCAATGCGCCCACCGCTAAAAACACGGTGAGAAAGGCGGCGATAATGAACGTAAGCCTGTATGGCTTAACGTATTGCATTACGCGCCTCAATAAATTCCAATCTAACGCTTTACCTGTTACCTGCGACATTGTTTTTTTAGTCCGGAAGTCCGTGTAAGTCGGAAAGTCCGGAAGCTTTTTGTTAATTGATAATTTCTATCTGTTTTTCTTTCGGACTTTCCGACTTTCGGTCTTCCCGACTTCGTACCTACAAATATGGGTATTTTATTGCTGTTAAATACAACCCGCATGCCGGAACCGATGTGCCTGCATTTGAACGGTTTTTACTGTTAATAATTTCACGAACACTTTCGGGTTCGATCTCTTTTTTGCCCACCATCATCAGCGTGCCGACTATCGCCCGTACCATATTACGCAAAAAGCGGTCGGCGGTGATGTGGAATACCAGTTTTCCATCCTGCTCAACCCATTCGGCGCGGGTAATTTTACAATTATTGGTTTTTACCTGCGTGTTCGATTTACTGAAACAGCTAAAATCGATATATTCCATCAAAATTTTAGCTGCCTCGTTCATCAGCCCCACATCGGGCACATCCCGCAACTGCCAGGAAAAATTATGCAAAAACGGGTCCTTTTCAAAATGAATACGGTACTCGTAACTCCTCTCCGTAGCATCAAACCGCGCGTGCGCTTCCGCATGTACCGGTATCAATCGTTTAGCCGCAATATCGTGCGGAAGCAAAGCATTTATACTCCGCAAGAGGGTTAATGGTTCATAGTTTATAGTTGATGGTTTCTCATCAAGCTCCACTTGGCCGCCTTCATCCATGAACCATGAACCATCAACTATAGGCTGCTGCGCAGCAGCATCGAAGTGTGCAAACAACTGCCGCGCATGCACCCCCGTGTCCGTCCTCCCGCAACCCACCGTTTCAATCGCCTGCCGAAAAACGGTGCTCATGGCCTTATCCAAAACCTCCTGAACGGCTACAGCATTGGGCTGTGCCTGCCAGCCATGGTAGGGCGTGCCGTTAAAAGCTATCTCGATAAAAAAGCGTTGGGTATGGACCACGCACAAAGTTAATATAAGCTGTAATATCAGCAGCCATAATATTGCCCAAACAGTTTATCTTTGCACATCAATTTAACACACCATGATACAACGCATCCAAAGCATATACTTATTATTAGCGGCCCTGGCCGTTTTCGCCCTGTTCTTTTTTCCATTGGCGCACCATTTATACATCGGCAATACCGAAACCACTTTTAAGGTCGACGGCCAGTACCAGGAAATGGGTGGGCAACTGGTGCGCACCGTTTCGTTTTTGCCCATGACGATTGTTTGTGTGTTGTTAGGCCTGCTGCCTATCATCATCATCTTCAGGTACAAAGAGCGTAGCCAGCAGGTAGCTTTATCTTATGGTTTGATACTGGCACTGATGGGCTTTAGTTTTTGGATGACACAGACGGTAAAACAACTGGCCCAGGGCGTTATTTTTGATATGAATAATTATTCCTTTGGTATACTGATGCCTTCAATAAGCATTGTTTTTGTACTGCTGGCTATCCGGAATATCAGGAATGATGATAAGCTGGTAAAATCGGCGGATAGGTTGAGATAAAGCCCCCCAACCCCCTAAAGGGGAAGAAAAAGTATGATTGCGTCTTCTTTCTCACAAAAAAGCCCTCTCCCAAAAGGAAGAAGGCCCTAAAAAAACTATTCCACTTAAAATTTTTAAAACGATTTAAAGGCTAAACCCACCTGGAATACCTGGTTGCGGTATTGCGGGGTTTGCGATGTACCGTCCTGGTTATCTTGTTGCAGGTCGAGGGTATAACGCGCATCAAGGTCAACGCCTTTGCTCAGGGCAATACTGAAACCAACAACACCATCTATTAAGCTCTTTTTAAACTTTGAGGCATCGTCTTCATACTGCTGCTGTATTACTGTCGAGAAACCGTTGCTGTAGGTGTTGGTGGTCGACATCAGGAACGATACCTGCGGACCGATAACAAAATGGAAACCCGGCGCCAGTTTAAAATTGGCTAACAAAGGCGCATCGATAAAGTTGGTGCGCTGATCGAACTGGCCATTAGTAGTTTGGGCAGAATAGCCTTTTTGGGCGTACAGTATTTCAGGTTCAAAAGCCAATGGGCCCACCAGGTGAATATCCAACAAAACACCCGCGTTAAAACCGGCTTTAAAACTGGTATTAAAATTAGGGTCGTTGGTTTTTACAATGTTCGACATGTCGAGACCGCCTTTTAACCCAAAACTTATTTGTGCTTGTGTAGCACCCGCCACCAGCAGGGCTGCAGCTAAAAATATTATTTTCTTCATCTTTATCTTTATTTGTTTCGATGGGGTATGAAATAAACGTGCCACAACCGACTACATAGGTTTCCTGATAAGGTAAACGGCTTTTTATCAGCGCTATCAGGGCAAAACCGGAAGTTGGCCGTTCATGGCAGGATCTGCCGGGCGCGGGGTGCAATGTATGCTAAAACATACATTGCACCCCGAGAATTATCGGACTGTGTAAACAAACAATACTATATTTGGGTTCGATAATTACACCAAATTAGTTTGTATGGGGCTCAGGACCATTTTAGGCTTAAAAAAACATAAGCAACCCACATTTTTAAACGAATCGTATTCGCAGGAAGGGGAAGACAGTATCCTGTCCCGTTTTTTCGATGGCCAAAAAAGAGGCTATTATGTGGATGTTGGCGCGCTGCATCCGCAACGGTTTTCAAACACATACAAGTTTTATAAAATGGGATGGACGGGCATTAACATCGATGCCATGCCCGGCAGAATGGATATTTTTAAAAAGCTGCGCCCGTTGGATATTAACCTGGAGATCCCCGTTTCCGACACCAACGAAAAAATACCTTTCTATATTTTTAACGAGCCCGCGCTAAACACTTTTTCGAAAGCCCATGCCGAGGAGCGTGAACAGAAGGACGAGTATAAGATAGAGAAGACGGTAATAATTGAAACCAAAAAGCTGGCCGATATTTTAGATGAATACCTGCCGCAGGGACAGGTAATTGATTTTATGACGATAGATGCCGAAGGTTTTGATTACCGCATACTCACATCCAACAATTGGGAAAAATACAGGCCGAAAGTGGTCTTGGTGGAGAACGAGTTGCCGCTGTTTGAATTTATGGAAGCGGATATATACAAGCTGATGGTAGCCAACAAATACGAGTTTATGGCAAAAACCATTTACACCTACTTTTTTAAAGCTACCTGATGCGTTTAAAGTGTTTTGTTGTGGCCGTGTTTTGTTTATGTTGCGTGCAGGCATCGGCGCAAAGCTTTATCCAATCGCTAAACCAACAAAACCATTGGGTCGATTCTGTTTTTCACAGCCTCAGCAAAAAGCAAAAAATAGCCCAGCTGTTTATGGTGCGGGCACATACCAATTTGGGCCAGGCTTACGAAGATTCGGTAGGTAAAGTCATCAAACGCCAAAAACTGGGCGGTGTGGTGTTTTTCCAGGGCGGCCCGGTGCGCGAGGCCGAACTCATCAACAAATACCAAAAGGAATCAAAGGTGCCACTGCTTATCGCGATGGATGGCGAGTGGGGACTGGGCATGCGGCTCGATTCGACGATATCCTATCCCTATCAAATGACTTTGGGTGCCATACGCGACAATACCCTGCTCTACACAATGGGCCGGCAGATCGCGCGCGACTTTAAACGACTCGGCGTACAAATGAACTTTGGCCCCGATATGGACGTGAACAACAACCCCAACAACCCGGTCATCGGTTTCCGCTCCTTTGGCGATAATAAATACAACGTGGCCGAAAAAGGCATCGCCTATATGCGGGGCATGCAGGATGGAGGCATCCTCACTACGGCCAAACACTTCCCCGGCCACGGCGATACGGAAGTGGACTCACACCTCGACCTGCCCCAACTGCCCTTTACCCGCAAACGCTTGGACTCGCTGGAGGAATACCCTTTCCGGGAAGCTATCAAAGCCGGTATCAGCGGTGTAATGGTTGCGCACATGAATATCCCGGCTTTGGATACTACCTTGCATTTACCCTCCACGCTTTCCAAACCCATCATCACCGGCATATTGAAAGATTCGCTGGGCTTTAAAGGCCTGGTGGTTTCGGATGCGATGGGCATGCAGGGCGTGGTAAAATTCTTCCCTAACGGCGAGGCCGATGTTCGCGCATTTATAGCCGGCAATGATCTGCTCGAACTATCGCAGGACAGCAAACGCGCTATCAAAATGATAAAAAAGGCCATCCGCAAAGGCCAGATACAAATGAGCGACCTGGATGCGCGGGTGAAAAAAGTACTGACCGCCAAATACTGGGCAGGTTTGAACAACAGGGCCACCATCCCCACCCAAAACATGTACCAGGACCTGAACCACCCCGATGCAAAGGCATTGGTACAGCAACTGACGGATGCAGCCGTTACGGTTTTGAGAAAAGACAGTGTGGCTATTGATTTCGGAAAAAGAACAGCCATCATCAGCATTGGTACGAACGACACGTCAATATATCAACGCGAACTCCAAAAAAACTTTCCCAGCAACAGTTTATTCAGTATCGCGAAGAACGCCGGCAAAGGTAAGTTAGATAGTTTACTACAAACCCTGCAAAACTACGATCGGGTGATCATCGGCGTACACGACATCCGCTTGCGCCCGGCCAGTAAGCTCGATTTTAGCGATGACGTGCAATTATTTATTACCCAAATAGCCGTCAAGCCTAATTCGGTCATCAGCGTATTTGCCAACCCATATTCCCTAGCAGGTTTACTGGGCATTGAGAAAGCAGGCACCTTGATCATGGGCTATCAAAAAAGCGACGAAATGCAGCGTTCGGCGGTTAAGGTGATTACCGGGCAATTGAAGGCGACGGGGAAATTGCCGGTCAATGTGAATGTGTTTTTTGGGTATGGGGTGGGGTTGTAGTTTGGGAACAAGGAGCAAAGATAAAGGAACAAAGACTTTTCGCGTTAGGGATCGCAGTGGAAACCCCGGAGCGAAGTCCCCCTATCGGGACTGAGTGAGGAGTTGTAACGGAGAGCCCGGGCCCGCTTCTATCAGCGGGAAACGCCCAAATCTTTAGTTGCACCGTAATTAAAAAGTAAAACTTCGATTTTTCTAATATCCTTCACTTGTGAATTTTGTGCCCATGTATTTATATTTTCCATGTAATTCATATACTCATCAATTGTCTTTTTTTGATTATTTGAGTAAATATGAGGAGATATACGATATTGACCATCAAAAAACTTATTCCAACCTCTTATTACATTTGAATCAATTATTGGAATTTTTTTAGGTGAAATGAAATGGAGTACTTTTGAGATTCCAACAATAGAGTTATTCACAATAGGAAATAATAGGTCGATTAAGTCCTTAGGGTCACATTCCTTTTGATTTTTTAACTTCAATAGTTCAACTTTAATTTCAGGCCATTTTGCGTCAAGTATATCGGTTTTAATAGTCGGAATTGTTGGCATCCAAGAATACGCATATGCTATTAATTTAATCAAGTCTTCCACATCGTCATACGATGCATCTTTTGCGGCTTTTTTGAAAACCTCATAACTCTTATCATACCAATTATCTCTTTTAGTACCCTCCACATTCGAGGTTTTCTCCACTAACTTTTCAAAACCATCTTTATCTAACATAAACCTTAATTTTCCCTAAATCTACTAACTTTACCCTATGCAACCCATCTACCATAAGTACAACGCCAAATTCCAGGAAGCTTTAGCTACATTGAACCCGCAGCAACTTGCTGCGGTAAACAAGATGGATGGCCCGGTGCTGGTGGTTGCCGGGCCAGGTACGGGTAAAACACAGATATTGGCGGCGCGTATCGGTAAAATACTCACCGAAACCGATGCCTTACCACACGAAATATTATGCCTCACCTATACCGATGCGGGTGCCGTGGCCATGCGAAAACGCCTGTTCGATTTTATTGGCCCTGATGCATACCGGGTGAACATTTACACCTTCCACGCTTTTTGCAACGAGGTGATACAGGAGAACCTGGAGTATTTTGGTAAGATGAACCTGGAGCCGCTATCCGATCTCGACTCGGCCCTGCTGTTCCGCGAACTGGTGGACGAGTTGGCTAACGACCACCCGCTTAAACGCTTTACCGGCGATGTGTATTACGATGTGTCGAGGTTAAAAAGTTTATTCTCGACCATGAAGCGCGAGAGCTGGGATGCGGCGCTAATCAAAAAAGCGGTTGATGAATACATGTCCGACCTGCCCCTGCGCGAGGAGTTCATCTACAAACGCAACGGTCCTAACGGCGCTTACAAAATTGGCGATGTTAAACAAAAAGATATCGACATCATCGCCGAAAGGATGAACCAGTTACTGGCCGCCGTTGGCGAGTACCAGAACTATACCGCAAAAATGAAGGCCAAAGGCTGGTATGATTATGATGATATGATACTCTGGGTGCTGCGTGCTTTCCGCGAGGATGAGGAGATATTGCGCAAATACCAGGAGCGCTATCAATACATTTTGGTGGATGAGTTCCAGGATACCAGCGGATCGCAAAACGAGTTGCTGAAATTTATTTTGAACTATTGGGAAACCCCGAATGTGTTCGTGGTGGGCGATGACGACCAGTCGATCTACAAGTTCCAGGGAGCCAATATGAAGAACATCCTGGATTTTGCCAACGACTATGTGAACACCCTGTACACCGTGGTGCTCAAGCATAATTACCGCTCCAACCAGCATATCCTCAATATCTCGAAGGTGCTCATCGACAATAACCGGGAACGTTTAACCAAACAGCTTTCGCTGGATAAGAACCTGGAGGCTGCGCACCCGAGGTTCTCCGACCTCGAAGTTGAACCGCTGATCCGTGAATATGATAATCCCGACCAGGAGATCGTTGATGTGGCTTTGCAGATCGAGAAACTGATCACCGACGGCACCGAACCCGGCGAGATAGCCGTAATATACCGCAACCATAGCCAGGTGGAAGAGCTGGTGCATTTTTTGGATCAGAAAAAGATCGCGGTAAGCACACGCCGCAAGATCAATGTGCTGGACCTGCCTTTTGGCGAGAACATCGTCAATATTTTACGTTACCTGGCCATGGAACTCGATTCGCCGTACAGCGGGGATGAGTTGCTGTTCGAACTCCTGCATTACGACTTTTTCGCCATTCCGCCCATCGAGATAGCCAAGGCCAGCATACAGGTATCCAAAGAAAATTATAACAGTTCGGCCTTGCAGGCCAAAACTTCGCTGCGCCGCTACATTGGTGAGTTACGCGCGCCCAAAGCCGACCTGTTCAATACAGATCCCACCGCGCCCATGCGCTTTTTGATCGGCGATATCGACTATCTGCTCAAGGCCGCTACCAGTTTAACGCTGCAGCAGTTCTTCCAGCAAATGATCGCCAAAATGGGCATCCTCAAATACATCATGCAGCAGCCCGACAAAGGCTGGTACATGCAGGTGCTCACCAGTATATTCAACTTTTTGAAGGACGAAAGCCGCAAGCAGCCCGATATTACCCCGGCCGGGTTTATCGCCATTATCGACCTGATGAAGCGCAACACCATCGCGCTGGAGTTGAACCAGGTAATATTCGCCGAGAACGGTGTGAACTTTATGACGGCACACGGCTCCAAAGGTTTGGAGTTCGAGTATGTGTTCCTCATCGGCTGCACGAAAAAAATATGGGACGGCAAGGGCCGCAATACCGGCTTCAGCTATCCCGATACCCTGACCCAGGCTTCTGCAGATGATACCGCGCAACGGGAGGAATCGAGGCGATTGTTTTATGTGGCTTTAACAAGGGCGAAGCAATGTCTCATGATATCCTATCCCGGCAAGGAAAAAAGCGGAAAGCCTCAGGAAGCATCCCAATTTATTGGGGAGATATTGGCCGATACGCATCACGAAGTGCAATACCCAAAGGTGACGGAAGAGGCCATGATGCAGTTTTACCTCACCCAGTTCAACGAGGCCGATAAACCTAAAGTGAGCCTGATCGATAAGAATTACATCGACCAGTTGCTGCAAAACTATACACTTTCGGTAACGCATTTGAGTAATTACCTGGATTGCCCGCTCAGGTTCTATTTTCAGAATTTGATAAAAGTGCCGCAGGGTAAAAGTCCGGCAATGGCCTTTGGTAATGCGGTGCATTTCGCATTGAACAAGGTGTTCCTGGAGCTGAAAGATAATAA
>Ga0206951_1125_pt1 | contig 16391 bp, 8 predicted proteins | sample Alteio_BWOrgHeat_38_FD_152974 | JGI IMG/M metagenome (GOLD analysis project Ga0206951, IMG submission 152974) | Enriched cells from forest soil in Barre Woods Harvard Forest LTER site, Petersham, Massachusetts, United States -... | ecosystem: Environmental > Terrestrial > Soil > Temperate forest > O... | reverse complement strand
GCATAGTGCATTCGAGGCTGTCTTTTCTGACGCGGCAAAAAACTGCGGGACTCAATTTGTTTGCGGCGACGGAGTGATGCCGATGGCAGCAAGAACTTTTTTCACGGAGACTTCGGGCGGATCCTGCGCGGAGACATGCAGCGCGTTGGACGGAGGCTCCAGAGTGGCAAGCTGGCTATCGAGAAGGGCTGCCGGCATGAAGTGATCATGACGAGCCTTCATGCGTTCGGAGATGACTTCTTTCGGAGCTTCAGTCAGGATGAAGCGATAGGCATCGTCTGGGAGGCCGGCGACGAGTGTTTCCCGGTATGTCTGCTTGAGAGCGGAGCAGGTGAGGATGCCGCTTTCGTTCTTTTGATGCCAGCTGGCTATCAGGTCATGCAAGGTTGCGAGCCAGGGGGCGCGATCTTCGTCGGTAAGGGGAATGCCGGCGTGCATCTTCGCTTTGTTCGCGGCGCTGTGGTAGTCGTCGCCTTCGGCAAATTGCCAGCCAGTGGCTTTTGCCAGAGCGCGCGCCAAGGTAGTTTTTCCTGAACCGCTCACTCCCATAACGATCAGAATCATGCTTTCCCCTGCTGTGCGATCAGCTGCTTTACGTCATTGACGATCTGGTCTGGTGTCCAGTCGTTTGTCGGATACCACTTGAAGACTTTGCCATCGGGACCGATGACGAAAGTCGATAACGAGTGGGTGATGGTGCGATCTTTTTCCGGCGTTGCGCCGACGTCAAAGAAGCGCAGCAACGGAGCCAGATCGGCTTTGCCGGGGGCGGCGAAGTCCCAGTGCTGGAAGGTTTCGTTTGTGTACTTGCCGGTGTAGGAGCTGCCGTAGCTGCGCAGCACCTGTGGCGTGTCGTATTCGGGATCGAAGCTGACGCTGAGCAGGCGGGTTTGCTTGTATAGCGAGGGATCGGCGGCGAGGGTCTTATCGATCTGGGCGAAGTTGCGGCTCATGCGCGGGCAGAAATCTGCGAGCGGGCAGCGCGTATAGATGAAGGTCATGAGCAACACTTTGCCGCGGAACTGCGCGAGGTGAATCTGCTTGTCATTTTGGTTGACGAGGTGGAAATCGGGGATCTGATCGCCGGGCTGGATGGGATGGTAAAAATAGCTCGGCTTGTAATCGGGCTTTGCCTGCGCGATGATGACGATTTCATCGAGGAAATCGGAATCGTCCGTCGCGATCAGGGTGGCAGTGATGCTGTCGCCGGGGTGCAGCTCGCTGATGATGCTGGGATTTTTCAGCTTGTACGGCATCGTCATCGCCTCCATGAAGCCGGGGATAGCCGCCGCGTCGAGGACGATTTCGGCCCTGGATGCATCGACGGTGACGATCTTGCCGCGCACGGGGTAATGCTTTGCGTGAGCATCCGCGGCGGGGGTGGATGGCTCAGCTGGCTTCTGGCGGCAGCCCCCAATAACAATCGCGCAGGCAAGCAATGTAAGCAGACAGGTACGGGCCGTGGAGCGGATCACAGCTCAGTTTACACTTTCTATGTGCTCCCGCTTTTTGACTCGCAGCCGCAACTCCCGTTAGCCAAGATGGTCGGCAATGCCCTGGCAGACGGCGCTGTTGTGGTGACTGCGAATGCGCGCTCGGCGCGTGCGCTTACCTTTCAATATGCCGAACAGCAGCGCGCCAAGGGCGTGGAGATGTGGCCGTCACCGGCGATCTTCGATTGGGAGAGCTGGCTGGGTCAATTGTGGCAGCAGCTTTCGGCCGTCGATCCGGATTTGCCCCTTCTGCTGACGCCGTGGCAGGAACGCGCGCTTTGGAAGATTGTGCAGCAGGTGGATGCGCCGCTGGTGGTTTCGCTGGAGGGAATTGCATCGCTTGCGCAGAGCGCGTATGCGCTGCTGAGCAACTTCCGGCTGCAAGGTGAGCGGAATTCGACATGGCTGGAGACGGATGCGGAGCATTTTCGGCGATGGGCGAAGACGTTCGATCAGCGTTGTCGCGACAGGAAGTGGGCGAGTCGAAGTGATTTAGTGCCGGTGCTCAGTGGAGCGGCGCGGGCGGGCAAGCTCTCGCTGCCGCGGCAGATTTTGCTGGTCGGCTTTGACCGGTTCACGCCTGCGCAGCAGATTTTTCTGCAGAATCTTCGCGAATCAGGAGTGATTGCGGATGACAGCCCGGCGGCGGCTCCGGAAGCGACCTCGCGGAAGCTCATAATTGCGAACGATCTTCGCGAAGAGCTGCTGGCGTGTGCGTCATGGTGCAGGGAGAAGGTTCTTGCGAATCCCGCGATTCGCATTGGTGTGATTGCGCCGGATGCGGGCAGCATTCGCGCCGAAGCTGACCGGGCCTTCCGGACAGTGCTGATGCCGCAATCGTTTGATCTTGCCGCAGAAGATCAGCCGATGCCTTTTGAATTTTCGCTGGGAGTGCCGCTGGCAAATGTGCCGGTGATTCGCGCGGCGCTTCTGCTTTTGCACTGGATTACGCAGCCGCTGCCGGAAGAAGACATTTCGTGGCTGCTGCTGTCCGGCTATCTGCATGTGGAGGCTTCAGAGAGAGAAGCTTTGGCGCGGTTCGATTTCAGGCAGCGCGATTCGGGCGCGCTTTCACCGGAAGCGAAGCTTGAAACATTTATGAGCAGTCGAGTACCGGCTTCATTTGCCGCACGCATGCGAAAGATGCTGGAGGCGGCGCGGATAGACGGCGCATTCGACGGCAGTAGCACCTATACGCAGTGGGCCGATCTGGCGGAGCCGTTGTTGCAGGCGGCTGCGTGGCCTGGATATCGCACCCCGGATAGTGTGCAGTTTCAGGCGCAACGAAGGTGGCAGAGGCTTCTCGATGAAGTAACGCTGCTCGATTTCGCAGGGCGCGGGATTTCCTTTACAGCTTTTGCGCAGGCGCTGGAAAAACATGCGCAGGAGATGATCTTTACGCCGGAATCTCATCACGCTCCCGTTCAGATCATGGGCGCGCTAGAGTCGTCGGGGCAATCGTTCGATGCCATCTGGTTTCTGGGCGCGGATGACTCGCAATGGCCGCTGACAGGAAAGCCGCACCCGCTAATTCCTGCGTGGCTGCAACGCAGCGCGAGGATGCCGCACTGTGATGTTGCTACGGACACTGAACTGGCTCGAGTTGTGACGCAGCGCATTGTGGAGAGCGCACCGGAATGCGTCTTCAGCTACGCTCGCCAGAATAAGGAAGGCGAGCTGCGGCCGTCACCGCTGCTTGCGAATTTCTTTGATGAGCCTGGGAATGCAATAGCGGCTTCTTCATTGAGCGCAGATGCGGGAGAGTCGAATGGAAGCGAGCTGGAAGTACTTGTGCTTCGTTCCGAGACGATTCCGTGGCCTGTGGAATTGAGCGCGGGCGGGGCAGACATATTGAAGCGGCAGGCGGCCTGTCCCTTCCAGGCCTTTGCAGCGCGACGATTGCAGGCACGCCCGCTGAACCGCACGGAATGGGGACTGGATGCAGCGCAGCGCGGTAACCTGCTGCATAAGATTATTGAAAATGTCTGGTCGCCGGAGACTCCTGAGCCGTGGCGTATGACTTCGCTCAACGATCTGAAACACGTGATCGCCATACAACAGCTGGACGCGGCGCTTCAGTATCACATTGAGAATGCGTTCGGTGATCTTGTACGAGATCATGGCGGAGATGTATGGATGGAGGCGTACCTGGAATCGGAGCGGGTGCGCCTGCTCACGCGCTTACGCGAGTGGATGTTGTATGAGGCGAAGCGGTACTCTTTCACCGTCGAGAAGCGCGAAGAGAAACTGCTGGATGTGAGCGTAGGCGCATTGAAGCTGAATCTGCGCGCGGATCGCATCGATGAGCTTAATGACGGCTCTCATCTGCTGATCGATTACAAGACGGGCGATGTATCGGTTTCGCAGTGGCAGGGAGCGCGGCCTGATGAGCCGCAGCTGCCTTTGTATGCGGCTTACGGAAATATCGAGCGCTTGAGCGGCCTGCTTTTTGCGCAGGTACGCGCGGGGCAGACGGGATTGGTAGGGCGCGTTGCCAATGCGCCGCAGACTTTGCTTGCCGACACGGCTGCTTTGCGCTCACTGACGAGCCAGCCTTACGACGAAAGCATGCGCGATCAGTGGGAAGCGGCGCTGCTACAGCTGGCGGAAGAGTTCCTGCGAGGCGAGGCTTCTGTCGATCCAAAGCGTGGCGCGAAGACCTGCCAGTATTGCGATTTTCCAGGGCTCTGCCGCATTGCGGAGACTGAGCGTGTTTCTGGCATTACAGATGCCGGAGGCGATGATGAGTAGGCTTGCGGCAACGCCTGCGGACCAGAGAGAACGCGACGAAGCGCTCGATTTCCGCTCGTCGTACATTGTGCAGGCCCCAGCCGGCTCAGGGAAAACGGAGCTGCTGACGCATCGGTTTCTCAAGCTGCTGGCGCGTGTAGACGATCCGGAAGAGGTGCTGGCGATTACCTTCACACGCGCAGCTACTGCAGAGATGCGCGTTCGTATCCTGCGAAAGCTCGAGGAGGCGCGGGACAATCCGCGAAGACACAGCGGTGACGATGCGATGCTGCTTTCCGCACGCGCAGCGCTGGAGCATGCCGAAGCGCGGGGATGGAACCTGCTGGAGCAGCCGCAACGGCTCAATATTCAGACGATTGATTCGCTGTGCATGAGCATTGCGCATGAACAGCCGCTGCTGGCGCGCATGGGCGGCCATCTGCAACCACAGGACGATGCGCGTCCTCTCTACCACGAGGCGGCGCGGCGGACGCTGTCCCATCTTGGCGAAAGTAATCGCGAACTTCATGCGTCCTTGTTTCACCTGTTGCAGCTGCGCGACAACAACCTGGGAGACGCGCAGCGGTTGATTGCGGAGATGCTGGGAGGCCGGGATCAATGGGTACACACGTTTCCGCTGGTGGGAGATATTTCGGAAGACACGTGGTCGGAAATCCGGCTTCAATTGGAAGCGCCTTTTCGCGAGGCCATTACACGCGCACTGAAGGCCGTGCATGAATTGCTGCCGGCGCATGATGTGGTTGCGCGGGAGATTGTAGAGCTGGCGAATTATGCGTCGAGCAATCCATCCGAGATTGATCTGCGCGCGCTTTCGCATCTGCGAACGCTGCCGGAGCCGAACGAAAAGTTTCTGGAGCAGTGGCAATGTCTGTGCAGTCTGCTGTTGACGGCAAGCGGCGATTCGTGGAGAAAACAGGTTACGGTGCGGGAAGGATTTCCTAAGCCTGCATCGAAGGCTAAAGGCTCGCTCGAACAGAACTATAAAGACCGCATGATGGACCTCATCCATCGGCTGTCGCAGATGGATGGATTGCTGCCGGCGCTTTGCGCTTTGCGGCGCCTGCCGCCAGCGCGCTATGACGAAGACCAGTGGGAGACGCTGCGCGCGCTGTTCACAGTACTGCGTTACTCAGTTGCAGAACTGCTCGTGTTGTTTGCAGAACAGAATGCGGTGGATTTTGTGCAGCTTGGTCTTTCCGCGTTGACAGTGCTGGAAGAACAGCATCCGACGGAGCGGTCGCTGGCGGTAAGCGAACGGGTAAAACATCTGCTGGTGGATGAGTTTCAGGATACGTCGCGGCGGCAGCACAAGCTGCTGGAGAGGCTGCTGCATGCATGGGGACCGGGTGAGGAGCGGAGTTATTTCCTTGTCGGCGATCCTATGCAATCGATTTACATGTTTCGCCAGGCAGAGGTGGAGCTGTTTGCGCAGGTGCAGGAGCGCGGCATTGTTGCTGCCGGGCAGGTGCATGGCTGCGTTCCGTTGCAGCTCTCGGCTAACTTTCGTTCGCATGCTGGGTTGACTGAACCACTCAATGGCTACTTCGAGAAGATTTTTGCCAGCAGACATGGCGCGGGCGCAGCTGCCGTCTCCTTCACACGATCTATTGCTACTGAACCTGAGTTGAAGGCCAAGTCTGTGTGCCTGCATCCACAAATTTTGCACGGCACGGGCAGTGGCAAAGCGGATCCGGATGTTCTGGAGCAGGCGCGCCAGCGCGAAGCCGAGGAGGTGCTATCGATTATCGAGAAGCATCGTCCGATGATCGCCACTGCCGAGGCTGATCCAAAGCTCTCGTATACCGTGGCGGTGCTGGGACGCGCGAAGGAGCATCTCGCTGCGATTGCCACCGGGCTTCGCGAGCGCGGTATTCCCTTTCGCGCTGTTGAGCTGGAGCCGTTGGGAGAGCGGCAGGAGATTCGCGATTTGCTTTCTCTGATTCGCGCGCTACTGCACCCGATGGATCGTATTGCATGGCTCTCTGCTTTGCGTGCGCCGTGGTGCGGGCTGATGCTTGAAGATCTTCATATCCTCAGCGGTGGTGATGACAAGCAGTATGCGTTTGTGCCGATTCCACAATTGATAGAAGATCGCTTGTCACTGCTGAGCGATGACGGGCAGCGGCGATTGCAGCGTGTTCTTACTGTTCTGACACGCGCCGCTGAATTGCGCTACAGAGGATCGTCTTCGTTTTCATTGTGGGTGGAGCGGACCTGGCATACACTCGGAGGCCAGCTCTGCCTGGATGATTCGCAGCGCGAGAATGTGCGCGTCTTCTTCCGCATGCTGGATGACGCAACGGCGAATGGTGCGGACAGCATGGGCGAGGACTTCGACGTGCGGCTGAATGCATTGTTTGCGCAGCCTGATCCTCGCGCCAGCGAGCGGTTCGGCGTGCAGTTGATGACGATTCACAAGGCAAAGGGGCTTGGGTTCGATGTGGTACTGGTACCGGGTCTGGAACGCAGCACAGGGCAGGACCGGCAACAGCTGATCTGCATGCTGGAGCGAGTCAGCCTCAATGAGGCCGGAGAAGACGAGATTTTAGTAGCTCCGATCGGCAGCCGGGGTGGAGACAAACATCCGCTCTACCAATGGGTGCGAAGGCAGCGGCGCATGCGTGAAGAGGAAGAACGCAAGCGTGTGTTTTATGTTGCATGCACGCGGGCGCGGCGCGAGCTGCATCTATTTGGTACTGCCACGGTTGCAGCAAATGGCGAATTGAAACCGGGCGCGACTGACAGCTTATTGGCTTCTGCATGGTCTGCGCTGGAAAGCGATTTTGCTGCGGCTTACGCGGAGCACAGGCAGCGGGATGTGATTCCCTTCCCTGCCGCTGGGCAGCCGGGGGTGATTGATTTGGCAGCATCCTCGAATTCTGCTCACCCGCCGTTGATTCTGCGGAGGCTTCCTGCTGATGTTGCCATTCCATATGCAAGTGAGAATGTGCCAATTTCGGCGATGGCAGAGATTTTCGATGAGCGGGAGAATTTTGAGCGTCCGGAGGGTTCCCGACTGCGCCGCATGACGGGCAATGTCATTCACTTGCTGCTGGAGCGGGTCAGCCGATACCTGGAACAAGAGCCGGATGCTTCGATGGAAGAGATTCGGCGCGTGATCAGGCCGCAGGCAGCGGCGATGCTGCGCGCAACGGCAGTGGCTTCAGAACAGGCCGCGATGGCGGATGTGATGGGCGCAATCGAGGGTATGGTTGCGGATGAGAATGGACGCTGGCTGCTGGGGCCGCATCCGGAGGCACAAAGCGAGGCCTCATGGACGGGATGGCTGGATGGCAAATTACGAACGATCCGGGCGGATCGTATCTTTCGCGGCGGGGACAAGCCGCGGGATGCGGGCTCAGAAAACTTCTGGGTAGTGGATTACAAATCCTCTTTTTATTCCGGACGCGATCTGGATGGATTCATCGAGGATCAGAAATCTCTGTACGAGCCGCAGCTCGATTTGTATGGAAAAGCGCTGCGAAAACTTCACGGAGAGAGCGTTATTTTGCGCCTCGCCCTGTATTTTCCACGATTGCGGCGAATGACATATTGGGCGGGATGATCGCATTCGGGCTTACAAGATCTGAGTGCAGTTTCATAAATGTAACTGTGACATGACAATCGCTTACCTTTTTCTTCCGTTATGTTATTTTTTGCGCAATTGCCTCTTTTCGTAATTTAGCGCTTGAATTGCGCGAAGATTTTGCTGTAAACCTTGCCTAAGGAAAATTTCCCGACAATTCAGTTACGCACTTTGGTAACATTGGGTAACAAACCCAATTACCCGGACTTTCGGTTCTACGTTCTTTTCCTATGTTGCTGTCCCGTTGAGCTGCAGAGCAACTACGTTCAATTTTTATACGTGTCGGACATTCAAGACACCCGCTATGAATTTTTTCATCACGGATCTTGTAATGGGCTCTGCAGCCAGATTGTCATCGAAATAAATCGGACTGCGCCCCATCACCGACCACGTATTTCACCCTTTTTATTTTCTGCCGCTGAAAAGCACGCACGTTTGCAGAGGTGAAGTTTCGTGTTTCAAAATTGCGCTCCTCCCCCCCTGGGCGCCGATAGGTACGTCGGCGCACTTGCTGGCAGCAATAGCTCGCCTTTGAACCCAAACCGTTTCATGCCTCGCGTAAAGCGAGTTGATATTCATACCGCCTGCAGTTTTATTGTTCTGCTGGCATTTGGCATTTTTCTAATTCTTACAGGCTGCGGATATAACGTGAATGGAGCTTCCGCAGGCTCTCTGGTGGTTACTCCAAACACGGTCGACTTCGGCGACGTGCAGGTCGGTCAGACGGCGCAGAGCACCGTTTCCCTACTTAATCAGGGCGCGACTGCAGTCAGCGTGTCGCAGGTCACAGTGGCCGGGCAGACCTTTTTCCTAAATCCCCAAACCCAATTGCCTGTGACCATCGCACCGGGCAAAACGTATTCCGTTCAACTCGGCTTTAAGCCTGGGAGCGCGGCGAGTTTTACCGGAACAGTGACGGCGGTGGATTCGAGCGCACGGCGCGTAGCGCAATGGAACATGAAAGGCTTGGGAGTTTCATCTCCCAGTACCCATGCTCAGCTCACGGCTACCCCATCAAGCCTGGCGTTTGGCAGTCTTGCAGTTGGCGCGTCCACGACACAAACTGTAACGCTGACATCTACAGGGACTGCTCCGCTGACCATCAATTCGGCCACGGCAGGTGACGGCTTCGCTGCCTCAGGAGCCAGTTTCCCACTGACGCTCAATCCGAAAGAGGCCGCGACGCTTCAGGTTCAATTCAAGCCGAACCAGGAAGGTGCCGTCAGCGGCTCATTGGCTATTTCCAGCAATGATTATAAAAATTCAACCACCACGATTCATCTCACGGGTTCCGGAGAAGCTCCGGCATTGGCATCTCAGCTGGCCATCAATCCGGCAAGCCTGAGCTTCGGCAATGTAACCGTGGGATCGTCTTCGACACAGCCAGTCACGCTCAGTTCTTCGGGGACTGACCCAATCACCATTGCTTCCGCAAAGCTGATGGGTGCGGAATTTACATTATCGGGAGCAAAATTCCCACTCGTCCTGAAGGCACACCAGACTGTGACCCTGAAGGTAAACTTTGCGCCGACAACTGCGGGCGCAGTAGCGGGACAACTCATCGTCGATAGCGATTCGGTGGGCCAGCCGACAAGCACAATCAATATTGCCGGCACGGGTGAACAGTCCGCCGCGCCACAACTTACGACCAGCGCAGCGGCTCTGAGTTTCGGTGATGTGACCCTGGGTTCGCAGTCAACGCAGCCGCTTACCCTCACGTCGACCGGCACGGCTGACGTGACGGTGAAGTCTGCGGGAATCAAAGGTACAGGCTTTGACGTTTCCGGAGACAACTTCCCGCTGACCTTGAAACCGCACCAGACAACAACTCTGCAGGTGCATTTCAAGGCGGCCACACCGGGCGCGACACAGGGCACACTCGCAATCAGCAGCGATTCGAAGACCGATCCTACGGCTGCTGTGGTCCTGGCAGCTACGGCGACCCCTGCTACCACTCCTCAGCTTGCCGTCAGCGCGGCGAGCCTGGACTTCGGCGACGTAACAGTGGGAGATTCTTCCACACAACCATTGACACTCACCTCAACTGGAACTGGGCCGGTCACGATCAGCTCGGCCAGTGTTGCCGGAACAGGCTTTACCGTTACGGGAGCAAGCTTTCCGCTGACGATCGATCCACAGCAAACGGCAACTCTTCAGATTCAGTTCGATCCCACCTCGCCTGGAGCAGCCACCGGACAGCTGACCATCGATAGCGACTCGGCGACAAACTCTGCGGCGACGGTCGATTTGAGCGGCACGGCGCAGGCTGTAGTTCCACCAACACCACAGTTATCAGCCAATCCTGCGAGCCTGAATTTCAACAATGTGACGGTAGGTTCAGCAACCGTACAACCTGTCACACTCAGCTCAACTGGAACTGCGCCGGTGACAATTACCGGAGCATCACTCAGCGGTACAGGCTTCACCTTGTACAAGGCTCGGTTTCCGGTCACGTTGCAGCCCAACCAGACGGTAGCACTGTATGTGGTCTTCAGACCAACTGATACCAGCACAGTCAACAGCACACTAAGTGTCAGCTCCAATGCTGCGAACCCTGTTGCCATTCCTATCAGCGGGACGGGAGCAGAGGCACAAACTCCCCAGCTGACCGTGACGCCTAACAAGCTGGACTTCAGTGATGTGACTGTGAACTCGACGGCGACACAATCTGTAACTGTGGTTGCTTCCGGCACGAGCCCCGTTACTGTGAGTGCAGCCAACATCTACGGCACCGGGTTCACGGTTTCAGGAGTGGATCTCCCTGTCACCCTGCAGCCCGGCCAGCTTGCCACGTTCAATGTTCAATTTGCTCCGACAGCAGCGAGCGTTTACACGGGCTCACTTTTCATACAATCGGACTCCGCGACAACCAGCACGTCAAGGGTCAGGCTCACCGGGACGGGTGAGGCTACAACCACACCTGCTCTTTCGCTCAGTGTCGGCAGTTTGAACTTCGGCGATGTGGCGGTTGGATCTTCATCGACTCAAGGGCTGGTGTTGACCTCGATAGGCAGCGCGCCGGTGACGATAAGCTCCGGAAACATAAGCGGGAACGGCTTCAGCTTTACTGGCGCAAGCTTCCCGATTACGCTCGGACCGCTGCAGGTTCTGACCTTGGAGGTTACATTCGCTCCAACGGCTGCAGGAGCCTCAACGGGAACGATGAGTTTCGCCAGCGACTCTTCCACGAATGCGACAAACTCTGTCGCATTGAGTGGAACGGGGGACGCAACAACGCCGGGATTATTGGCAAGTGCGACCAGCTTGAGTTTCGGCGATGTCAATGTAGGATCCTCGGGGTCAGCCTCACTTACGCTGATGTCCAGCGGATCCGCTCCTGTGACGATCAACGGTGTGACCGCAACTGGAACAGGCTTCAGCGTGTCTGGAGCAAGCTTCCCGCTTACGCTCAGCCCGGGTCAGACGATAACGCTTGATGTGGTGTTCTCACCGACAACGGCGGGCGCAGCATCGGGTGCGCTGGCCATCAACAGCAATTCAGCCACAAACGCTATGCAATCGGTGAGTTTGAGCGGCACCGGTGAAGCAGTACAGCACGAGGTAGATGTGAGCTGGAATGCACCGAGCAGTTCTCCTGTAGCGGTTGTCGGCTACCACGTATATCGAGCAACGGGAAGCAGCACGACGTATGCGCTGCTCACCTCCTCGGTAGAAACCGCAACAACTTATACGGACGACACAGTTCAGAGCAGCACGACTTACAGCTACTATGTGACGAGTGTCGATGCCACAGGCGTGGAGAGTTCCCCCTCGAATGTGACTACGGTCTCTGTTCCGTGATGTTCGTTTAGAAATAAAAAAGGAGAGGTGCGTGTTTGAGCTTTTCAGGTTCGAAAAGCTCTGCACGCACCTCTCCATTGCAGGGGAAGGCAACTGAATAGGATTGCAGGTGCTGGTTTGAGAACGCGGACAGCACCTGCGATCAATTTTGTTTAATGGCCGGAAGACAAACGGCGCAGGAGGAGAGCCCAATCGCCTGCATCGGGTGATGGCGGCGAATCCCACGTACCGCCCGTCTGTATCTCCTGCTCAGGACTCCATTCGCCAGTCTGCGCGTCGAACCATCGGACCATGTATTTCCCCGATTGCAGCTTGATGTGTGCGCGGCCACCCTTCGGTAGATAGACAGCATAAGTGTTGCCTGCATCCGCCAGGCAATAGTTTCCGCTGCTGACTAATTCATCGTGCGGGTTTGTCTTCCACCATTCAAAGCTGGTAAAAAAGTCGACCATGTAGCCGTAGCCCTTGAGCATGGTCATGGTGTCGTCTCCACGGCCATTCAGCCAGCCACCGCCCGTATCCGGCCAGATATTTGTGCCCCGCTTCGCCGTTTCTCCTGTCGTCCCATAGCCTCCTGCCATCGCTATATCCCAGGCGGTGCGGCGCAGAGTATCTGCACTTTCTTCAGGAGGAGGCGGACCCCATAACGGATAGTGATCCTCATATCCATATTCCTCATTGGTTTGAGGAATGATTCTGCCTAGCTTCTCCTGTTGCTCTCGCTCGCCGAGCATGAAGGCGTGCTGATCTCTTGACCACTCCTGAAATGAAGTGAAGCTGAACCAGTCGGAGGTGCGGTCCTGATGCGTGTTCTTTATCGGATGGCTGGTGGCGAGATGCTTATAGGGATCCCACTCATTGATCAGCGTGCCGGTACGATGGGTCCACCACACGTTCCGATAGCGATCGAGGTCATCTCCTAGATCCCAGGTGATATTCGAATAAGCGCCGAAGCGATTCACCGCATACTGAATGAACCGGTGCTCATCGTCGCTTCCGGCCTTGGGATGAACCACGCCGTCGTTCATATCGAGCACCAGCGAAACGATCATGTCGCGTTCACGCGCGTAGCGGAGTGCTCTGTCGAACTTTTGCCAATACGAGACGTCGAAGCGCGTGTAGTCGAATCCAGGCTGGTAGATATCTTCCGCATTCTTCGCCGGCCACGGGGTGATGCAGAGTGTCCAGGCAGGACCGGTCATCGCGGGCTCGCCATAAAGCGTGAATGCGCGCCCCGCAATAGTTACGCGGATTCGATTGACCTTTAATTTGTGGAGACGCTCAATGGCAGCCTGAATGACATTGTCGTCTTGCCATCCCATCAGCCAATAGGCCGTCGTCCCATTAAAAAAATAGTGCTCTCCTGTTCCCTCCCATTGGAAATGCCAGGGATAGCTCGAATCGACACGAATGGTGCCGCGGCGATGGCCGTCGACAGCAGTGAATGTCCCGCTGGATTCTCTATGAGTGCGATCCTGATGATATTCGATGAAGTATCTATAGGTGCCGGCCTTAGGCGGCATAAATCTTATACGAAAGACGCTTCCCTTTTCGGAGTCGCAAAAGCCTTCCACATTCCAACGCCTGCTGCCATCTGCAGCCTCAAACCAGCCATTCAAGGAAGAGTCTGTAAAGGGGTTGGTCGCGCGCGGCCAGGAGACATTCGCGCTGACTTCTACGAAGTCGTATGCCTCGACGGTTGAAGCGGATTGCGTGAAAGATATGTTCAGCGGGCCGGGTTTCGAACATCCGATGATGAACAGTGTGGAAACAAGAAGTACACACAACCTCACTCTGCAGGAAGCAGCCATATGCATCGTTGATCGTTCGGGTTGAAATATCACGCGTTACCACGACAACAGACTTGTTGCAGTATGAATTGACCTTATGGATTGCTGCATGCGAATGATTTTTTTACAAATGCCAAAACCTCGACCGGCTCAAAGCGTCCCATGGCGAGAGTTATCGGCGGCTGAAAGAGCGGATCGCTTGAGAGATGCTGTGCGAACTCCATGTTGTGCTGATTGTCCAAGTCTTCTTTGATGACTCTCTCTCCTATATATCCTGGCGCAGTGATCACTATGTCGTTCTGATCCGCTTCATTCATCAACTTTGGCCAGTCAAATGCACCGTCTTCGTACCGCCATAGCCAATCCACATTTGGCTGTGGCAGCCCTTTCAAAATCCAAGAGTAGTCGATCTGGTTCCCATTGAATGCGCGACCGTTTCCGAGATAGGCGATCGAAGGAGAACTCATCCCGCAACTCTGGCTGACACGTTCCAGAGGTGTCCAATCCCACTGGTCAAATCGAACGAGAGTTTGCCAGGGGCGAATGCCGTTTGGAAACTCTAAAGCTATCGGATGAGTATTCGGGAAGATCACCGGCGCAACAAGCATGGCCAACTGAGCGCTGAAGAGAAGCATGAATGCCGCTGCGCCTGGTAACGAACAGGTCCATCCTGACTGCTCCGCCAACAAACCGACCACCAAGGCGAGCGGTATTATGGCAGGCGAAATATGCCGCAGCAAATGATTCGTGCCCGAGAGTTGTGCAAGCACAATCGGCGCTCCCGTACAGATGAAGGCGACAACCACTGCTCTCTGCAATCGGCTTAGGATTTTCTCCTTGAGAATAACGACTTTGTAAACGCAAGCAACCAGAACCAACCCGATAACGATAGCCACGCCGTGCCCAAGCAGGCATTGAACTACCGTGCTGGACCATCGCATCCACGTCAAAAGCGATGGGGAGCCGAGCGAATTTCTTACATCACCTCTTGCAAAGCGAACGAAGTCAATCGCCTTGTTGGCATTCAGCACCCACCAGGGCCCCGCGATTAGCAGTGCAAGCGCTCCCGCTTTCTTTTGCCTTGCGAGAGAGGAAATTCCAAACCAACCATAGCGGCCAGCAATCAGCCAGAAAGCGAGAAGCGGACATGCAATCAGGAAGAATGATGTCTTGGCCAGAAATCCGAAACCGATAGCGATGCCGAGGCCCATCCAGCGACTCCGCTGCTCTGAGCTGTTTTCCCAGGAGACGACAACGTAATAGAGCAACGCCGAGGTTGCCAGATAAAGCGAGGTGTCGGTACCGAAGAAAGCGCTAGCGGATATAACTTCCGGAGAGAGGGCAAAAATCACTACCGCGAAGGCTCCAGCTACTTTGCCCCCCACATGGCGCCCGGTGAGATAGACGAACCAGGCGCTCAGCGTAAAGCAGGACAAAGACACCAGCCGCGCCGTGGCCGGATGAAATCCAAAGATTGCTAGAAATGGAAGAGCCAGAATGCGATATGCTGGTGGACGACCGAAGGTTTTTATCAGAATGCGTCCGCCGACGGTCAGAATCTTTCCCGCCCATAAGCGCTGTACATCTACACCGGAATAACTAAGATATTCAGCTTCGTCCCAGTGAATTCCATAGGGGTGATGGAGGGACCAGATGATTGCAGCAACAACGACCGACGCAACTATACCGGCTGCGAAAAGGGCCCAGAAACTTGCATCTTGCAAGGGCTTTTTCATTGCAATTAGGTCTTATCCTCTTTGCAAAGCCCCCTCGGTAACAATTACTACAAACACAGTCTTTATGAACTGTGACAATACTGGACAGCTTCCTCTTCTGAAGGTGCGGCTGCTACTGTATTGGCCCGCTTCAGCCAGTTCTCGCGCCAGTAGGGATAAATTGCCCTCGGGCAGAGACGATGATAGTCGGATTTACAGACAACACCTTCAAGAACAATGCATGGGAACTTCATGTTCACCATCTTGCCCGACTTCTCTTCGATAATGTGGTGGACACGACGAAGCACTCTATAGATGCCGCCGCAATAAGGCAACATCTCGGAATCGAACCAGAGACCACGGTTCTTCTGGTTTTTATCGAGGGTTGCGAGGATTTCCTCTTTGCTTCGCACCTCGACGAGCTCACCTGGCTGAAGATCGAGCCGCTCTATCGGAGGCTTTTCAGCGGTTCCCTCGACAAACGGATAGCGGCTGCCTCGCCTGCGTGCCTGCACTTCGTTAAAGCCACCAATGATGGTTGCATGCACAATGCGAGAGATACCGAGAACCGTCTCAAGCACGCGATGCGTTCTCAAATCTCCTGCCATGCCGGTATCGAGATTGCCGGAGCGTAAATCGCGTATGTACTGGCGAGGATCCCAGAAGCTCATGTGGGATGTGAACCTGGGGACTTCCGTCGCCTGGCATTTGTAGACCGTATCGCCCTGCGCGTTTTGCGAGGCGCTCGCAGAGAAGACGAAAGCCTCACTGCAAGTCTTCTGGACCGGCTGAATGGCTTTCGTCCGTACCGGAGACATTTCCAGCGTGACCAGAGCGGTTTCCGCGCGCTTCAGCCATGTTTCTTTCCAAAAAATCAGGCAGCCTGCTTCGCACCCTCCATGGCCGCTGCCATCGCATCGAGACGTCTCGAGATGAACTGCGTCGGTAAGGCGACGAATGCTCCATCCCTGGATGTAGTCACAGGTCTTGTCGGCGCGTTTGTAAACACGAAGTCTGCGACCGCAATATGCGAACATCTCCGGCATGAAAGGGAGATTATCGAGGCAGCCATTCTGATCGAGGGTGCTCAGAATATCTTCCTTGCTGAGAACTTCCACCCATTCTCCAGCCTTTAAGTTCAGTACATGTGAACGGCTGGCGCTAGATTGCGGCATTGCGCATTCCTCGTCTCTTCGGAATTTTTTGGGAAATGAGATGACACTCCTTCATCTCGCCGAGTCGGCCCCATACCTTC
>Ga0206951_1138_pt1 | contig 16457 bp, 13 predicted proteins | sample Alteio_BWOrgHeat_38_FD_152974 | JGI IMG/M metagenome (GOLD analysis project Ga0206951, IMG submission 152974) | Enriched cells from forest soil in Barre Woods Harvard Forest LTER site, Petersham, Massachusetts, United States -... | ecosystem: Environmental > Terrestrial > Soil > Temperate forest >... | reverse complement strand
GATATTAATTGCACGAGCTTCACCCTGTATCCTTTTTTTAGTTGTGTTCCATGTATCAAAATCTTTAAAATACATACCTTAAATATTTACAGCCTCGAAACGAGGCTGTGGACGCCTGTCGGCGGTGCGTAAGTACAGTATATACCTTCAAAAACAGTTGTCAATCTTTTTATGTCAAACCCTCAAAAGATAATCGAAACTGATTCGCCTCTGTAGTAAAGTAAAACCCGCCTACAGGCAGGTTTTACTTTACTTACCCCCACCATCCGTCATTGGCAAACTAAAGAGGTGGAACTCACCGAAACGCAGTTACAATCCTTTACCGAACTGTACCAGCATGAATTTGGCATCGTGTTATCGAAAGCCGATGCGCAGCAAAAGGCATTGAGCCTGTTGTCGTTTGTATCGTTATGCGTTCCGCCACTTGAAAAATCCGGTCAAGATGATATAAATGAATAGTCAAACGCAAGCGTCTAATAACGAGTATATACTTTTTGTACCCAGAGAGGGGCAACGAACGCTTGTGTTTGACGACAAAGCTGTTTTCGTTGCCCCTCTTTGTGCCTATGAATAAAGAAAAGATCAACTATTTTATATACGCGAGAAAATCAACCGAAGGAGAAGACCGGCAGATTTTGTCTATTGATGGCCAATTGCGCGACAATGAAGCTATCGTCAAGCGCGAGGGATTAGCCGTGGTTGACACCATCACCGAAAAGCGTTCTGCAGCCATCCCCTATAACAGACCGGGGTTTACCGAAATGATTGAACGCATCAAAAAGGGCGAAGCTAATGGCATAGTGGTTTGGCACATTGACCGCCTGGTCCGCAACCACTTGGAAACCGGGGAATTTCAATGGCTGTTGCAAACGGGAGTCATTAAATCCGTTTGGACACCTTCCAGGGAATACCGAAGCGAGGACAATGCGCTGTTGTTCAGCATCGAAGCCAGTGTTGCCACTCAATTCAGCAGAGACTTGTCGGTTAAGGTCAAACGCGGCATGAAACAAAAAATACGACATGGGCCAGCCGCCAGGTATTGCGCCACTAGGCTATTTGAATACCAAATTGAGCACCAAAGGGACGAATAAGGTTATACCAGACCCTGACCGATGGCACATCGTGCGAAAGGCATTCGACTTGTTGCTCAGCGGCACTTATACTGCTCCCCAAATTGTTACCGTCCTCAATAATGAGCATGGCTTGCGTTCCCGACCTGGCAACGTCAAGGGCAACAGGCCGATCTGCAAGAGCACCATCTACCGCGTCTTCACCAACCCGTTCTACTACGGCTACTTTGACCGCAAGGGCGTATTATACAAAGGGACGTATCAGTCAATGATCACAGTAGAGGAATTTGATCAGGTGCAGGAAATATTAGGAAGAAAAGGCAAACCACGGCCTAAAAAGCACGTATTCGCGTTCACCGGGCTGATGACCTGCGGCGAGTGCGGCTGTGCCGTCACCGCTACTGAGAAAACAAAAAGGATAAAACAGACAGGAGAGCTAAAAACTTATGTGTTTTATCACTGCACCAAAAGGAAAAAGGATTGTGCCTGTACCCAAAAGCATTACACCACCGGCAATGCGCTTGAAGCCATGGTTGTTGCCGAATTGTATCAATCCCGGTTGCGCCCGGCCTTTAAAGAATGGGCATTGGCTGTATTAGAGCAAAACCACCAAAGAGAAATCGACAGGCAAAACGCATTGGTCAAAGCTACCGTTCAGCAGGAAAATAAATTGCTCCAGGAATTGGACAACCTCATAGAGCTTCGCATTTCTGACGGCATTTCAGAGGAAAAATACCTCGAAAAGAAGGCCGAGAAAGACCAATTGCTGATCAGGGTGCAGGCGAAGCGGATGCGCATGGAAAACCAGGAAAACGGCTGGGCCAGGAAACTGAAGAACGACCTGGAGTTTTTGGTATGTGCCGTGGACCGTTTTAAAAATGGAGACATTCAGGTCCAAAAAGAGATATGCCAGCACTTCGGTTGGAACTGGCAGTTAAAAGCCCAAAAACTCTTGATTTACAAGCATGAATGGTTTGAACCGATCATTAAATATCGCAAAGCTGTTGAACGCGTTTTTGGACGGTTAGAACCGGAAAAAACCTTTGCAGAATTAGGGGACAAAGCAGCTTTTGAACTGCTTCGTCCCATTGTGCGGAGGCTCGTACACGAAGTCAGAACTCAAAAGCCAAAAAAGGAATGAACTGAGGACGCATTACATCGATAGGTTGATAAAAATATGTGGGATACATAATTTGCTAATGCATAGGTGATGTTTCCAATATACTTATCAAAGTATAGGTAAGTTACGGACAAAATGCAATTGGTGCCATTTATATCCTGCTTATGAGGAATTAGTAAAGTAAAACCGTCCTACAGGCAGGTATTACTTTACTTACCACCATCATCCTTTTCTCATACCATGTACCTATACATGGATTATGATAATCAAAAACCGTTCACCCCCATTGGCAAGACCAACTTTAGAAACAGCAACCAATTGTTCGGTATCAAATTAAAGGACAGGTTCAACCATATCTATAAGCTAGGGAAAACCGGCAGCGGCAAGACCAGTTTGTTGTTGAATATGGCTATTGACGATATGCAGAAAGGCTATGGCCTGGCATTGATAGAGCCGCATGGTGATGCTTGTTTGGAGTTATTGAGTCATGTTCCTGAGCGAAGGAAGTACGATGTCATTTATTTCGATGCGACAGACCATACCCACCGCATAGGCTTTAACCCGCTGCATAATGTCCCGACAGAGGAGCGTCATTTGGTGGCCTCTGAAATCGTATTGGCCTTCAAAAAGATATGGGGAGATTCCTGGGGGCCGAGGATGGAGTATATCTTGAGATTTTGCATTTTAACATTGCTTGATTATCCGCATGCCACCCTATTGGACATTCAGCCTCTACTATTAGACCAATCATTTCGAAGCCAAGTGTTGCATTACGTTAAAAACATGGCGGTGCGACAGTTCTGGTACAATGAATTTGACAAGTACCCTGCCGCATTGAAGGCAGAATCAATTATGCCTATCCTAAATAAGGCAGGTGTATTCCAAGCCAATGCGGTATTGCGGGATATTGTCGGCCAGGTTGGCGGCATTTCCATTGCCGAAGTCATGGATAGCGGGAAAATATTGATATGCAATCTGTCCAAAGGCATCATCGGTGAAGATGCATCCCAGATATTAGGGAGTTTGTTGACCACCGCTATACAGACGGCGGCAATGCGAAGGGCTGCTATTGCTGAACACGAGCGCAAACCTTTTATGGTGTTCATTGACGAGTGCCATACTTTTATCACCACCTCATTTGCGACTATGCTCTCCGAGATACGCAAGTTCAAGGTTGGCTTGCTTTTGACCAACCAGTATTTGGGGCAGTTGCCGGATGATGTGCGTAACAGTATTTTTGGCAACGTGGGGACGTTGATTTCATTTCGCGTTGGCATTGAAGATGCTAAAATGTTGGCTGACGAGTTTTACCCCGTGTTTACTGCCGACGATTGCATCAATTTACCGAGATATGCCATTTATTTAAAATTGTTGATTGACGGCATGGCTTCAAAATCGTTTAGTGCGGAGACTCTACCTTTGCCTGTGGGCAATAACTGTATGAAAGATTTTATTATTGCGCATGGTAGGGAGCAGCGTTTAATACAAGTGTCCGGAAGTGAACCCCTGCCTCGTTCTAAAGCTATACCATTTGTTGATACTGGCTTCCCGACACTTTTTTAGTATCAAAATAAGACATTAGTTCGTACTTATAAGAGACTTACAACAATAATATCAAATGTGGATTGATGAATGTGAAGCATGCTTCGCTATTTAACCCAAGAGATTCAGTGTTGTAGCTGTTTTTTTGGGGACGACTCTTTTTTGGTTATTATGAATGTTTTAGTTAACCGTAATGAATCCGATAATTTACGATTCTCCTGTTTTAAGTCATAGTTCTTAATATCGGAAGTGAACTGACCAATCAAAAAACAACCGGTACAGACTCCACCAATGATCAAAGCAAGTATCGAGTTATCTAAATTTTGGAGGAAATTAGTTTTAATTTCTTTTTGATAGCAATCGCTTTTTACCATATCTACAAACTCATCCAATAATTTTTCTAAATTTTGCGTTATTTTAGTATAGCTTTCAGATGCTGTATCCTGAATGTCAAATGCTCTGAATTGCGAAAATGTCTTATATGCGTATGTGTCTTTGCCAAATATATTTTCTATGTAATGGAGTGTTGAACCGTGCCAAATTGAATAACCATTAATGTTTAACTGATCATTTAACTTTGATTTCTGAGATTTTAACGCTTTTATAATTCCTCTTTTTTTCATTCAATGAATGATATTTTTGTACTAAATTTAGTAAAACTAATCAGTTTTTGTTTGTTTAAATAATTAGAGTAAATATTTTAAGTTTGGAATAGAAATTATAGATTTACACAATAAACCATTTACGTCATGCAGGAAGTTGAAATAATTAACATGGAGAACCAAAATATTGATGCCACCTACGAGCATTTAATTAATGAAGCTTATAAATTATTCCCAAATCTTCGGTCTGATTTAAAAGCAGTGTCGGATGCTAACGTGAGTATTGAAAGTTATCGTAACTATATGAACATCGTTAATCAGTCCCCTTCTGTCATCACTACAAGCCACGTAAGTTAAAATATAAATATATGCCTTCATGGGGAGAATTATTAAAAGAGGTTAATGCATCTGTACTTGCCGGAACGCCTAATGCGTTAGATGCCATAAGGCAAAAGTATTTAAAAGCTTTATCTGACCTAACTGGTAGAGACACTATATTGTATGCAGCTAAGTGGACTACTGGCTCGATAGCAGGAAATCTTATCTCAATAGTCGATGAAGACTTACAAGGGTTTATGGAGGCGGTATACGGCTTAAAAAACCCTAATTTGGATTTGATTATTCATACAGGCGGTGGCTCGGCAGAAGCAACGGACGCAATCGTATGCTATTTGCGACAAAAATTTGAAAATATTAGGGTTATTGTTCCACAGGCAGCAATGTCTGCGGGGACGATGATGGCTTGTTCCGGCGATACAATCGTTATGGGTAAGCATTCCTTTCTTGGCCCTATAGACCCACAAATTTTTTCTCAAAACGGATTTATTCCGGCCCACTCAATTCTTGAACAATTTGGCAAGGCCCAAGAAGAAATAAAAAATGACCCAGGAAAACTTAGTTCATGGATACCGATGTTAAGTACTTATGGCCCTGCTTTACTGGTTTTATGTAAAAACCAAATCGAATTTGGTACCAAATTAGTTCGTAGTTGGCTGGATAATTATATGTTTAAGGGAGAAGATGGAAAGAAGGCAACAGAAATTTCCGGCTACTTATCAACGCATAAAAACTTTTTAACTCATTCAAAGCATATAAGCCTGATAAAAGCAAAAGAGATTGGGCTTAAAATTGTTGAACTTGAAGACGACCCTACATTTCAAGAAGCTGTTTTATCAGTATTTCACGCTACTATGATAAATTTCAACGGAAGTGCTGTTAAAATAATATGTAATCAAAATGGCAATTCTTTTATTAAACAGCAACAACAACAGCAGATAATGCAAATGCCATTTCCTCAAATTATACAACAACCACCTCAACGCTAATAAACGTATAAAGTCCATCAATCAGGTTGTTACTGACTGAAAAAAATTACGGGTATTAATGCTATTTGCATCGGGCCTTTCCGACCAGAAGTATCTTTCGTCCGCTTATTTTGTACCGGTGCAACGTGTGATGAATATGAATGAACCAGGGTAACACTTGGTTTTTTGTTTTCCCCAAAAACCTGCCCGCAGGCAGGTTTTACTTCACTTCCCCCGCTTTCGTTTCCATCCTATCCTTAAAGAAATCATTCTTTAACAATTTAATCATTTCGTCATGGAAACAAAACAGAAAACCGACGTCTATCAAATCGTCACTGACCTCATCATTGAAAAACTTGAAAGCAACATCGTCCCCTGGCGAAAGCCCTGGACAGAAGCCGGATACCCGGCTAACCTCGTCACCAAAATCCCCTATCGGGGACTGAATGTTTGGCTACTGGCCTCGTTGGGCTACACACAAAACTACTTCTTGACCTGGAAACAATTGGGGAAATTAGGGGGAACGGTGAAGAAAGGAGAGAAAGGGCATATCGTTACCTTTTGGAAAAAAGTACCGAAGGACAAGGACGATGAGCGGGTGGATGAACCTGAAACTAAGATAGTACTCCGCTACTACTTGGTGTACAACATCGCGCAATGCGACGGCCTGCCGGAAACATGCGCTATTCCCGAGAGCCCCCACACTATTTCCAAGCTCAGTGCCGGTGAGGAAATTATTGAGTGCATGCCCAACTGTCCGGTCATTGTTTTCGCCAAACAAAAGGCATATTATGACCCTCAAAAAGACATCATCAACCTGCCACAGTTGAAGACCTTCAAAACTGCCGAAAGCTACTATAATACCCTGTTCCACGAACTGGTACATAGCACCGGCCATGGCAAACGCCTAAACCGAAAAGCCATCGTGGAAAATCCTGACTATGGCTCAGAATTGTATTCGCAAGAAGAACTGGTTGCTGAGATCGGTGCCTGTTATTTGAACTCTGTCGCCGGTATCGCCGAAATCGAGTTTGACAATTCTGTGTCGTACATCAATGGGTGGCTTGAACAATTGCGGAACGATAATCGTTTTGTTTTCTATGCCAGTGCCCAGGCACAAAAAGCAGTAGAGTACATACTTGACGTGAAGCCTTACACGAAAACCGAAAGCTTGCAGGAAGACCCTGCGTTTGAGACCCAGTGATGAACTGTACCCCAAAAGTGGACACACCCGTGTCCGCTTTTTTTGTCCGTCTACCTGAACCTTCCGAACCGTTTTAGTGCTTCCCTATTTGCCCATATGCGTCAAGGGCAAATATGACTTGCCCTCTTCCCACCACCTTTTTCAAAAAAAGAAAAAAGAATCGCAAAGGTCGTAGCCGCGGCACCTGCGAGTGCATAATGGCTTCACCACCCTCCGGGACTTATAACTCTTCGGCTGCCGCTATGGCTACGCTCTCTTGGGCGTTCTTTTTTCCTTTCTCTTTTGAAAAACGATTTCAGGGGGTGGGACGAAAGAAACACGTAACATATTTTTTAACCCTTTAACCCATTAGAAAAATGGAAGTAAAAACAAAAAACGGCGTACACGTAGGAAACGGCACCGCCAAACCAACCAACCACAAAGCTGCAATCAACGGGGTAGCCGACAAACAAATCGCTAACGGTGCAGCTACAGCGAAAACGCCAGCACCAGGATTGGCCCACGAGGCACAGCCAGAAGCAAAGCAGGTGCAAGGAGCCCAAAACGAGGTACCAAAATCCGAAGCTCGGCTACCACAGGCTGACACAAAGCCCGCTGCCCCAGAGCTTACCTTAGAGAACAAGTTAAAGGTGGTGAACGACCTGCACAGGAAGAGCATCCAACGGGTCAACCTGATTGCGCGCATGAAGCAACTGGAAGCGTTTGAAGTCGCGTTGGCGCAGGAGAATGATGAACTGGAAGACAATCCGTACCAGGGCTGCAAGCTCATCATCAGGGACGACAAGAACCGGGAGTTCGTCACCACCACGCCGGGACTGATCCGTTTGACCGCACAGTTTATTTACAATTCCTGCGAGGAAAAGCGCAATGAGATTGAAGCAATGATTGTGTTTCCGGGGGTGTAGGAGCCACTCACTCAATGCCCTGTCAGACAATGATAGGGCATTTGAAATTTCTTCAAAACCATTCAATCAGAAATCCGCTGTCATCCAAACAAAGTAATAACTTTTATAAAAAAACCCCTTTTTACAAGGGGTTGGAAACACTCTTCTTTTTTGAAGTTGTTAAAAATAAAAAAGACATGTGAAAAATTAGAAATATTACTATAAAGAATATAGTAATTGTTGACCACAATTGGCTATTACTTTGTGTTTTGAATAGGTAATATTGAAAGCACAAGCTAAAAGCAAAAAGCCCCAAAAATATATTCACTAAAATTTCTGGGTTTTTTAAAAGAATTATTTTCATAATGTTCAAGGGCTATCATAGCAGGGCATTATCTATACTATGATAGCCCTTGAATTAATATGAATCTCTCCACACTATTACAAGAATAATTTAATGTCAAGGTCAAATATTTGTGTATTTTTCTTTTAAAGATTATTTACTATTTTTACCTAAATACTTGATACTAAACCTATATCATATGCTTAAAAACCTTGATAGCCTGTATATCGGCTTTTTATTGATGTTGATTGCATCAATATTTGTAAGTTCTTTAATTAAAAGGAAAACCAATAATCTATCGAGATATTTCTACGGTGATAGAAACTTAAAGCCTAACAGTGTGGCTCAATTATTTCTTTCTACAGCGTTCTCTATGAACGGTATGATGTATCAAATATGGTTAGGATACAGAATTGGTTGGTATGGATTGTTAGTGCAAGTAGTTTGGTGTGCCTGCTATATTTGGATGGCAAAATATAGCAAGAGGATACAAACACTTTCTAAAAATGGGGATACATTGCATGGAATTATTGCCAAATATTTTGGTTATAAAACGGGGCAGATTGCAGCATTTATTACCATATTATCTATGATACTCCAATCTTCTTGGGAATTTATTGTCGGGGTTTCTGTTTTTTCAGATAATGTTGCGATTCAAACAGTTTTTATATTTCTTATTGCAATAATAGGAGCCTTCTATACTGTTATGGGAGGACTAAGAGGTAATTTATATGCCAATATATTCCAAAATATAGTCGCTATGATAGGATTCAGCGTAGTGTTTATTGTATTAACGTGTTGCTTTCATCCAATACATAATTTTAATACAACATCACCCAAACTTATTTTAGAACTTGGTGGTATAGGTGCTATTATAAGTAACATCGTTTTAAGTATCTTTTTTCAATTTGGCGATATGTCAGCTTGGCAAAACCTTTCATCCGTTAATAAAGACGAAACAAGCAGAAAAAGGACTTTATGGATTAGCGCATTTTGGGTTTTGATTTTTCCCGGACTAATAGGTACTTTGATCGGATTAGCTTTCAAAGATAATTCCCTTTCGAATTTGTCGGGTATTGGTGTAATTACCTCTGATAATGTCTTTATTCATATATTAAGCCTCATAAGAAAAATATCACCATCATTAATACTTCTCATATCCGCAGGTTTCGCTGGAGCAATGCTATCTACGATAGATGGGCTATTTCTTGTGTGCGGTTTAGCGATGGTAGCTGATATTTCTAAAAAATATAAATCGTATGTTAAAGAAGCAATGCATAAAGAAAGTTTAGATGATAATACAGATTTTTCTCAACATGAAATGGAAATTTCTGCTGTTGATTATGCTAGAAAGTGGATCATGCTCTTAGCAGTTATTTCACCATTAATGATTTTTGCCTTTATTAGAATCTCAGGCATTAGTATTTTTGATTTGGTATATGTAGCATTTTTAGTACCCATGACGTTAATACCTGTTGTGTTTAAATTATTGTCAACCAAGAATGAAGGATTAAAAAGTTTTGGATGGCAAAGTATTGTAAGTGGATTCATTGCCGGGATAGTATTTGTCATAATTGGATTAGTATTTAAAAACTTCTTGATTTTCGGCTCTAATTTATTGTTGTGGTCGCCAACCGCTTCACTAATGGTTTCATTCTCGTTTTATTATTTATTTGAAAGGAATACTGTAAATGGATGATCTAACATATTTTAAAGAAATTGTCATTGGAATATTAATGCTTATAACGTTCTTTTTTGGATTAGGAACAAGTATTTGGTTTTGGTCTATCAAACCCTTTAAAAGGCTTAAAGCAAAAATTAAAGAAATAGATGAGTCAGACGTTAATTTATCGTCAATACAAATTACTACAATCTCCCAGCTTCGTGAGTATGAAAAATGTGGCAAAAAAATTGTTGTTACTCAATTTATGGGGAATCAGGCCACTAAATTCTCTAGACGAGCATGGGAACGGTGTCTAAAAACCTGGGGTACCGCTGCATTCATTTGTTTAGTTTCTTTGTGCAGTATTATGGGTACATTTTCTAAAGATATTAAACTTCCCGAAATACTTCATAAAGTATTAGCAACAACAACTTCAATACTTGTGTCAGTAAGTTTTGTAACTTATTTACTAGCTGTTTTTTGTGAATTTTGGCTTCTAAAATCACAACTTCATGAGTACGATGATATACTATAAAGGTAATAATTAAACAGGAAATAAGGTATGCTCCGCTCCCAAACTCCACAAAAGTAACGCCAGATTTCCGTCAAGGATGACATAAGCTTTTCAAGCACATGCCATCCTCGACCAGCTATTATTCGTTATCACGAATGCTGAACCTGTCATTATTTTTGTTTGGAGTAAGGTCGCTTCGCATGAAAGCTTTCTTTAGCTTTTAATGAGCTTCATTTCATTTGCACATACAAGCTAAACGCTTTCATTGTCTGGCTCGCCTGCGCCATCGCAAAAGGCTTCACAACGATATTGTTTGATTTTGAACACCGTTGTTCGTGCACGGCATACTGCCCAGCCGCTGTCGCTTTCCCTGTGCAGACCTTTTGCTCAACTCGCAGCCCCTGTCGCTTCGCTTTCGGGGCTCGGGACGGCTCGCAGCTTCATTATAGGTTTAAGAAGTTGAAGTATATCTACCCAATTTCACCACCCCGGCAAAAGTACCAACGCCGGAATGAATGTTCAAGGCTATACAAGCGCGGCGAAGTGTTTTTTCTTTTCGGATGCCCCGGCCTATGACCGTCCATGCGGCTGCTGCTTTTTCGGTGCCTAAGCGTTGAAATGGAGAGCTTGTGTGCAATAGTTAGCCCTATGTTATGTTAAAATGGACCCTTTCCTGATATAGTTTTCTTCATAACGCCTGTCCTGGTTCACGCAAGCAAAAATCCGCAGGATCAGTTTATAGCGTATCGCATTGAGTACAGACATCTTGCTTTTTCCTTCGCCAACAGTTTTTCTTTCAAAATAGGCCTTGATTTCCGGGATAGTCCTTTTAGCTGTTGCCGCACATAAATGCAATAGTGTCTTCATTTTCTTATTTGCAAAATGAGATATCCTGGCTTTTGATATTGCTTTGCCGGATTCATCTTTGAATGGGGCTACGCCGGAATAACACGCAAACTTTTTGGGATTGTTGATATTTTTAAATTCATTCGTGGTGATCAGGATATTGAGTGCCGTAACCCATCCAATTGATTTCACGGAAGTGATGATTTCCATCAGCCTTTTTAACCTCGCATCTGAATCAGTGATAGCAGCTATTTGGCCTTCAACCTCTGCGATATCCAATCGGATTGCTTCAGTGCTGCGTGCGCACAATTTTATCCCTTGCTTTGCCATGCCTTTTTTGACAAAACCTTTTTGCTCCTTTAACGGATTCTGTATGGCTATTTGCAGGTTTAACAGGCGATTCCTTAAGGTATTCAGCATGGCCAGTTGCCCGATGATGGGACGTTTGGGCAGAATAAGGCGGAGTTCCTCTCTTTGGGTATAGGCATACTCCGCTATCCGTATCGCATCTACTTTGTCGTTTTTACCCCTTACTTTACCAATGGATTGTCTGATGTGTTCTGATCCAACACAGACGACATTTGCTTTTACCCTTTTTAAGCAGGTAATAAGGTGATTGCAATATATCCCCGTTTGTTCCATGCAAAACACGGATTTCCCGATGCTGAAATTGGGCAGGGTTTTAAGTTCGCGAATAAAGGAGGTGATTTCTGCTGTTTCATTTTTGATCTCTTGATGAAATGCCAGATGCCTCCCTTTCCGTACTGCGAAATCGAGTTCATTTTTTGATACGTCGACACCAATGAAATACAGGTACTTCTTTATTTTAACGGCTTCCATACGCAACTGTTTTAAGTAATGTTAAAACGGCAGGGATTACCACAACCACTAGGTCTTACCTGGTCCGATACCAAAAGCTCCCTGCCGTTTTGAGGTAAAGCAACCGGGAATTAGCACGACCACCAGACCTGGAAATCTTATAATAATAGTAATTCGTCCCGGTTGCTTAATTTTTATATCTACAGAACCGATTTAAAAACTAAAGCGGTTCTGTATTTTTTACATCATTACCTTTATGATTTAACGCTTTCTGGTAATAAAAGTTTGCGGGTCTTTTATGACAAGCTCAAGCATTGAAATAGAAGCTTGCGTACAATAGCAATCGATTTTCGCTTCCCAAAATTTAATCAATTCATCCAAAAACAAATCTTTAAACAGGCTTCCAGCATGAGCAGGCTTTTGCTGTAACATATCGTTTTACGGTTCAACCGTTTCAAATGGGTGCGCAGGTTCAGGTTTTTAAGCTCTATTTTGTTGGTACCATACCTGCGTACGCGGTGTAATTTGGCCGGGATCACAAAACGATATATATTCAGGCCATCAGTATTGATCTGTTTACAGTCGGCTAACAATAAAGTATCGCATACTTCTTTGATATTTATTTTGTTCCGTTTGCCCACCTTTAAATCAACTACCTGCTTGTTCTCCTTATCCAATGCGTAAATCACCCAATAGTCATTGTTCCTGTTTTTAACGTAAGTTCTTAATTCATCCACTTCATATTTCCGGCCGGTAGCAATGATCGGTTTTTTCAGTTTGCCTGCAATGTTTTTAATGCGGGCAAGCACCGTATTAGCTGAAATGCCCAACAGTCGTGATATGCTCCTGATGCCACAGCCCTCTTTCACATGGGCGGCGATGTATGAATTGATAGAAGTGCGATAAGCACATTTTAAATATTCCTGGAGGTGGGTTTTCTTACAAGTTAAGGGTAACGTTGCCTGTCCCGGTTTTACCAAATTTAATGGTCGGACCCTGGCAATATTGGCAATTGATAACAACAACTTTGATACACGGCATGCTCGTTCAGCTAGTTAGCTGGCTTTTAAAATACAAAAACGAAGCGGGTGGTACTTCTGTACCACCCGCTTCGTTAATTTTTATATGTTTTACTTAAACTCTACACCTGATATTCAATGCCTTATAAAAAAACATAAGGATTGATACAGTACCACTTATGGATGAATATTTAAGATCTCGCTTTTCAGTTTTTCACTCTCACGACAATTATCAAATATAAAATCAAAATGAGTTTCTGCTTTTTCCACGTCAGAAAAAATAATTGATATATTATTATCATATGTTGGATCAGAGCATCCAAATCGACCTAAGGAGTATGTAAAGCTCAAATCTGTATTCTTAAAAGTATTCCCCGATAATGGAATCTCGGACTTTATTAATACCATCGATTTTAAAGATACATGTTTGTTGTTTTGCAATATTTTATGAACCCAAGAAAGATTATATTTCAAATTAGCTCTACTATAAGTTCCAGGATGCTCAAAGTATTTCTCAATAACTTTGTCTTCATTTTCCTCAATCAACATTAGAATCTTTTTCGCTAAAATCGTATACGACAAATATTTTTTATCATTTCTTAATGTGTCTCGCTTTATAGTCTGGCTAAAAGAATTAGATGTAATAAAGGAAACAATTGTAAATATTATAAGGGGCTTAGTCTGATTTAAGAGGTATTTTATCATTGTTTTTTGAGTTTATTAATGCTGTACCTAAGGTAGTTATATAGTTGTTGTATCGCTCGTCGTTGGTATTTGAGGATTTTCCATCTGCTACAAAATTCATCAGATCTGAAAGAGTTCTATTAATATCCCATCCTGTTGATTTGGTATTTCTGTCAATTAATTCTGAATTTTTTGTAACAATTGAAAGCGCCCTTTGATATGCCATAAGCATATTGTGTATGTCATTATTAACAACCTCTTCTTTTTTATCAGGAGAATTTCTAACTGCCCATTTAAGACCCTCTTCGATAACATATGCAAGGGCTGCACCAGCCGCCGGTTTTGGATTATTATTCCATTCCCAGTACGCGTTTGGTGAATCGTCCATCTCTGTTTGTTCACCTAACCACTCTTCCATTTGTTCTCTATTTGGATCTCGAATTACAGCAATTGGTTTTTTAGGGATGTCCTTTGATAGAGCAATAATATTAGGATCAATATTTATTATTGGCCTATTACCAGGCCCTTCCACTGAAGCCAATTTGTTATGGGTTTTAATAATTCCTATGGCATAATTTAATTTGTTAAGTGTTTCCATTATTTTCGTATAATCAGCCCCAGTTGTCTGATATTGTTGGACAATTTTCAATGAATAATTTATTTCAAATTCAGTCTTCGTAAAAGTTGCGATGAGAGGTGTTCTGTAATCGAGAATTTCTAACCCATCGACATCAATAGCCATTATTGGTGTATTACCAGCGAAAGAATAAGGCGTAAACCACGGATATTTTGAACTTAATGGGTCAACACTTAAAAATCTACCAATCCTTCCATCGTATATCCTAAATCCATAGTCGTAAGCAACGCCATTGCCATTGATATCCTTATCGTTTTCTTTTCCGTTGAACCCATATCGATAGAAAGCGCTGTTCACATTAAACTGCCTACCCGGCTCTAACATGCCAAATGCGAAATAATTTTGCGAAGTGGCAATATCAGGTCCATAATGGTCAACAAGAGTATCATGCGCAACTTGCACACGCTTGTCAGTAATAGTGGCAAGCACATTACCTAAATGATTGTTCAATTCAAAGAACTTGCGGCCGACGGTATCGAACACGATAACCACGTTTGCACTCGCTAAGTTAACATTAGGTTCCCATATTCCCAAACGACTGCTACCATATAAGTGCTGCTCTTTCCAGTTGGTAGTACTGTGGGCATTGTCGTACACGGCTAAAGTATTCCCCTGCGCATCGCGTACATAATAGGTGGTTAAGCCGCTCGCTTTTTTGGTGACGCGTTGCCCGGCAGGGCTGTATGTGTATTTGATCGAGCTGCCACTTTTGGCAATACTGTCTATTTTTCCATAAACGGTCCAATTAATGTTGCTAATACCCGCCTGCGTGTCATGCACGAGGTTGCCTATCGCATCATAATTATAATTACTGTCGGCCTGGTTCTTTAAATCAACAGTATATCCATTCACATCAGGCACAGCATCTTTCACCTGCCGTAACCGGTTGTTTTTTAACTTGCCTGTCGCCGGGTCATAATCGTAGCCATATTTCAGGCTATCCATGTTCATCCCGCTGGTATGGTTACCGTGCCTGTTAGCGGTCAATATGTTGCCGTTGCCATCATAGGTGAAATGTTCTGCATAATCCTGCCTGTTGCCGCTCCGGCTCCAGGTGGATATGATGCTGGTGTCTTCCAATACCTGTTTGATGCGGTTCAGTTGATCATAGTGGTATGTCAACCCAATGGGCGCACCGGCATTGAACGAACTGATGGCCAAGGTGCTGTTGCTGATATTTCCGTTATACAGGTTTTGGCCGGTAGCGTCGCCCATGGCGGCGGTATAATGGATAGCGAAAGCCGTGGTCGTATCGTTGATCGGTTTGTAGTCGTTAATGTAGTATCCTAAGCTATATCCATATGCATCGCGCGGGATATTGTTGTTATTGTCCAGGCTTCTTCCGTCCTGTCCCATGTCCTTGTTCGGATCGAGGGTTTGGCTGTTGACCCCTTTCAGCCAGCCTTGCAGGGTGTAGGCATAGTCGATGCCCTGTACTTTGGCGCAATCGTCGCCGAGTTCAACCCGCGCCAACGGGCCGTGCAGATAGTAGCGGTAGAACGCATCCTGTTTTTTGAAGTCTGGCAGGAGTTCGCTGCCCAATGTGGTGTCCACAAGGGCTTTAATGCCGCTCCATGCTTCGGTGATGCGGTTGTCGGCGTCATACGCATAGCGGTAATAAAACTGGTCAACTTTTCCGTCCTGGTACCGCACAAAGTTCACTTTCCTACTCACCAGATCGTATTCGTAATCAATTTGTTTGATGCCCAATCCTGCGATCTGCTGATAAAGGGTTTTTACATTGCCATCGATATCGTAGTTGTAGTAAGTGGCGTGTTTAACGGTATCGCTTTGGCTGTCCCTGTAGGTGCTTAGGACTACACGCTTGCGTAAGTTGTTTTGGGTTAACGCATGTATACCGCCGCCCGCTGTCGGCTGGCTGTCGTAATACGTATGCGTAATCTGGCCATTCGTCCCCGCCAAATTAAAGTTCGCCACATGGGTGCTGTCAATATAATCCGGGCTGCCTATGCTCACGCTCGTTTGGTTCTTTTGCCCCACTTCGGTTATCCTGCCCAAAGCATCGTAAGTGGTATAACTAAAGTTATTTGCCGGTAACTGCTTGTCGTTCTGGCTTACATTCAGCCTGCTCAACAGATCATACCAAAACCTGTTCGTTCCCCCATCCGGACTGTTTTGCTGCACCACCTGGTTGGTACTGTTGTACGCATAAGTTGTCCTTAACACATGGTTAGGATAGATAGGC
>Ga0206951_1137_pt1 | contig 16480 bp, 10 predicted proteins | sample Alteio_BWOrgHeat_38_FD_152974 | JGI IMG/M metagenome (GOLD analysis project Ga0206951, IMG submission 152974) | Enriched cells from forest soil in Barre Woods Harvard Forest LTER site, Petersham, Massachusetts, United States -... | ecosystem: Environmental > Terrestrial > Soil > Temperate forest >... | reverse complement strand
AAAACCTGGAAGTCGTGCTCATCAATCCGGCAGACTCCAGCGATCCACCCAAGCTGGTGGCCGCTGAACAGGCAGACCTGGCCATTACCTATGAACCCGACTTTATCGATCAAGTTGAACACGGGTTACCCCTTCGTACTTTTGGGACACTGGTCGATAAACCGCTCAACTGCTTACTGCTACTGCGCGACGGCCCTGTCAAAACCTTGGCTGAGTTAAAAAACCGGCGCATTGGCTCAAGTTCAGGCGGCATAAAAGCCCTGATGCTAAAAATCATGCTGCAAAAGCAAGGCCTGAAGCTCGACGACGTCGATCTCATTAATGTGCGGCACAACCTCCTGCAAGCGCTGCTGGCGCGCAAGGTGGATGCGGTCAGCGGCGCCATGCGTAATATCGAAGCAGCGCAGCTGGTTTCTTATAGTCACCCCCCTTTGATATTTTTACCTGAAAAGAATGGCATTCCGACTTATAGCGAGCTCATTTTTGTCGCTCGACAGGATCGCTTGCAAAACCCACAGCAACGGCTGGCCCTGCGCCATTTTCTTCTCGCCCTGCACAAAGCCGCGGTTTATTTAAAAAAGCATCCCGAAGCGTGCTGGCTGGCCTTTGCCAAAAAATACCCCGCCTTAAATAATGATTTAAACCATCGCGCCTGGACAGCCTCCCTGCCCTATTTTACCAACCATCCTGAGAGAATTGCGGCGGAAGAATGGCGTGCATTTATCGTCTTTATGAGGCAAAATGGTTTAATCCAATCCCAGCGAAACTTGTCTGACTATATAACTGAGATCACGACATGAATTATACTCTAGCCCTCACCCTGATCGCCGCCCTGAACCTGATACTGCTGGGCTCTATTTTTTATCGCCTGCTAAAGCAAAAAGAAAGCAGCTATCCTTTTGACGCTTCATTTCAAACGTTGAAGCTCAGCACAGAGCAACTCAAAGAAAACCTCTATACCAGTACCACCAACCTGCAGCACGCCTTCGCTGACCGCTTAAATCAGTTCCAACTGCAGCACTCGGAAGCCCTGTCTCACTTTAAGGAGCAGTTACAACAAGCTTTTTTCGAGCAATGCGCCCGCTTTGATAAACACCAGCTCGAATCCTTGAAAATCTTGCAAGACACACTGCAAAATGGCATGAATGAAACCCGCGCCCAAGTCAAGGAAGCGCTGATGGATTATGGCCAGAGCATCAACAAGCGCGTGGAACAGCTGACTCAGACCACCGATCAACGGTTGAAAGAAATCAATCAGCAAGTGGAAAAACGCCTCGCGGACGGCTTTGAAAAAACCAACGAAACTTTTGGCAACATCATCAAGCGCCTAGCCTTGATTGACGCTGCGCAAAAACAGATTTCCGAGCTTTCGACTAACGTCGTGAGCCTGCAGGAGATTCTCACGGACAAACGCTCGCGCGGGACTTTTGGCGAGGTTCAGCTCACGGCCTTAATACGCAACGTGCTGCCGGAACAGCAATTTTCCCTGCAGCATTCGCTGAGCACCGGTAAACGTCCGGATTGCATGCTCTTCCTGCCGGAACCGACCGGCAATATCGCCATCGACGCCAAATTTCCGCTGGAGAACTTTCGCTTATTGATGAACAACGCTCTTTCCGAGATCGAGAAGCGTCCCATCGAACAGCAATTTCGCCAGGACATTCGTAAACATATTCAGGATATCGCCGAGAAATATATTATACCCGGCGAGACCGCAGACGGTGCCGTCATGTTTATTCCCGCAGAAGCGATTTTTGCAGAAATTCACGCACATTATCCCGAACTGGTTGAGGAAGCCCACCGCGTCAAAGTCTGGCTGGTGTCGCCAACGACCATGATGGCCATCTTAACGACTGCACGGGCTGTTGTGAAAGATGCCGCGACGCGAAAACAGCTGCACCTGATTCAAGAACACTTAAGACTTCTGGCGAATGACTTCCGTCGTTTTCAAGAGCGTATGGATAAATTGGCGAAGAACATCGAGAAAGCGCATACCGAAGCCGAGCAGGTGCATACCTCGGCCCGCAAAATCACCCAGCGCTTTACTTCAATTGAAAAAGTAGAGCTGGATGGGTTTACGCCAAGCACGAACCTTGAAGCGGACCCAGAGTTATTGGTAGAGCCCTAATTTTCTTCGATGGGCTGTTTTTCAATTAGTCCCAGGCGCATGGCCAGCAGAGTGAGTTCGACGTCGCTTTTAACCCCTAGCTTTTCAAAAATGCGATAACGATAGCTGTTGATGGTTTTAATGCTGAGACAGAGCTTTTCAGAGATTTTTTTGGTTTTCTGACCCTGGGTGATCATGAGCATGATTTGCAGTTCACGTTCAGAGAGGGCGTCGAGGGGAGATGCATCTTCCTCGGAGGAAAAGCGCTTGAGAGCCAACTGTTGCGCGATTTCGGAGCTCAGGTAACGCTCCCCGGCATGCAGCATGCGAATGGCTTTAATCATTTCCTCGGCATTGCTGCCCTTGGTAATATACCCGGCGGCACCCGCTTGCAATAAGCGCGAGGGATAAGGCTCATCATCACAGACCGTCAATGCAAGAACCCTCACCATCGGATTATGACGCAGCATTTTACGCGTCGCTTCTAGGCCGCCGATACCCGGCATCTGCAGGTCCATGATAACGACGTCCGGCGACAACTCCCGGGTTAATTTAATCGCCTCTTCACCGGTGCTCGCCTCGCCAATGACTTGAATACCTTTAGCGTCTTGCAACAGGCGTTTTACCCCTAACCTTACTAGATCGTGATCATCAACCAAGAGAACTTTAATCAACTTGAAATCTCCGTCAATGCAAACACCGATAAAGCGGAAGGCAGGCCCTTCGGCTTTAACCCCATTATGCTGTTCTACTTAAGGGCTTGTTTACCTTTGGCAAACAAGCCGTAAACAACCTTATAATAATTATATTGGCGGAGAGAGAGGGATTCGAACCCCCGGAGTCCGTAAGGACTCAACGGTTTTCAAGACCGCCGCTTTCGACCGCTCAGCCATCTCTCCATTCAGACCAGAGACACTTACCTTGTTTTTGCATCTTTTGCAAGTACTCTTCATGCGTTTTTTGCTCCTCATCTGTCGCTTTAATAATGACTTTCTGTCGTTCTGCATTGATCTGGCCCATCGGCTGCTGCAACGCCGCTTGGGTGCCACGATCCAGTTCATCCAGCAGACTACGCTGGCCTTCCGACATGGACAAGTAAACCTGCGCCAACAAGTAGGCGTCGAGGAGAGCACCATGATACTCGCGATGCGTATTATCAATGCCATAGCGTTTGCACAGTGCGTCTAAATTATTGCGCATCCCCGCATGCAATTTTCTCGCCAGCATCAACGTGTCCAGAATACGACAGTATTCGGTCAAGGGTTTCCAGTTTTGCTGGCATAACTGCAGTTCACTATTAATAAAGCCCACGTCAAAGGGAGCGTTATGAATAATCAACTCAGCGCCTTGAACAAAAGCCATAAAGTCGGAGGCCCGGTCTGCGAACAGGGGCTTGTCCGCTAAAAAAGCAGCGCTCAACCCATGAACCGCCTGCGCGCCTTCGTCGATCGCACGCTGCGGATTAAGATAACAATGGAATTTATTATTAGTCACCTTGCGGTTTAATAATTCCACGCAGCCAATTTCAATGATCCGATGCCCTTGCTCGACTTGAATACCCGTGGTTTCAGTATCTAACACGACTTGACGAGACATAGCGCTTCTCCCTCAAATTTTCTTTAACATCAAATCGATCGCTTTTTTAGCCAATAGATCGACGCGCTCATTTTCCACATGTCCACTATGACCCCGGACCCAGTGCCATTTTACCTGGTGGCGTTGCGTTTCATGATCCAGTTTTTGCCACAAATCCGCATTTTTCACCGGCTTGTTTCCGGAGCCTCGCCAATTGCGTTTTTTCCAAGACGCTAGCCAGAGGGTGATTCCCTTTTGCACATATTGTGAGTCCGTATAAAAATCGATTGAACAAGCCTCTTTCAAAGAAGCCAGTGCCTCGATCGCGGCCATTAATTCCATGCGATTGTTGGTTGTATCGGGCTCTCCTCCGGAAATTTCCTTTTCCCGCCGCTGATAACGCAGTAAAGCCGCCCACCCGCCGGGCCCAGGGTTACCGCGACAGGAACCGTCTGCATAAATATAAACATGCTTCATTATTTGGCATTCCGAACTGTTGGTCCTGGCATGTGGGTTGGAACCCGCATGCCGGCGATACTTTGCTTCCAACGCAAGCGAATCGGCGTGAGCGGAATCACCTTGGCTCGCGCCATTAAAACGTAAACAGCGCCGCAAGGCAAATGGCACTGCTTACCCAACCACTCCAGAAACCGTAACTTCTTTAAAAAAGAAGTATTTTCTATTGGCGGACTATACAATGCATTGGACTGTTTCACCAGTTCAAAGTCAGAAAGATGCAGCCATTTTTTCAAAGTTCCCGCTTGCAGGGAATGGCCAGGCGGTAAGGCTGAATTTCGGCGCCGCAAGAGTTTATTTAGCCCCCATAAACTATAAGGATTAAACCCGCAAAGAATGAGATGTCCCTCGGGTTTAATAATGCGACAGGCTTCAGCCAATAACTGCCGTGGGTTATCGACCAACTCCAAGGTATGGGGCAGAATCACCAAATCGACACTGCCAGAGGCCAGCGGCAACTCATAGAAACTACTCTCAATGACTTTAATTTCGCCTTGCGGATGAAGCGCGAGCGGCGACAGCAGTGAGAGGCAGGGTAGCTCCAGCGTTTTAATCAGGTCCGTTTGGTGCGGCACACCGACTAAAACAGCATGCTTCCCGTATATTCCAGATAGAAAAGAAGGCAAAAATGCCATTTCTGTTTTTAAAATAAGCCGCCCTAGACTTTTATTAAGCCATTGATTCCAATGAACTATTAAACGCTGCGACATTTTTCTTCCTTTCCGCCTGCTGGAACCCGTTGTTATTATTATGACTTGACCTCAAAAAATTTAACGGTACCATAGTGAATCTCTTCAAGTGACTCGATATCTCAACCGATGTTTAACATCATACATCGGACGAACTGCCTCTGGAAGGATGTCCTGTAGCCGCTTTGAGCGCTGACAGCTGTTCCAAGGGCTCGTGATTTTTACGCTTAAGGTTGAGGAAAAAACGTGCCCAAAAAGAAAAAACTTTTATGGATAAAACACGTATTAAGATGGGCCTGCGTGTTCTCCAGTGCCATTATTATTAGTAACGCTTCTTTTGCCTCCTTCAATCTGGAAGGCATCCAAGTCTATCAAAAAAACACCGGGACTTCGGTCAAAAAGAAAAAATTCACCGACGACATGAGTCGCTATCAAAGCGCGGATAACCTCTGGGATGTGCTCCGTTCTGAATTCACGCTTTCTCACCATGAATATAATCCCGCCGTCCAAGAAAACATCGATTGGCTCATGAATGACCAGGATTTTTTAATACGGACATCGACGCGGTCCGCGCCCTACCTGTATTTTATTCATCAACAAGTTAAAAACCGCAAGCTGCCGGTTGAGCTGGTTTTGCTGCCCATCATTGAAAGTGGCTATAACCCCTTTATCTACTCCACCGCCGGCGCTGCTGGTATTTGGCAAATGATGCCGGACACCGCCTCTGGTTTCGGCATTAAGCAAGACTGGTGGTATGATGGGCGTCGTGACGTGGTTGCCTCGACACGCGCCGCCTTGGATTATCTTTCCTATCTTTTTGATTTTTTCGACGGCAACTCCTTACTGGCCATTGCCGCCTATAACTCCGGGGAAGGAGCCGTGATGTCTGCCATTCGCCGCAATATTCGCGAAGGCAAAAGCACCGACTTCTGGTCCCTGCCCTTGCCCCGAGAAACCCGCACCTATGTGCCGCGACTTTTAGCTTTGGCTATTATTGTCGCTCATCCCGAACGCTACCCGCTCCATTTTCCGCCGGTGCGTAATGCGCCCTATTTGGCGCAGGTGGATGTCGGCGGGCAAATCGACCTTAAACGAGCTGCCCATTTTGCCGGCTTAAGCCTGCAAAAGCTCCAACAACTCAATCCCGGATTTAATCGTCTGGTCACCCATCCGAATGGCCCTTATAAACTCGTTCTACCGATTGAAAACGTCGAACAGTTCATGGTGCACTTAGCTACTACCTCCCTTTCTCATCATATCGATTGGACGCAATATAAAATCAAATCCGGCGACACCTTAGAATCTATCGCCAAGCGCTATAAAACAACGTCCTATGCGCTCAAGGAAATTAATCACCTGAGTCAAAAAGATCAACTTAAAAAAGGCATGAAGTTGGTCATCCCTCGAATGATCACCACTGTTTTAAATAATGGGAATAAATTTGATAAGAAAGAAGAAGAAACATCGGCGGAAACGCTAACCTTCGAAAGCGCCGCGCCCAAACTGGCTTCCGTAGAAGAGACGGTCGACAAAACCAGCAAAGGCATCCAGTCCGGCGATACGCTCTATATGGTGCGCGACAATGACACCGTGGAAACAATCGCAGAACACTTTCATTTGCCGGCCAAAACCATCTATGTCACCAATCGATTGCACTCCTATTCCGTGATCCATCCTGGTGATCAACTACTGATTCCAACCCATCTGGCACAGGCGGCACCCCGTGGCAATACAGAAGAACCCGAGCTCCAAAAAATGGATCCGGGTGACACTCTTTACATGATCCGGCACGGCGATACGATTGAAAAAATCGCGCAGAAATTCAAAACCACGCCAGCGGCAATTCGAGTGGCAAATTTAATGGCGAATACGGATTTGCAGGAAGGCGACCATTTGATTGTGCCGACGCATTTGCGAGTGTAAGCGGAGTTAACCTAAGGTTACGCCGATGATTCTGCCAATGATATAGGTCAATAAACCCGCCGCTCCGCCGATGACCATCATCCGCAGACCGCCGATGATGGCACTGAGGTTGGTAAACAGGCTAAGGGTAGCGCCGATCACAAACAAAGTGACGGCGGTTAAAACAATGCTGATAAGAACGTTCCACGAATTGTCGCCTGATAAAAAGGGGATGAGGGGAATAAAGGCTCCCGCAGCAAAAGAAATAAAAGAGGCCAGGGCGGCGCCAATCGGCGATCCCAGTTCCTGGGGATTCAGACCTAATTCCTCGCGGGCCAAGGTATCGAGTGCTTTTTCAGGATTCGAAATCATGCGATCAGCCAATTCTCTCGCTTCTTTTCTGGGCAAGCCGCGCGCATGATAAATATAGGCAAGCTCAGCTGCCTCCTCTTCTGGATAAAGATCCAATTCTTCTTTTTCCAGGGCTATTTGAAATTCAAAAAATTCCCGCTGGGAGCGCATTGAAATATATTCCCCGGCCGCCATGGAGCAAGCTCCCGCTAAAAGACCGGCGACACCCGATAAAAGAATGACCTGAATGCCGGCGCCACCGCCCACCATACCCAAGACGAGACTCATATTCGAAACCAGTCCATCGTTCACGCCAAAAACCGCTGCGCGCAAATTGCCGGCCGTATTTAAACCTTTGTGCCTTTTTTCCAATTTAGCGCCACCGGCGGACAGCTTGTGGTTATGATGTTGCAGCACATGTTCACTATAAACAGACATTCCCCTGACCTTCATAGCGGACAGGATAAATCGCAGTTGCTGAATGCTAAAATAGCGCAACAGCAGACTGACAAAACGGGTTCGAAAATCGGGTTGATAAGCGGAGGGGAGTTTAAGGCCAGCCTTGTTGATTTCCTTTTTCCACATCGCTGCTTGTTTTTCCGCGCCGGCGGCAAGCTCATGAAAGAGCGCTTTCTTAGTCGGATCCTTTTCCTGCTTCGCTACAATCAAATACAAGTAAGCCGAACCTTTCTCTTCAAGCCAATTTTTGATATCGTGCATAATAGATCCATGGTTTATTAAAATGAGTATGCATAAAAAATAGTCTCTATTCAAGCAATGCTCCAGGGATTCCATTTTCTTCATTACTATTCAATAAACCAGGATCGATTAATCAAGAAAATGACGCAGGATGTAGTTGAAGCCATTGAAAATATTAAAAAACATTAAAATGCAGCAATTCCCAGGTTATCTGGTTTAAAAAGCACGACCGAAACGATCAAATATGTTTCATATTATTTTACTCTGATTAAATTTAATCCATATTCCACTGCAATCCTCGGTGCTTGACAACTCACTAAAAACGGTCTAAGGCTCTGTTTAATTGCTGATTTGGCGATTAAATGGTATGCTGTATTTAAGAGGAAAGTGAGGCTAGCTCATGAGCAATAAGCTGCTTTTATGCTTAGTCAAACTGACTGAAATGATCGGCAGACCCACCTCCGGCACTACTTTGACAGCGGGCTTACCTTTGGTTGAAGGCACTTTAACCATCCCCCTCTTCGAACGCGCCGCAGCGCGGGTTGATCTCGTCTCCAAATTGGTGAGGTTTCCGCTTAGCACTCGAGAAACTCGTTTCACGGTTCCTATTATTCTGCTCTTGAAAGACAATAACGCTTGCTTGCTAACACAAATCACAAGTCATTACACTGCTAAAATTATCAATCCGCCCAACAATGAAGCTCAGGAAATCACCCTGGATGAACTGGAGCAGCTCTACACGGGCAACGCCTTTTCCATTGAACAAAGCTTTCGCTTTACGCCGCAAAGCGCACATGTTTCCTTCGAGGGACAAGATAAAAACTGGTTTTGGAGCGCCATTCGCAATCTCGCTTCAACTTACAGCGAAGTGTTAGTCGCCTCGTTTTTAATCAATTTATTTGCCTTGGGGCTGCCGCTGTTTACCATGAACGTCTATGACCGCGTCGTTCCAAATCACTCGTATGATACGCTTTGGGTTTTGGCCAGCGGCATTTTTATTGTTTTTTCTTTTGATGTGCTCATGCGAACCCTGCGCAGCTATTTCATTGATCAAGCGGGGAAAATCGTCGACTTGCAAGTGTCCGCCACCATCCTTGAAAAGGTGATCGGCATCAAGATGATGGACCGTCCGCAATCCGTCGGCGCTTTTGCCAATACCATTCAATCCTTCGACTCGGCCAGAGAGTTTATCACTTCAACGACCGTGGCGATTTTGGTTGATTTACCTTTTGCGGCTATTTTCTTAGCGGTTATTTTTCTTCTCGCCGGCAATTTGGTTCTCGTTCCGCTTGGTATGTTGCCACTCATTTTAATCTTCGGCTTTGCCTTGCAAAAGCCCTTGATTGAGATGACGAAGGTTTCATTACGCTACGCCGCGGAAAAACAGGCTCTGATTTTTGAAATTCTAAGCGGAATCGAGTCGGTCAAAGCGAACTGCGCCGAAAATGTCATGCAGGCGCGCTGGGAACAGGTGGTCAATCTGTCCGCGCAAGTGGGACTAAAATTACGCTTTCTCGTCAATCTCAATATGTTTTTCTCGATCTTCGTCCAGCAATTCTCCACCGCACTCGTTGTGATTGTTGGCGTATATAAAATTGCAGGCAACTCTTTGACCATGGGCGGCCTCTTTGCCTGCTCGCTGCTCTCGTCGCGGGCGCTCGCGCCGATGTCGCAAATCGCGTCCATTTTGACGCGCTATCATCAGACCTTGACCTCGCTGAACTCCCTCGACAATATCATGAAATTGCCCGATGAGCGTCCTGCAGGAAAGCTTCCCTTGCACCTCACGAATATCAAGGGCGAAATTGAGTTTCGCGGCATTTCCTTCCAATATCCCGGACGCGCCTTCCCTACTTTAAATAATATCTCATTTAAAGTTAACGAAGGAGAACATGTCGGCATCATTGGTCGCGTCGGCTCGGGCAAGTCTACTCTCGCTAAACTCATCATGAATCTGTTAGAGCCGAATAGCGGAACCATTTATTTTGATGGCGTGGACCAAAGCAACCTCGACCTCACGGAACTACGACAGCATATTGGTTATGTTCCCCAGGACGTAACGCTTTTCTACGGCACCTTGCGGGACAATATCACCTTTGGATCTTCGCGCACGGAGGACAGCAATCTCATTCGCGCCATTGAAATCTCCGGCATCGACGAACTGATCAAACCGCAATTAGGCAGCTACGAAGCTCAAATTCATGAAGGTGGAAAAAACCTATCTGGCGGACAACGACGTATTATCGCCATTGCGCGCGCCTTGCTGCTGGATCCTACGATCCTCATCCTGGACGAGCCTAGTCATTCTATGGACAATCAAACAGAGTCGTTTATCAAAACAAAATTGGCGCCTTACATCCAAAACAAAACTACGATCATTATGACTCACCGCGTATCCATGCTTTCCCTGGTGGATCGAATTATTATTATTGACGGTGGAAAAATCATTATGGACGGTCCTCGAGAGACTGTGCTACAAGCCTTGTCTCAAGGGCAAGTCAAAGTGACAAGGAACTAAGGTAATGCGGCCCGCGACAAAAATAAGTGACTTTCTACGACGCGTGCGAATGGTCATTCAATCATTCTGCCTGGGCTTCTATTATCTCTTTAAGGGAGGCTTCCTCGCCCTGAAGAATTCCTCCTCGATCCGGAGTCACGGAAAAAATTCTGCGCACTGGCTACTTTGGATCACCTTCCTCTTTGTCCTTATCTTCCTGGTTTGGGCGAAATTTGCGGTACTGGAAGAGGTAACCGTCTCCTCCGCCACGATTATTCCGCTCTCGCATGTGCAAACCATCCAAAACATGGAGGGTGGCATCGTCAAAAGTATCCTTGTCCACGAAGGGGATATTGTTCAAAAAGGACAAGTGCTGGTTTACCTGGATCCAACACGCTTTCAGTCCGCCTTAAACGAAGCGCGTGCCCGCGATGTCGCCTTACAAGTTAAAATCGCGCGCTTGGTTGCCGAGGCGTCGAATCGACCTTTTAAAATACCGACTAACCTCGAAAATACGGTCAATCCCAGCATTCAAAGCCAAATCAAAGCGCAACAAGCGCTCTACGATGCGCGTCAAGATCAACTCAAGCAATTAAATGAAAACCTCGCTCTCCTGCAAAAAGAACTGGCGATGACGAAACCGCTGGTCAACAAAGGGGCGGCGTCTGAAGTAGAGGTCTTGCATTTGGAACGACAGCAGCTCGACATTAAGAATCAGATTGATCAATTCAATGCTCATACCCTCGATGAACTCACGACCGCAAAAGGAGATCATGCCAGTCTGGTCGCATCGATGCAGGCCTTGCAAGATCGGCTTAATCGAACCGTCATTCGCTCCGCTGCGAAAGGCATTGTTAAACAAATTAAGATCGCCACCATCGATAGCGTCGTGCCTCCCGGCGCGGAAATTATGAGTATTGTTCCGATTGAAGATACTTTGCTGGTTGAAGCCGAGGTGAAACCCTCGGATATCGGATTTATTCATGCCGGCGAAACGGTCATGGTAAAAATAACGGCCTATGATTTTGCCGTCTATGGCGGGCTAAACGGCTATGTTGATAGAGTCAGCGCCGACACCATCACAGATCAGAAAGGGCGTAATTATTATATTGTTCGAATTAAAACGGATAAAAACTATTTGCGCACGTCGGAAAATCCTCTCTATATCATTCCCGGCATGACGGCAACCGTTTCCATTTTAACCGGCAGAAGAACGGTTCTGAATTATCTGCTTTCTCCACTTGTTAAAGCGCAGGAGAATGCCTTAAGAGAGCGCTAAGCATAATAATGTGATATATTAATTCAATGAACTACCGCATAAGGAGAGTGCCATGAAAAGTTTCTTAAAAGGAAAAAAAGACAAAAAAGCAGACGGAGAAACGAGCAGGACAGAAGTCAAAGCAACGACGCAGCAAACCCCCGCCACGACTGAAAAAATGCCACCGCAAAACCCTGAGTTTGCTATTCAGCGCATTTATTTGAAAAGCTTGAGTTATGACGCTCCAGCCAGCCCGACTATCTTCCAGGAAGACTGGAAGCCAACGATCGACATGCAAATTCAAACCAATACAACCAAATTAAGCGAAGGTTTGCATGAAGCCGTCATTAAGGTAACGGTAGTCGGTAAATCCAATAATAAGCCTGTCTTTACCGTTGAAGTACAGCAAGCGGGTATTTTTGTGATTAACCGCTTTACCAACGAACAGCTGGGAGCGGTTTTGGGTGGAATGTGTCCCAATATTTTATTTCCTTATGCACGTGAAGCCATTACGGAACTCGCGACTCGAGGAACCTTTCCACCGGTTTATCTTGCACCTATCAACTTTGATTTAGTCTATGCGCAGGCCTTGCAAAAGCAGACGCAGCAAGACCAGAAATAGCCAGAAGTAGAACTTCGGCTTGCACCAGTGGGGAGCCGCGTATTCTCCCCGCTTGGCTCTCTGCCTCACATCAGGATTGCAATCCGGGTTTTTAGTGAGAACAATCATCAAGAAAGAAGGGCTTGCTGCTTTGTCATTTATCCGCTTGATTACATTAATCATTTTTTTTACTTTATCTGCTCCAACCCGCCTCTTAAGCTTATTTTAAGGTTTTGAATTTATTCGCTAAAAATCTGTTCATTTTTTTGTCAAGCTTGGCCGTCAATTTATATTCAATCTATTGATAAATATAAAATTTTTTTGTCCTCGCAAACTCGCAATCCCCTGCCTGTCACCTATACTTCAAATGTCGAGGCGTGGCGATTCATTAAAGTAAAGCTGAGTCAGTTCAAAAACGAGATATTATTTAACCAGTTACAAAGAAGTGGTTGAATAATATTGTTTTTTATTTTAGATGAGGATGCAAATGGCTAATTCGGGTGGGAATAGTAATTCACAAACAGGTACTCCTATTACAGTCGCAGATGCTGGAAATACGCATCAAGTGGCTGATAATACAGCAGCTCCTGCTCCCGATAATACAGCACATCCAGCGGCTGTGCCCCAAACTGCAAATATTGCAACAAACACGCCTGCTATTCCGGAACACATACAAACCTTTTTTGCGGAGGCGGATGAATCGAAAGCCACTTCGGTTCAGGCAGTTGACCCTGCCACAGTCACCGCTGTTCCCGCTAATACCTCGACTGAAATTAACTTTACCTTGGCTGGAGACCAGGTTATCAACGCAACCTTGGGTTCAGGTCTCGGTATTGGCTTCGGGACTACCGGAAATGTAAATGCCGGTTTCGAAACCGCGGTGCAAAACACCACCCTCGCCGCTGGTACAGAAGTTACTTTTGGAAATCAAGGGGATGTCAATGCCGGATTAATCACCATCGGGTATGGTAATCTGGGGACTGTCAATGCTGGATTATTAACCATTGGGTATGGTAATCAGGGTAATGTCAATGTTGGACTAGTCACCGTTGTAGAAGACGGCGTTGCCGCCCTCGCCCCTGTTGTTGTTACTCCCACACCGCTCACTATTTTGCAGACACCCGTTCTCCCGACTGCGCCTATTGCTACCACGCCAGCTCAACCTTTTGCTGATTTAAGTGTCAACATTAACCCAAGCGATGGTCTCGTGCTACCAGGCTCCACCCAGAGTTATACCATCACTGTTACCAATCTCGGGCCGGATACGGCGACGAGCTTCATCTTGAATGAACAACTTTCTAACAACCTGATTAATACGAACTTTGGTTCCGCCAGCAGCGGCCTTTTTGATAGTTCTTCTAATCTTTGGAGTGGACTCTCTCTCGGGCATAATCAATCGGTTCAAATCACAGTACAAGGAGAAATTGCTCCTTCCACTACACAAGCCGTCACGAACACCGTGACGATTACCGACACAACGCCTCAGGTTCCGGACACCGATCAAGCAGATAAATCTGCCAGCAGTGTCTTGCATGTTACGAATGCGGATTTAAGTATTACAAAAACGCTGGAGACCACCGGCACGATCTATGACGGCGAACATGTGACTTTCCAAATTCAAGTCTCGAACACCGGCCCTGCTACGGCGCAATCGGTCGTGGTCGCTGAAAGCAGCTTCACGAATCTAGCCCATCTCAGCTTTAGCTCACCTTCGGAAGGTTCAATCAATGGCGGCAGCTGGACAGTAGGCTCCTTGGCGAGTGGCGCGACGGACACCATCACGGTAAGCGGAGATGTTACCAATGCGGGGGCCTTCTCGAATACCGCAAGTGCTACCACCACGACTTATCAAGCAACTGATCCTACCGGTACTGCCATCACTTCGACCGCAAGCGGCGCTGCGGTGGCTGATGCGGACTTAACTCTGTCAAAGACTTTGCAAACCACCGGCACGATTTATGACGGCGAACATGTCACCTTCCAAGTTCAAGTGGGTAACCTGGGACCGGATGCCGCGCAAAATGTGATTATTGCGGATTCCAGCTTTAGCGATTTAAGTCAGATCACCTTCAACACACCTTCTGTAGGCAGCCTGAGCGGCGGAAATTGGGATCTTACCTCGCTTGCTTCAGGGGCGACGGATACCATTACTGTCAGTGGCACCATTACCAATGCCGGCGCGTTCTCGAATACGGCAAGCGCTACCACCACGACTTACCAAGCGACTGATCCCACCGGTGCAGCCATCACCTCGACCGCGAGTGGCACTGCAGTGGCTGATGCGGATTTAACACTTTCCAAGACGCTGCAAACAACGGGCACCCTTTATGATGGCGAGCATGTCACCTTCCAAGTTCAAGTTGGTAATATGGGCCCGGATGCTGCCGCAGGCGTTGTGGTATCCGATGCGAGTTTCTCGAATTTAAGCGGCGTCACCTTTGGTTCCACACCGGCCGGCACGAGCTTGAGTGGCGGCAATTGGGAGGTTGGTTCTCTCGCCTCCGGTGCAAGCGATACCATTACGGTGAGCGGTACCATCGCCAATGTCGGCGCCTTCTCGAATACCGCAAATGCTACGACCACGACTTATCAGGCGACTGACCCCACCGGCTCTGCTATTACCGCGACTGCAAGTGGCACCGCGATAGCGGATGCCGATTTAACTGTAGCGAAAACTTTACAAACAACGGGTACAATTTATGACGGCGAACATGTCACCTTTCAGGTTCAGGTCGGCAACCTCGGTCCGAATGCTGCGCAAAATGTCGTTATTTCTGATGCCAGCTTCAGTGATCTATATAATGTCACTTTCAATACCCCTGCTGTTGGTAGTTTAAGCGGTGGGAATTGGGACCTCAGCACACTGGCTTCGGGTGCGACCGACACCATTACGGTGAGCGGCACCATCGCCAATGCCGGTGCTTTCTCCAATACTGCAAGTGCCACGACCACGACTTATCAAGCAACTGATCCCACCGGCGCCGCCATTACGTCGACTGCGAGTGGCACTGCGGTTGCCGATGCGGATTTGACTTTAAGCAAAACCTTGCAAACCACCGGCACGATCTATGATGGCGAACATGTTACCTTCCAGATTCAAGTTGGCAATACCGGTCCGGACGCCGCTGCTGGCGTTGTGGTATCCGATGCTAGTTTCTCCGATTTGAGTGGCGTGACTTTTGGGTCAGCGCCTTCTGGCACGACTTTAAGCGGCGGCAATTGGGATATTGCCTCGCTTGCTTCAGGTGCAACGGACACCATTACGGTGAGTGGCACTATCGCTAATACCGGTGCCTTCTCAAATACCGCAAGTGCTACGACCACCACTTATCAAGCGACTGATCCCACCGGTGCCGCCATCACCTCGACGGCAAACGGCACTGCTGTGGCTGATGCGGATTTAACGCTTTCGAAGACGCTGCAAACGACCGGCACGATCTATGACGGCGAACATGTCACCTTCCAGATTCAAGTTGGCAACCTTGGCCCGAATGCCGCGACCGGTGTCGTGGTATCTGATGCCAGCTTCTCCGATTTAAGTGGTGTGACCTTTGGCGCCGCGCCTTCCGGCACGACTTTGAGCGGCAGCAATTGGGATATTGCTTCGCTTGCTTCGGGTGCGACGGATACCATTACCGTGAGCGGCACCATCGCCAATGCCGGTGCCTTCTCAAATACCGCAAGTGCTACGACCACGACTTATCAAGCGACTGATCCCACCGGCACCGCTATTACTTCGACTGCGAGCGGCACTGCCGTCGCCGATGCGGATTTAACTTTAAGCAAAACCTTGCAAACCACGGGCACCGTTTATGATGGCGAACATGTTACCTTCCAGATTCAGGTCGGTAATACTGGTCCCGATGCTGCAGCCGGCGTTGTGGTATCCGATGCTAGCTTCTCTGATTTAAGCGGTGCAACCTTTGGCGCCGCGCCTTCTGGTACGACTCTGAGCGGCGGCAATTGGGATATCGCCTCGCTTGCCTCAGGTGCAACCGATACTATTACCGTCAGCGGCACCGTCGCCAATGCCGGTGCTTTCACAAATACTGCAAGTGCGACGACCACCACTTATCAAGCGACTGATCCCACCGGAACCGCTATCACTTCGACCGCAAGCGGCACTGCCATCGCCGATGCGGATTTAACACTTTCAAAGACCTTGCAAACCACCGGCACGATCTATGACGGCGAACATGTTACCTTCCAGATTCAAGTTGGCAATACCGGTCCCGATGCCGCAGCCGGCGTCGTGGTATCCGATGCCAGCTTCTCCGATTTAAGC
>Ga0206951_1122_pt2 | contig 16524 bp, 10 predicted proteins | sample Alteio_BWOrgHeat_38_FD_152974 | JGI IMG/M metagenome (GOLD analysis project Ga0206951, IMG submission 152974) | Enriched cells from forest soil in Barre Woods Harvard Forest LTER site, Petersham, Massachusetts, United States -... | ecosystem: Environmental > Terrestrial > Soil > Temperate forest >... | reverse complement strand
AAATCAGCGTGGCGGTCGAGGACGGAAGTAGCGCGCGCGCCGCCGCTTTCACCTGCGAAGCCAGTATTAGCCGGTCCCTGATTGTCAGCAAGCGCCCTCGCATACGTCCACGAAGAGTTCAGCTCAAGACCTCTCTGGAAGCGGTGATCGAATTCCGCCTGCGCAGAGTGATAGCTCTCGTTCGCGCCGGTCGCGCGGGTGTTGATACGACCCCAGTTGGGGAAGATACGCGCGCTGAGCGGCTCGAAGTTAGCGGAGGTCGTGTTCGAGAAGGGCAGGGAGTTTTCATCCGGAGCCCAGACCAGTTGATGTGTCTCAGAGCCGATGTAGGAGAATCGCGCAGCATAACCGCTTCCGAAATCGTGATCGACGCTCAACGACCACTGCTCGGTATATGGATCTTTCCAGTGCGTACTGTTAGCGGTTCCGAAGTAATCCTGTCCATAGCAGGTGGTGCAGCCGCCGTTACCAGCGCCAGCATAGATGTCCGGCCACTGATATCCAACGGTGTGCGTGGTGGTATCGAGTGTGTTGGTGTATTGCGTGGTCTGCGCCTGCAGGGTTCCGGTAAGCGAGTAGAAGTTGGAGCCGAGCAGAGTGATGTTGTACATGCCGAAGCCGCCGCGGACGGCAGTCTTATCATCGTTGAAGGGACGCCACGCGAAGCCGAAGCGAGGCATGAAACGCAGGTGCGGATACTTCTTCAAGCCTGCAGGAAAGCCAGCTGCGCTATTGCCCTGGACCGGCATACAGGGTGCGCCGTTGATCACTGCGTTGTTCGTATTGTTGACGCCGTCAGGATTGCAGGCGTTGGCGCTGGCAAGAAAACTCTGCGCAAGCAATGCGGACTTGCCATCCGGATAGATGGCGCGGCCGGAGAGGGCTACGTCCGGATCGAAGTTGCCGATATCGCCGCCTTTGTCGCTATAACCCGGATGCAATTCATAACGAATGCCATAGCTCAGCGTCAGGTTTGAATTGACCTTCCATTGATCCTGGGCAAAGAAGTGATAGTGGACCGAGGTACCGTCGTTGTCCTGCTGCACTACGTCGTAGAAAGTCTGGTAGGGCAGGCCGGAGAGGAAGTCGGCGAAGTCGACACCGGTAAAGAGGCCCGCGCTGTTTTGTGTGTTGTATTGAAAGGTGCCGTAATTATCTGAACCGTTGAAGCCGAGTGGACTGACCGACTCGATAGTTCGAATATCCAGACCGAACTTGTACTGATGGTTGCCCTTCGCCCATGTCAGCGCATCGGTATAGACAAAAATGCGCGATTTGTTGATGGAGGTCAGGCGGTCAGCATCGAGCGAGCTGATGTTATTGAATCCGATTTGCGGAATGCCGTTGTAGAAGAGATTCTGAAGACCATTGAGGCCCAGGCCTTCGGTAAAGGCTTTTCCGTCAAAGCTGTTGGTCTGTCCTGCGGTGAAGAGCGTAAAGCCGAAGCCACCTTCATTGATGAGGTGCGGGGTAATGCTCCAGTTTGCGCTGACCTTCAATACACGTGATTGATTTGTATTCAAAGCAGAAGGAACAGTCAGCGGTTCCGGGCTGCTGGTCGGGTAATTTTTCCACGTGAAACGGCCCCACAGCAGGAATTTCTGGTTAGCGCCAAAATACTGGTCGCCACGGATATCGAACTGGTCTGAGTGGCCGCTGCTGTCTTTGTTCACGTTGTAGTTGGCCACGCCGTCATCGGAATAGTCGGTAGGATCGCCGACGTTTGGGTCAGGGTAAAACGAGAGCAGCTTTTGAGCAGATGCATTAATCGACGGCAGCATGGTTCCGTAGCTTCCGCCGGTAAATGGATTAGTGAGACCGGTGAAGCCGTCAGAGACATACTTTGAGAAGTCGCCCTGCTTCATGAGAGTGCTGGGTACTTTGTAACTCAGAGGCGTCTGAGAGGGATGGCGCCAGCCTTCATATGCGCCGTAGATAAATGTCTTGTTGTGGCCGTTGTAGAGATGCGGAATGACAACCGGACCGCCGAAGCTCGCTCCGTAAGTGTTGGCTACCAGCTTTGGCTTATGAGTGATGGTTGGAAAAGCGTATGGAATCGCATCGAAAGCGGCGTTCTGGTGATACCAGAAGGCTGATCCGTGAATCTTGTTGGTGCCACCCTTCGTGGTTACCGTAATTTCGCCGGGCTGTCCGAATTCGGCATTGTTCATGGCGCCATCTGCGCGCAACTCTGCGATGGATTCGCTCGAGGGAAATGCATCTGCGATCGGCGTGTTGCCGCCACCGGCATTCTGAACGGTGATGCCGTCAACGGAGACTTCCGTTTGGAACGGCAAGCCACCCTGCACGGAAAACTGACCGCGATCGGCCTGCACGCCGGGCAGCGTGCCCACGATGGTAAAGGCGCTGGTACCACTGGCGCTGGCGCGAGTATTTACCGGAAGGTTAGCGACGTCAGTTGCGCCGTAAACCGCGTTGATAGACGGCGTTTCCGTATCAATAGCGGTGATGGTATCGCCCGAGACCTGGACTTCCTGCTGTACGCTGCCTACGACCAGCGTTGCATCGACGCGAAGCTGCTGGCGAACGGTGAGGGCGAGGCCGGTGGCTAGCCACTTTTGAAACCCGTCGCGCGTCACTTCTACCGTGTAGTGGCCGGCCTTCACGTCGGCGAAGATGTATTCACCGGAATCGTTAGGATGCGTCGTGCGGATTGATCCGTCTTCGACGCTGGTAAGGGTGATGCTCGCGTCGGGGACGACAGCGCCCGCCACATCCTTCACGGCGCCGAGGATCGTTCCCTGGGTGGATTGCGCGCGAACGATTGCGCTGCTGAGCAAACAAATTGTTAAAACAAATAAGGAGATGCGGAGGTTTCGTCGCAAAAGCGAAAAAGCTTTCATATAGTCGGAGGTCTCCTGAATGAACTACATCTTCGTTATGAATGCTGAAGGCTTGAAGATCGGCCGTTCACTGCGGCCGAAAGAGAGCGAGCCAGCGGCGTGAAAATTAGTGTTGACCTGGAGTTAGTGTCTATTGTGCATAGACATGCTTGCCACGTCGAGGAAAATCTACAAATGCTATGGGGTCATCAGAAAGACAATGCCACAGTTGTGTGACAGGAACTTTACAAACGCATGATGGCCAGCTGAGAAGTAATTTTTATTTGCGGCATGAAAAAACCACTGACCAGCAGTGCGGTTTTCGTTTTATGAGTGGACCAATAACGTTGCGTGCCGCATGGGTCTGAGGCGACGAATGAGTTGAAGATCTATACTCAGATTTTCCGCGAGAAGACCCTACCTAGTAACGAGCGAAGCCTGCTTCTGCTGCTGGTGGTCGATGGCATCGAGAACAATCCCCGGAGTAAGGACTTCTGGCAGCACCTGAGGCTGCTCCTGCGTGGACGCCGGATAAATAGCGTAGGTGGGAACGCCGCTGCGTCCGAGAGCATTAAGTGCCTCGGTGATGGTCTGATCGGCGTCGGTCCAGTCGGCACGAATAAGAGCGAAATTGCCGTCACGAAGTTTTTTCTGCACATCGTCACGACTGAGAATGACGCGCTCGTTCACCTGGCAACTGAGACACCAGCTCGCAGTGAAATCAACGAAGACAGGGCGACCCTGAGCGCGGTATTTTTCTACGAGCGCCGGGGAGAATGGCTGCCAGTTGGAATCGTGCGCCGCGGAAGCCTGCGCTGGCGTGACAGCAAAGGTGCGCACAGCAAAAACAGGCAGCGCGATGGCCAGCGCGAGGACGATGACTGCGGCGATGGTTGCCGGAGCTTTTGCCGGCCAACGGCCAAGGATCCATGCAGCAACGGCCAGCAGCAGAAATGCAGCGAGCAGGCCGGCGAGGGAGTTCAATCCTGCGCTGTGGGCGAAGAGCCATAGCAGCCAGATGACAGTGGCGAAGATAGGAATCGCTGTTGCCTGCTTGAGGATTTCCATCCACGCGCCGGGGCGCGGCAGCAGGCGTGTCCATGCAGGATTGAAGGTCAACAGCAGGTAGGGCGCGGCTAGTCCTAAGGCCAGCGAAGTGAAGATGAAGAAGCTGACAAATGCGGAGTGCGCGAGCGCATAGCCAATGGCTGCTCCCATAAAGGGCGCGGTGCAGGGCGTGGCAACAACCATGGCTAATACGCCGGTGAAAAAGCTGCCTGCATATCCGTGCTGGGCGGCCAGACTTGAGCCTTTGCTGGTGAGGGTGAGGCCGATCTCAAACATGCCTGCCAACGAGAGCCCGAGGAAGAAGAGCAGCATGGCGATGATGGCGATGAAGGTAGGCGACTGGAACTGGAAGCCCCAGCCTAGCTCGCGTCCGCCAGCGCGTAGCGCAAGCAGAACAGCCACAACAGCCCAGAAGGATACGAGAATGCCCAGCGTGTAGACCCAGCCGTGGGCGCGCAGCTTATGACGTTCCTGCTGCGACGACTGGACGAGCGAAAGCCCCTTGATAAACAGGACAGGAAAGACACAGGGCATGAGGTTGAGAATCATGCCGCCGATAAACGCGAGGCCAACAACTTTTGCGAGCGCCCCAAAGTTTTCTTCGGATGTAAAGGCAGCGGCCAGGGTGCCGGGTGTCGCACGAATCTCAAGCGCTTCACCATCTGACAGCACGATGAGGCCATGCAGCTGGTCGGGCGGTTTCTGAAGATTTTCGTCCTTCTTCAGGCTGATCTGAATACCGTTGCCCAGCGGCTTCACAGGCTGCGGAGCTGCGTTAGCAAGCTGGTTCTGGTCGAAGGGAAAGAACTGCGCTGTAGATTCGCTCCTGCCGGTGAGTACGGTGAGATCGAATCCGGTTGCGGTGGGCGTGAATTTTGCCTGCATGCCTGCAGGCAGCTGCTGCGGCAGAGTGCGAGTAAATCGCGCGATGAGTTGCTGGTCGGCACTGATATACGTCGGCGCGGAGGGCGGCGACGATAGAGCTTTGCGCTCGATATCGAGCGTCGCTTTGCCGGGAAGGCAGACTTCGCGGCAGACGAGCCAGTCTAATTTTGCGCTGAGAGTCGTCGAGTTCCCTTCAGGCTTGAATGCCGTGCCGATGTGCATGGGGATGGGAAAGAGAACCTCGTTCTCATAGCCGAAGTCCATGAGCGGGCCAAGCGGCAGGCGCTTGGGCGCGGGAAACTGCATCGGGTCGGCGGTGATGCCTGCTGGGACAGTCCACCGGATGCGAGGCGGCTCGCCGGAATCGCCGGCATTCACCCAATAGACGTGCCAGCCGGGATCAAGCTTGAAGTAGAGGCCTGCGGTGAAGTTCTGTCCCGGATAGATTTCTGCCGGGGGTACTGCGAGCTGAACGGTGAGGTGCGGTGCGGTCGCCGTAGGAGCGGACCATGCGGCATTGGTTCCCGCTACAAGAAAAGACAGGAGGCAGAGGACCGGAATCAGGATACGTGCGCGCATGTTGTTCCTTCTATTGTAGGACGCTGCCCGGGGCGGCGAGGTTACAGATTGTCCAGGTGGGTGAAATTCCCCGAGGGGCAAAACATTTCTTTATTCGGAGTAAAAGGGATTTCCATGCTGTTGCCAACTACTGACCAGCAAGCGACACTGGAGGCACTTCCTTTCTTAACTGTTTCTTTCTGGTTCCGGAGGACTGCTTTTGATGGCGTGGACACGGCGTACGTTTATTGGCCGCGTTGCGATGGCAGGCGGCTATCGCGCGGCATTTACGGCTATGCAGGCGCTTGGCCTGATGGCCACCAAAGCAGAGGCTTCTCCGCTGCCTGCGCTGCCAGCCGATTTTGGCAAGGGCAAAAAGATCGTGATCCTTGGCGGCGGCATCGCCGGATTGGTCTCAGCCTATGAGCTACGTAAGGCCGGTTTCAGCTGTACCGTGCTTGAGGCGCGGGAGCGTCCCGGAGGCAGAAGCTGGAGCGTCCGCAACGGAAGCAAGGTGGAGTTTACCGATGGCACCGTCCAGAGTTGCGATTGGGAGGATGGCCATTATCTGAATGCTGGGCCGGCGCGCCTGCCTTCGATCCATCGCACCATCCTGGGCTACTGCGAAGAATTGGGCGTACCGCTAGAAGTTGAGATCAATACCTCACGCAGCACATTGATGCAGGCCGACACGTTGAACGGCGGCAAGCCGGTGGAACAGCGACAGGTGGTGAACGATACGCGCGGTTATGTGTCGGAGTTGCTGGCCAAGTGCATAGATCAGCACGGGCTGGACCAGACTCTAAGCAAAGAAGATACCGAACGCATGATTGCCTTTCTGAAGCAGTATGGCGATCTTTCGAAGGACTTTACCTACAAAGGCTCGCAGCGCAGCGGCTTTTTTTCGCCCCCCGGAGCAGGGCCGGATGAAGAAAAGCTGCGGCCGCCGCTCAGTTTGCATGAGCTGCTGATTTCGGATTTTTCTACAGGCGAACTATACGAGGAACAGATCGACTGGCAGGCAACCATGTTTCAGCCTGTCGGTGGCATGGACCGCATTCCTTACGCGTTCGCGAAGTCGCTGGGCGATATTGTTCATTACAAGACCGTGGTAAAGAAGGTCGGTAAGACTACGAACGGCGTGCGGGTGGAGTACACAGAGGGCGGTTCACCAAAAAGCATCGAAGCCGATTACTGCATCTGCACCTTTCCGCTGAGTATTCTCAAGACTCTCGATATCGATTGTTCGTCCGAGAAGAAGCAGGCTTTCGGCGGGATGGCGATGGCATCCCTTTACAAGATTGGATGGGAAGCTCCCCGCTTCTGGGAGAAGCAGTACAACATCTACGGCGGCATCTCGTTTCCCAAGCAGATCGTAAATTTGGTCTGGTATCCAAGCGCCGGATTATTTACGAAAACAGGAATCATTCTCTCGGGCTTCAACTTCGAGCAGAACGACTACGAGGATGGCAAGCCTACCGAGTTCGGCGCGTTGCCGACAGTGCAGGCAAAGCTCGATGCGTCGCGTGCTGCGGTCGAGGTGCTGCATCCGGGACATGGCCAGTCGCTGACGAAACCGATCTATATTTCGTGGCAGCGAATTCCCTACAGCCTCGGCTGCTTCGCGATGAACATGATTCCTTCTACCAAGCCTGCTTATGATGAACTGAATAAGCCAGATGGCAGAATCTACTTTGCCGGAGATTACCTGAGCCACATTGTTGGCTGGCAGGAGGGCGCGGCGTTATCAGCGCATCGCGCCATTCATGGCATTGCAGAGCAGATGCGAAGCAGCTAGGAATCAAAACGCTGCGTCCGCTTGGATGGCTAGACCCATCCAGCGGCCATACGGTCTTTGAGAATGCAGCGGTCCATGACGAGCTTGATCCCTGCAGCTTCGGCCGTAGCTGCCGCTTCTTCGTGCACGATGCCTTCCTGTATCCAGAGGTAAGGAATTTTGAGGCGGATCGTATCTTTCACAATGTCGGGAATAAAGTGCGGCAGGCGGAAGACATTCACCAGGTCGATATTGCCTGCGGCTTCGAACGCGGCGTCGAGCGTGGGATAGGCTTTTTCGCCGAGAGCGCTTTCAATCTGTGGATTGACCGGGATGATGCGGTATCCACGACTCTGCATGAAGCGCGAGACACCGAGGCTGGCACGACCTTCCTTATTGGTGAGGCCGACAACGGCAATGGTCTTCGCATTGTCCAGGATTTCACGGATGGTCGTGGGCTCGTTCATAACTACTCCAGATCGTCTCCGACGTCTGCCGCAACAGGCACTCCGCCGTTTCTACGCATCAACAAATATCCACGGATAAATGGATCCAGGAAACCATCCAGCACCTTGTCTACATCGCCTACTTCTACTTTGGTGCGGTGATCTTTGGCGATGCGATAGGGCTGCAGGACATAAGAGCGGATTTGCGATCCAAAGTTAATATCCAGCTTCGAGTCTTCGAGCTTCTTACTTTCAGCTTTCTTCTTGTCCAACTCGTATTCGTAAAGGCGCGAGCGCAGCATCTTCATCGCCTTCTCGCGGTTCTTATGCTGTGAGCGCTCGTTCTGGCATTGCACCACGATGCCGGTAGGAATATGCGTGATGCGCACGGCTGAGTCGGTTGTGTTGACATGCTGGCCGCCCTTGCCGCCTGAGCGATAGGTATCCGTGCGAATATCATCGGGCTTGATGTCGATCTCGATGGAGTCGTCGATTTCTGGCGAAATAAAGACGGAGGCAAACGATGTATGACGGCGCTTGGCCTGATCGAAAGGCGAGATGCGTACCAGGCGATGCACTCCGGTTTCGCCTGAAAGCAGGCCGAAGGCATAGTCGCCGGTAATAGTGAAGGTCGCGGACTTAATGCCCGCTTCTTCGCCGTCCTGGTAGTCGTTCATTTCTGTCTTGAAGCCCTGCTGTTCAGCCCAGCGCAGATACATGCGCATGAGCATCTCTGCCCAGTCCTGACTCTCAGTACCGCCGGCGCCCGGATGCACCGTGACTATCGCATTCAGCGCATCGGTCTCGCCTGAGAGCATCGTGCGCTCCTCCAGCTTTTCGACATAATCACTCAGCGATTTAATCTCACGTTCAAGCTCAGGCTCGACCGACTCGCCTTCACGCGCCAGGTCGAAATAAGCTTCGATATCGCCAGTGCGACGGACAAGCTCGTCATCCGATGCAAGCTGATCCTCAAAGCGCCTGCGGTCGCGCATCAATGGCTGCGACAGAGCGGCATTCGCCCACAGCGCAGGATCGGAGAGCTTGTTTTCTATGGCTGCTAATTCTTTGCGGAGACGGGCGGAGTCAAAGATACTCCCGCAGGTCACGGACTTTGTCCCGGACGGGAGTGTAGGCGAATTCGAGATCGTTCAACACTTGGGAGACCTGTCTTTTATTTATTCAAACTTAACGACGTGCCACAGAACGTACTGCCATCGCTGCGGCCGCTATAGAAATTATCACACACAGCATGGCAAAGAGATCGCCGTGCCGAGCATAGAAGGTAAGATCGTCTTCATATCCGTAACGGGCTACGAGCGATGTTCGTATATTGCGCGGTGAGCTGACGGTTGTTCTGCCCTGTGGGTCGATAGCAGTCGTGATGCCGTTGTTGGTGTCGAGGAGAATCCAGCGATGATTCTCGATCGACCGCATGCGCGCCATGTTCAGATGCTGCCAGGGAGCGCTGGTGTCGCCATACCAGCCATCGTCGGAGATGTTGACGAAGACCTGCGCGCCGTTCTTTGCAAACTGACGTACCTCGTCGGCGAAGATCGATTCATAACAGATGAAGATGCCGAAGGTATGGCCGTTCGACCGAAACACCTTGCGATCCGTTCCGCGCTGCAGATCAACCAGCTGTTGTGTGAGATGTCCCGCAAAAAAGAAGACGTTGCGGAACGGCACGTATTCACCGAACGGCACAAGATGGATTTTGTCGTAACGACCGATGACATTGCCGTCCGGTGCGGTGAAGACGCCTGAGTTGTAGGTTCCGGTTTGGTCGTGGCCGAGCATTCCGGCGACCACGGGCGCGTGAGTAGAAGTCGCCATTGCGCGCAGCAAATCGAGTGTCTTCGGATCATTGCTGCCCAGCGACGATTGCGCCTCCGGCCAGACGACGACCCCGGGAGGCGGAACATTCTGGCCGCATTGCGGTTGCTGCAACTTTGCGGCAGGCCAGGGCAAACCGACATATGCAGGTGTGCAGCTGAGACGGCTCTGCTCCAGAATCCACGAAGCATTTTCGTCCCATACCGGACCGACCCATTCGTTATCCATGCCTACATCTAGGTTCGGCTGCAACATGACGCTGAAGGCCGAGGTTGTAGAAGTTTTCGGCGCGAGAATGGAGCCGAGTTGGAGAAGGACGATCAGAAGTACAGCTCCCACGCCGAGGCGAATACGCGTATGAAAAAATCTTGCGAGTAAAGCCGAAGCGAGAAGCGCATTTGCCACCATCAAAACGAAAGAGATTCCGTAGACACCTGTAAAAGGCGCGAGGTGCGTGAGCAAAAAATTGTCGACTTGCGCGTAACCGAGCTGGTCCCAGGGAACGCTGGTGATGCGTGAGGCGGCGAGCTCGAGGGCTGTCCAGAAGATAGGCGCGAGCGCCAGCGGAATCGTATTCGAATGAAATGCTCTGCGGCAAAACGCGATGAGAAAGCCGAAGAGCGCGAAGTAAAGCCCCAGCACCAGGCTGTAGAGAAGCACGATACCTGCTGCGCCCGGAGCCGGCACATGCCCGTAGTAGAGCATGGTGTCGTAGATCCAGTAGCAGTTCAGGACGTACCAGAGCACGCCACATGCGTACCCGGCTAGCGCGCTGCGCCGGAGATATCGCGGCGTGTTAAAGCTGGATTCGGAAAGCAGGCCGTAGAGCAGCGGTACCAGTGCGATCCATGAAAAGACGGCGCGCCACGGCGGCATAGGCCCGGCGATAGGGAATGGCAGGTCCAGGAGGACGGCGGAGAGCAATCCAAGCAAGATGGGATTGCGTAGATAAGAGCGCATTCAGGGTGAGTCTACCATTCTGGCCAGAACGCGGTAGAATGCTTGTGTGAACGCTCTTGTCCATTTCGGAATGCATGTATTGACCTATCTCTTCTTCATTGGGATGGCAGGAGCGTCGATCGTCATTGTTATCAGCTTCGTCGAGGACCTTCACGAGCTTCTCGGTGACTGACCCACTCTTACAAGGGCATCCTTTCATTGACTATAGGTCCAACTAGACATACACTCAGCGCTGGGCGTCCTCGCCGGGGCAGTCACTCGCCTGGTGGTGAGTAGCCAGGTCGTCACCTTTCATCCATGTCAGTTGGTCAAACGTTTACCGCTCCGCAATCGAACCGAGTGAGGCTGGTTGTCGCCTCCTCGGTCATGCTTACTTTCATTTCCTTTTGGCGGGCGGCGGCTGTCGTTCTCAATGATTTAGGCTCATCAGCTTTCTACGCAGGCGGCATCGCGGAAGAAGCGGTAGGAAAAGCGGCGCCCTGGTTCATCCTTGGCGTCATGCTCTTCTCGTTTGCCGTTCGCGCGGTATATGTGGAGAGCTGCTCCATGTTCACGCGCGGCGGCGTTTACCGTGTGGTGAAAGAAGCGCTCGGGGGCACCTTTGCCAAGCTGAGTGTCTCGGCCCTGATGTTTGATTACATTCTTACCGGGCCGATCTCAGGCGTATCTGCGGGACAATATATTACCGGCCTGCTGAATGAACTGATGGCAGTAGGTGCGACGCACGGATGGCTACCTGTCGCGCTCATCCACTCAGGTCACGCACGCCAATTGCCGATGAATGAGACATCGGCAGTTTTTTGCGCTGCCGTCACCATCTACTACTGGTGGCAGAACACTAAGGGCATCGAGGAATCAACCGATAAGGCCCTCGAAGTCATGAAGATCACCACCGTTATGGTGGTCTTGCTGCTGGGCTGGGGCATCTACTCCGCGATTCACCTCAGCGCCCCGCTGCCGCCGCTCCCGGTTCCTGCCAACCTGCACTTTTCTAGCGATGCTCTCGGCTTTCTTTCAGGAACGAAGTTTGCTACCACGCTCGGGCTCTTCGGCATATTGATGGCCTTCGGGCATTCGGTGCTCGCAATGAGCGGTGAAGAGACGCTGGCGCAGGTGAACCGCGAAATCGAGCATCCGAAACTCAAAAACCTGAAGCGCGCTGCAATCGTAATCGCGATCTATAGCCTGGTATTTACCGGCATCGTTTCACTGCTGGCTGTCATGCTGATCCCGGATTCCGTGCGCGTGCCGGTGTTCCGCGACAATCTGATCGCCGGGCTTGCCATGTATATGGTAGGACCGCTGACGCTGAAGATTGTCTTCCGCGTCTTTGTCGTTATCGTAGGCTTCCTGATTCTTTCCGGCGCGATCAATACATCGATCATCGGCTCAACCGGCGTATTGATGCGCATTGCCGAAGACGGCGTACTGACGGACTGGTTTCGCAAGCCGCATCGTAAGTTCGGCACCAGTTATCGCATCGTGAACCTAGTTACGGCGCTGCAGCTTTTCACGATCATTGCGAGTCGCGGCAACGTGATCACCCTTGGTGAAGCTTACGCGTTCGGTGTGATCTGGAGCTTTACTTTCAACTCGCTGGCGATGCTGGTGCTGCGATGGAAGTACAAGGGTGAGCGTGGCTGGAAGGTTCCTATCAATATCCGCATCGGCAAAGTAGAGTTGCCGGTCGGCTTGTTCTCAGTCTTTCTCGTTCTCTTCTCCACGGCAATCGTGAACCTCTTTACGAAGAGTGTAGCCACTAAGAGCGGCGTGCTCTTTGCGGCTACCTTCTACGTTATCTTCACCATTTCCGAGCGCCGCAATAAACGGAAACAGGCTGCTACCGAAAAACAGATGAAGGAGCATTTCCAGCTTGAGCATCAGGATACGATCGGACGCGAAGCGCTGGAAATTCGTCCCGGCGGCATCCTTGTCACGATGCGGGATGCAGTGAATCCTTTCGCTTTGAAGTGGTCTTTATCGCGCACGAATACAGACGATCAAGACATTGTTGTGTTGACGGCACGCATGATGGGAGCCGGCGGACCCGAATATATTGATCCATCTGAGCAGCTCTTCAGCGAGCACGAACAAATGCTCTTTACCAAGGCCGTCTCTGTCGCTGAAAGTTTTGGTAAACACATATCGCTGCTGGTAGTTCCCGCTGGCGATATCTTTGCAGCACTGGTGCAGACAGCGAATTCTCTGGAAGTTACTGCGCTTGTTTCAGGACTATCTAACAAAATGACCGCGCAGGAACAGGCTTACCATGTGGGGCAGGCATGGGAGAATCTACCGGAGCCGAAGCGCCAGTTTACTTTCTATGTTGTAACCGCAAATGGCGACGCGCAGGGCTTTCATATCGGACCGCACGCGCCTGCCTTGCAGGCTGACGATGTGCAGTTAGTCCACAGGCTGTGGCTGAACTTCCGCCGCGATCCTGAAATGCAGGGACTGCATCATAGCGACATAGTTACCTACGCTCTCACGCGTCTTGCAATTGAATACGCGCGCGACAAGCAGGAAACGTTGCGGGATATTCGGCGTTATACCAAGGACGGTAGTAAGTCGACACTGGAAACGCCTGCCGGGATACAGGCCGGAAGAGATCGAAGCGATTACTCCATTCCAGCCCCGCGACCTTCATCAGGCTCTGCCGATCACGAGAACTAGCTCCGCCTTCGCTAAACAAAATACAACTTACTATCGTCAGATTCCTCAAAGTTATCCGGCACTACGATTTGTCAAGCGCGTGCCGGTGCCGTAGAGTAGATAAGTAGTTAGTAACCATTGTTTTAGTTTTTTGGCTGTTATAGGTTGGCCTGCCGGCACCGTTGGTTGAATTACGGATATATTTCTTCACTTTTGTCTGGCACGGACGCCTCCACTCATAAGTATTTACCTAATCGAAGTTCTCCCATGGAGGAACAGTGGAAGTTAACAAAATCGTCGCTGAGCTCGACAAAGAAATAGCGCGTCTGAAAGAAGCGCGCGCGCTACTTGCCGGATCATCCACCGCTCGTTACGAAGGAAGCAGGAAATCTGTCCTTCGTAAGCGTAAAAGCACGATGAGTGCCGAGGGCCGGCGCCGTATTGGTGAAGCCATGAAAAAACGGTGGGCCGAACGTAGAAAACAGCAAGCCGGCAAGAAGTAGATCGCCGTCGCGAATACAAGAGGTGCGGCGTCTGACAATTCGACACCGCCGCCCTTTTAGTCTCTTCAGCGCAGGCTCTCGCCCGGCGTTAAAGCTTTCACTTCGATGCCACTTCCCTCCAGAAAACCTGCAAGCTCAGCGGGTGTTCCTGTGAGTACCGGGAAAGTTCCATAGTGAATCGGCAGAATTGTTCCGGCTTCAAGATATTTCGCCGCCAGGGCAGCAGCCTTTGGTCCCATCGTGTAGTGGTCACCGATCGGCAGCATGGCAACTTCCGGATGATATAGATCGCGGATCAGTTGCATATCGAGAAAAACGCTGGTGTCGCCTGCGTGGTACAGGACTGGGCCGTCCTGAATTGAGATGACGAAGCCAATGGGCTCACCGCCATAAATCATCTTGCCGCCATCTTCGATGCCGGAACTGTGCCTGGCTTCGACAATGCTGATCGTCAGATCCTCATATTTCCACGATCCCCCAAGATTCATTCCAACCGCATTTTTCACGCCTTTCAACTGCGCCCATCCCGTGAGCTCCACCATGCCTACTACGGTCGAATGATGGGTCGTAGCCACCGAAACCAGATCTGCGATGTGATCGCCGTGTCCGTGCGTCGCCAGGATCAGATCGATTTTTTCGGGAAGCTTATAGTTCTTCGGAAATTTTGGATTCTGCTCAATGAATGGATCGATGAGGATCGACGTACCCTTTGCGGTTGCAATGTGAACGGTAGCATGCCCCAACCAGGTCACTACTGTGCCCTTCAAGTCCGCCATATAGATACTCCTGTTTTCTTATGCGAAATTCTTCGGCTTCTTTGCTCTAGGATGCGCGTCAGGAATGGTAATTTCTTCATTTTCTGATCAAAAAAACTGCGCTTGACGCACCCCCAGGACAAGAGTACCGTAATTTTCATGAGCGAAGAAAAGGCGAAAATGGAGAGATCCGGTACCCTATTTACTGAAGAAGGCACGCACTCGCGACTAGTCGGCATTGCACGCCTCGCAAGCCGTGCTGAGGTTGCGGACACCGGTCACCTGACGCTGTACAGTGCGCTCGAAGTGCGGTCGATTCTAAACACCTCTGTCTCTAAACGCGGATTGCCCTTCGGCAAAAGCATCAATCCTTATCGCGGATGCGAGTTCGCCTGCCGCTACTGCTATGCGCGCTACACGCATGAATTTATGGAGCTGCGCGATCCTCAGCTTTTCGAGCGACACATTTTTATCAAGCAGAATGCAGCATGGCTGCTGCGGCAGGAACTAAGAAAGATGCATACCAACGAGCTCATCGCCATCGGAACCGCCACCGACCCCTATCAACCGATTGAGCGCCGCGCTAGGGTGACACGCAGCCTGCTGGAGGTCTTCGCCGAATGTCGCGGGCTGCATTTGGGAATTGTGACGAAATCGACGCTGATAATGCGTGATCTTGACTTGCTGAAGAAGATTGCCGAGCGTAACCGGCTCGTGCTGCATATCACCATTACTACGCCTGACACCGAACTGGCTCGCATCCTTGAGCCGCGAGCTCCGCGGCCTGATCTGCGCTTCAAAACGGTAGCGGCGCTTCGTGCGGAGGGCCTGCGAACGGGGATTTTATGCTGCCCTATTATGCCCGGCATCACCGATACGCCAGCGGCTTTTGACTCCATGGCAAAGCGCGCTCGCACGGCCGATGCGAACTTTCTCGCTGCCAATCCCCTGTTCCTGAAACCGTGCTCGAAGGAAACGTTTTTAGGCTTTGTGCGCGAGCATTTTCCTGCACTTGAAGCGTCCTACGAGAAGCGGTATGGCGAAGATGCCTTTGTTTCCAAGGCTTATCAGAAGCGCATTTCCGACCTGCTGGCTGCTGCAGTGAAAAAATACGGGCTCGGCAACAGAGCTAATGAATGGATCTCTGCAGAGAGAATTCCGCAGGACACCGGGCCGGTCCAGCAGTCACTCTGGCCAGAGCCGGTCAGAATGTGGAAGCCTGCCCGTGCCGAAAGCATAGGGCGCCGATTCAGCGCGTGATGATGACTTCGTAGAGATTGTCTTTAGCCAGAAAGAAGCGGTAATTGCTGAAGGCGGTAAAAAGCTTTTCGATGTTCCGATTGGTATAGACGCGCCTCACAGGGAACGGAGCGCTCTCCTGCATCTCGATGGTATCGCCTTCGGTAAGGTGATACCGGCAGAAGGCTGTCTCGGGACCGCTCGGCTTCGTATGAAAGAGCGCCAGCACACGTCCACCCGCTACCAGGGACCGGTGAAGCCTCTCAATGAGCGGTGCAATCAGGCCGTCGGGGATGTAATCAAGAGTCGTCCACAGCAGCACCACGTCGAATTCGCGGCCGCTGAAATTAAGGTTCTGCTCGAAGAATCCGTCGAGGTCGAATCCTGGCTCACCGCCTTCTTCTGCAGGTGTTTCCCATCCACCCTTCAAAGCCTCGTGGACCACATCTGCCATCCAGACGCTATGACCCATGCTGGTGAGATGGTTGATATTGGAAGGCGACGTGGGCCCGATATCCAGCACGCGCAAAGAGGGCTCTGCCTTCAGATGTTGTTGCAAGGCCGACCAACCGCTGGAATGGCGGGGCATACGCGGTCCGGAGAGCAAAGTGGGTTTCTGCCCTTGCTGCTCTGCCTGACCGCGACTGAATAGGCTACGCAGCACGCTCATCTCATGCCTTTAAGCAATTTCGTCACCACAGATCGAGTTCATGCGCTTAAAACAGGCTTATTTTGCAGCACCAAAAAGCGCGCCTGGCTTGTCAGCTGAAGCCGTCGATGAAGGCGCTGCCGCAGCCGAGCCCTTCTCCGCCGATCCTGATGACTGCACTAAGTCTACCTTGCCAGAGAAAATTGCGTTCTCCTCAATCGACAGGCGTCCCGCGCGAATGTCACCAGTAACATGGCTTCCGGAGCGCAACTCTACCCGTCCCGTTGCACTGATATCGCCGTTCAGCGTGGGTCATAGCGTCTGGATGGCAGATGTGGTCCACGAGGCTTTGA
>Ga0206951_1135_pt1 | contig 16612 bp, 20 predicted proteins | sample Alteio_BWOrgHeat_38_FD_152974 | JGI IMG/M metagenome (GOLD analysis project Ga0206951, IMG submission 152974) | Enriched cells from forest soil in Barre Woods Harvard Forest LTER site, Petersham, Massachusetts, United States -... | ecosystem: Environmental > Terrestrial > Soil > Temperate forest >... | reverse complement strand
TTTTTGTGGTTGGTGATGAACGCGCGATTAACACACCCCTGCACCCCTCTCATCCCGATAGCTATCGGGAGGGGAATCGCACGAGCTGCCCTTTTTAAATCTTTTGAACGCTTAAGATTAGAAATCCTGACTAACGCTGTGTTATTGTACGCTGATAAAGAAAAGGACAGTAAACACTAAGCCTAAAATTATTGCCGATAGCGAACCCCATAGCAAACCCCAGCCCAGATCGGTGAGAGTTTGGTTCTTGTTTTTGGCATAAGTTTTAATAACTATACCAGCAATGAATGTGGCAGCCACCGGCAAAACAAGAAGAGCGATACTATCTGTTAGCCGTATCTTGCTGAGGCAGAAGTAAAGGAAGCCGACCGTTAATACGGCGAACAGGTATCTCATTTGCTTTGAATGGATGATATAGCTAAAGATATGGAATAATTGTAAAACCTGGTGACCGGCAAATTCAATAATTAAACGTGTTATAATTCCGGTCAACGAGGGGAGCTTTTTTTAGCTTAAAGCAGAAAGCTCAAAGCAGAAAGCTTTTTTTGTTCGTTTGTGGATTGTGATAGATGTGAATGGGAATAGGGATTGCAAATCCCTGATTATATGGGTCGAGGATTATAAATCCCGACCAACGGGGTAATCTCATAATCTCATGGGCGATGAAAATGGTAAATATTTTTATGAACTTTGGTGGACTTGGATAATAACACCTCGTTTTTGTATTATGATATCAAAGGGAAAAAGAATTGCTTTTGACGAGTTACATGCCAATGCTCCAATAATTAGGGTGAGGGTGAAATCAATACAACTCTATAGAGATAAAGATTCTATCGAAAATTTAAGCGAGAAATTTGTTGTTATAAACGCCATGATTGATACAGGTGCGCCAAATTCTTTTATTGATGCCTCTATACTAAATAAAGGCATAGAAATGGCTAAAACAGGTGCAAAAGCCAAAATAGGATTTTATAGCGATGTGATTGAAGATATACCGATTTATAAGGTAGGGATAGATTTATCAAATAACGAAAATCTCAATGATGTTGATAGTTGTATTGATACTTATGTTGGACTAATGAACTTCTACTCACGTTTTGATATTATGGGAACACCCGTTGAAATGCTCATTGGTAGGGATATTTTGAGTAGATGCATATTTACCTATAACGGCGTGAAAAATATATACTCCTTAGACCATAAAATTTAGGTAATTATTTATCTTTCTTTTTAGGCGGTTTACCCCAAAAATTAAAAAATTAATCCATCTCTTACACGATAAACCTGGTGTACAAACTCCAATATTTCGATGTAATATTCTCCACGTTTATCTTGACATTGAGCCAATTCTATATTCAATTCATTAATTATGCCGGACAATGTGCTATAGTTTTTCTGTTTGTTTTTTTCAAGGATGAAGTCAGCGGCTATTCTGCCGATGTCATTTCTTATTTCATCCCATCTTTGCTCTGAAATTGCCATGTTTTTAGGTTAGCTTAAACCTACGCACAATAATGTAAATTAGCAACCTTGTCACAACTCATATATAGTTGCCCTCTGAAGTGGAGGAATCGCGCGGGCCGCCGCTTTTTTGTGGTCTTTTGAACGCTTGTGTTTATAAATTCCGACCAACGACGGCATTATTTAAGCATTTGCTGCAGCTTTTCGTCGGTATAGCCGTTTTCGTCCCAGGCGGCATCGGCTTTGTCGCGTGCCCTGTCGAGCAGGAAACGAGCCATCAGGTGTTTTAGTTCGGCAAGGTCGCTGTCGGGTATATCGGCACTAAAAACCTTTAACAGTTCGGCCTGTACGTTGCTAAGCGGTGGGTGAACGGAAGAAATGCTCATGATATATCCAATTATCTATTACAAAAATAACAATTAATTGCCAAAAAAGCTTTATGCGTGGCTTCCTTCGTTGTAAGCACTGTACGAGTAAAAGTAAAAAAGAGCGTATTATAAACTATAGATCAATTCGGTCATTTTACTTTAGGTACTCTCGCGCCCATGATCAGTAACCATAATACGATGGAAAATTCGCCGACGGAGCAAAACCAGCCGGCGTAATGCGCTACGGTTTGGTGATAGGCGGGGAACAGGAAATAGGTGAGGCTTTCGGTAATGTAACTGATGCCGGCCAGGGTAAGTAATACCCCGAATACTTTGGGGATAAAGCCGGAACGGTACACCACTTGACCGAAAGGCAGGAGCCAGAAGCCCCAGAAGATTTCTAAGGCAATTAAGCTATAAGTATGCATCTTCAGGAAAAGCATGACCATGTCCTGGCGTTGGAGGGCGGAAAAGTTGCTTAATACCTGGCCCTTGGCAATCATGAGGGCGGTGAAGTTAAATGTCTCGATAAAAAAACCTAAGGTTGATTGCACCAGTACCAGTGCCACCATCAGTTTGGCGGGGTATTCGCCGGCCTGTTTGAGCAGGCGGTGCAGTACCAATACCAAATAAATAAACAAGCAATAGCAAAAAAGCTGACTAACGATGCCCGTGCGGAACAGGAATTCGTGCGCCAGGAGGTTTTTGACTGTGGCGGCCGCATTACCATCCACCATGATTTGTGAAGGGACATATACCAAACCGTAAGCGCCGGGTATGGTAAAAATAAGGTACAATAAGCCGGCAAACCTTGCGGTTTTTTTGAGGGAAGCGGTTTGATTGTCCATACAGTTGATTGTTAAACGATTGTTTGACAGCTTTTTGGGTGTTTTGTTACATGGGAGGGAGCTTAAAGCATTTTTAGCTTAAAGCGGAAAGCTAAAAGCAGAAAGCTTTTTTGGTTGGTGATGGAGTCGAGAATGATCAATCCCAACCAACGGTAGTATGCTGACGATTGACACACCCCTACACCCCTCTCATCCCGATAGCTATCGGGAGGGGAATCGCGCGGGCCGCCGCTTTTTTATCTTTTCAACACCCTCAATTATAAATTCTGATTAATGGCCGGGAGCGTGCCGCTTACCTGGTAATAATTTCATCATAATACTTAGACTTGTTCAAAAAGCCTATTACCTGTTCTTCATCCATATAATTTAACTCAATGATATCCTTAATTGCCTGCTTTTTATTTGGTGAATGATCATAATAAGACCTGCATACCTGGTAACCCATAAAATAGCCTAAATCGCTATGCGGAACATTTGCGCCGTTGTACAACCAGGTGTAAATGGAGGAACCGAACATATCGGTTTTAAATTTTTCTTTTAATTCAGGCTCATGTTCGTTACCATAAATCATATAATTGGCCTGGTACTTTTTGTTTGTTGCCAATTCAGCAATAAAGTCAGCAGAGCCTTCCTGTATGCATCGGTCTAAAACAGTTTGGCCATCAGGTTTTTGTTGGGTATGCACATATTCATGAGCGTTTAAAAAGACGATGTTCGATATATCCTGGGTGTTGAATACCCCTTTTAGCCAACTGCCCAATTCTGAACTATCGGTGTTTTTGTCTGCCGATGCTATTTCGGTACCAACCAATACCATGTCGGCATTTGTTGTCCCACCGGAACGTAAGCCCCCAACGGTAAAATACATTTTGGCGGGTCTTAAATCGGGATAAAGTATTTTAAACCTGTTTAAGCTTTCTTCTATTTGTCCAACCTGTTTTTTAACTTCTAAAGTGTTTTTCCTGACGCTGTTCCAGAATTTTGGATATTTATTAATGAGTTTGACCCAGAGTTTTGCATTATAATTACGGGCAACCATAAATGCTTTCAGGCCTTCCGTTCCCTTGTCTATATATAATGATTGAATAAAATATTGTTGCTTTAAGGTATCGGTCGTGGTTTTAACGCTATCGTAAGCGATCCAAAAATGGTCAATGTCAACAGTATAAACCGTTTTTGTAGTATTTTGCTGCGCTTTGGATGAAATGGGCAAACAGATGATGAATAAAAGAAAATAAAAGTGTTTCATGCGATATCGATTTTTTTTGAGACGCGATCACCGTCATTCAGGTTACATTAATTTTCAAAAAGTGTAAATATTTCCTATTTTTGCAGGCATATATAACCGGCGCGCAAACATGAGCGGATTTGCAATCCACGGATCAGAAATACGATATCTAAATGTGGGTTTTAAACAACGTGTTACAGCCTATGAAACAAAGTTTTTGCGCTTTACTTCGCAGCAAAAACCACGTGGGTGATCAACTTATCCACCAATACCAATGAAGCGATGATGAGGGCGATGCCGGCTACCTGGTTGAGGCGGTGAATGGACTTTTCGGAGATACGGTCGCGGAGTTTGTTGGCGTAAAATGCCTTGAGGGTATCGAGCGAGAACTGTACGCCGAGGATGGTGATGAACATGATGGCGATCTTTAACTGGCGGTTGGGCAGGTCCATACGGTAAAAGGTGCTGGCGGCGCCGATAACAGTTACCCAGTGGAAGAGCAGGGTAGGGTTAAAAATGCACATCACAAAGCCTTTTAAAAAAAAACCCGCACGGTTTATTTTTGCGGGTGTTTTGGCATAGCTGATCTCGGCTTTTTTAAAGATGTAATATACCCCAATGGTGAACAGGATGGTGCTGCCTACAATGCCTACAATGTGCGTATCGGCCTTGATGTTGATGAATTGCGAGCCGAAGAGGATGGCGCCGATGAAGACCATGTCGCTGGTAACTACGCCCAGGGCCATAGCTACGCCTGCATGGAAACCTTTTTCGATACTGGTTTTAATTAATGCAAAAAACACGGGCCCGGTTAAAACCGATAGTACCAACCCAAACCCGATGCCCGTAATAATGGCTTCTATCATTCAATTATAGCCTTTGGTATATTATTAGTGCGAATATGCGAATTATGCCATATCACACCAAACTTTGCGGCAAAGCATTTGAAATTAAAAATTAAGATAATTATAAAATTTAAATTAAGTTTAGGCTTTTAAACACTTACCAATAACACCTATCACACACACATGGAACAAAATAACACCAAAAATTATGGGGCGGCATTGCTTACCCTTACCACGGTTTACTTTTTTTGGGGCTTTGTAGCTGCCAGCAACGACATCCTGATACCCGTTTTTAAAGAAAAACTGCATTTGGAACAATGGATGTCGCAAATGATATCATTCGCGTTTTATGTAGCCTATACTGTGGGCTCAATAATATACTACTTTGTTTCGAAACTGAGCGGCAGCGATGTGCTGAACAGGTATGGCTATAAAAACGGTATCGCAGCCGGTTTGATCTTATCGGCATTGGGCACATTGTTATTCTATCCTGCTGCCGAAACCGCCTCGTTCTTTTTGATGATAACAGGTTTGTTTGTAGTGGGCTTAGGGTTCTCGTTGCAGCAAATTGCGGCAAACGCGTTGGTTGTTGCGCTGGGTGATCCAAAAACAGGGGCCATGCGCTTAAGCTTAACCGGAGGCGTAAATAACTTCGGTACTACAATCGGCCCGTTACTGGTTAGCTTCGCTATTTTTGGCCAGGTATCGGGCAGTACACATGTGGCCAGTATTGGTGCTGTTAAGTTTCCGTATTTAATATTGGGCGCCTTGTTTTTGTTGGTTGCCGTCATTTTTAAATTTTCAAAAGTTCCTAATAAGATACACTCCATAACCGATGACGAGGTTATCACTTCGCCAACTGACGTGTATGACCCAGTAAAAGTTAAAACAATCAGCAAAAAAAGTGCTTTGAGCTACCTGCAGTTATCTTTGGGAATGATCGCCATTTTTGTTTATGTAGGTGTTGAGGTATCGACCGCGAGTAACTTGCCGGCGTTTATGAAAGAAAAGCTTCATACGCCCACAGATGCCATCGCGCCGTTCATCTCGTTATATTGGGCCAGTTTGATGATAGGTCGTTGGACCGCTTCGGTTGGCGCCTTTAATTTATCGGATACTGCCAAAAAGCTTTTTGGCGTGGTTATCCCTTACGTGGCGTTTGCTGTATTTTTATTGGTCAATTTTATAGCCCAGCGAGACATTACACAGTTTTACATTTATGCGTTTGTTATTGTAGTGCTCATCATCGCGAACTTGCTGAGCAAAGGCAACCCGGCACGGCAGTTACTTATATTTTCGGGATGTGCTATTACCGCATTACTTATCGGGATGCTATCAAGCGGGATGGTGAGTGTATTTGCCTTTATTACCGTGGGCCTGTTTTGTTCAACTTTATGGCCGTGCATTTATACACTGGCAGTTACCGGTTTGGGCACCCATACCAACGAGGGTTCAAGTTTCCTGATTATGATGATAATGGGTGGAGGTTTTATTAGCTTGCTTCAAGGTTACCTTGCAAAAGATAATTTGTTAGGTATACAATGGAGCTACCTGGTAGGTGTTGCGTGCTTTGTATATTTGGCGTTTTATGCAATAAAAGCCAAGAGCGCTTTAAAAGCACAGGGAATAGATTTTGACAAAGTAGAAACCGCAGGAGCACATTAATGACAGACAAACCAAGTTTCGACGATATTTTTATGAACCTGGCGCTGGACCTGGCCAAGCGTTCGCATTGTGTGAAGGCGCAGGTGGGGGCGGTGCTGACCAAGGACACACGTATTATTTCCATTGGCTACAACGGCCCGCCGGCGGGTACGCACAACTGCGACGAAGAATGGCCGGATGAGGGCTGCGCGCGCGATTCGAAAGGCAGTTGCTCGCTGGCACTGCATGCGGAGCAGAACGCTATTTTGTACGCGGTAAAGAATGGCAGCAACCTGGAAGGCGCTACGCTTTATACTACCTTATCGCCATGCTTGCCTTGTGCGAGGCTTATCTACTCGGCAGGGATAAAGCGGGTGTATTTTAAGTATTCGTATGCTGAGTATAAGGGCATAGCGCTTGACGAAGGGGTGGAGTTTTTGAACAGGTTTGGCGTTCCGGCGGGGAAAATGGGTGGTTGATTGAGTTGAATGGGTGAGTGGTTATTAATTGCGGGGTTTAAACGCAACCGACCGCCACAAACCACTTTACTTTCGTAAAGCGCCCTGTAGTGTGCCGGGAGATTAGTTAATAGTAAGGTCAGTTAAGTAGTTTCACTAAATCTCGTGCATCAATGAGCGTAAACCCGGTAAATACAGATGTATTGCCGCTCTAATTTAATAACTGCTCAAAGTAGGCGCCTATATTCATTACCTTGTCCACAAACTGTAGTTCCAGGATCCAATGGTGGCTGTGGCCGTCTTTGTCGGGTTGCAATATGTCGTGATGGTTGCCGGGGTGTATGTCTAACCCCAGGTCATCGGGAATGAGTTGTTTGTGCGGGTAATGGCCAACTATATGGCCGGCTATATCTCCGGCAAACTCCCAGCCATATTTTGTGGCAAGCCCGGTGCAGTACTTAAAATACGCAGCGCCGGTAAGGCTGCTTTGTTTATCAAACCAGGCTTTTGCTTCGTGCCAGGCATATTCCACATCTTTTTTTAGCTTCAGTTTTAACGGATCGTTACCAATAACATAGGTTCTCCCGATATCCGCCTCGTACCCTGCAAATATGGGCCCGAAGTCGATGATCACGATATCGTCATCCCGGATACGCCTGTCGGGTGGGTCGGCGGTATAGGAGCAAAGCGTATTGGCGCCTGCCCTTACAATTTTTTTATGCCAATAGGATGTTATTCCAAAATCGTTTTTGGCTAATTCAACTATATCAGCAACCAGCTCACTTTCCAATTTCCCGGGCTGTATCAGTTCACGTTTTTCTATCGCGGTAAATAATTCTATAGCCTTTTTTTCGGCAAGTACCAGCTTTTGTTTTTCGTGGTTCATGGTATTGATATCATTTAATCAGCCTTTGCATACAACACCCGTAATGTTGGCGGTTTGCCGGTTATTTCTTCTAAATTCTTTTTTATATAGTCGGTAGTCACAACCGTTGCAAATTCGTCGTTTAAACTTGCCAGGGCGGTTTGGTGGATCAGTTCGGCGGCATAATTTGCCCCGTCGATGCTTTTTTTGTTAAAGGTGGCGGTAGCGTCGGCAACCAAAAATGTTTTGTAACCTAAATTGCCTGCCATGCGGGTGGTTGTCGAAATGCAATGGTCGGTAGTTAAACCAACGATGACCAGCGTGGTTATTTTGGCGTTATCAAGGCGGGCCTGCAAGTCGGTGCCGATGAAAGCGCTGTTTACGTTCTTTTTTATGACCGGTTCGCCTTTGACCGGGGTAACCAGCACATTAAATTGGTTGCCGGGATGTGTTGGATGAAGCGGTGAAATTGGATTGGTGGAGCAATGCTGCACGTGAATAACCGGCAAGTCATTATCCCGCCATATTTTCAACAGTTCGGCTGCCCGCAGTTCGGCGTCGTGATTATTTCGCTCGCCACCCCAATAGTTGATGTCGTCGAAACCTTTCTGTATGTCGACAAGGATCAATGCGGGCCTGTCTGAAATTTTTATACCCATTCACAAATGTTTTAATATGCTTTTGTTGCAAAAAAAGGCTATTTTAATGATAAAATAAAATGCTTAATTTTGATTAATTGATGCTTTTTTTTGATTGATATGGATATCCAGCAAATAAAAAACTTCCTCGTTTTATGCGATACGCTCAACTACCGGAAAGCCGCTGAACAGATCAATATTGTTCAGCCAGCGTTGAGCAGGCAAATACAACTGCTCGAACATGAAATGGGCGTAACGCTGTTTAGCAGGGCCAAGCGGACGGTTACTTTAACCGAAGCCGGGATATTTTTCCGAAAAGAAGCGGACCGGATATTGCAGGACCTGAACAGGACCATCGGCCGGACAGCGCAACTGCACAGGGGCGAAGCGGGTGAGGTGCGGGTTACGCATGCCAGTTCTGCAATGAATACCGTGGTGCCCTCGTTTTTGGTGAAAGTGAAGCAAAAATGGCCCGACCTGAAAACCATCGCGCAGGAAACATCCAACTTTCATCAGATAGAAATGCTGCTGGCACGCGAAACTGATTTTGGCATTGCCCCCAACATTATGCTGCCACCCGAAGTGAACTCGAAGGTATTGTACCGGGAGAACTTTGTGCTGATATTACCGGGCGACCATCCTTTGTCGGGAAAAAGAACCATCGACCTGGCGGCCTTAAAAGACGAAACATTTATTTTACCGCAGGTGGCTACGGGCGCCGGTTATGTTGAAGCGATATTGCAAATATGCCAGGACTTTGGTTTTAAGCCTAAAGTGGCGCATGAGTCGGCACACTCGATAGGGGTATTGCGGCTGGTAGAGGCGGGCCTGGGTATTTCTATTGAACCAGTGTCATCCGTGCGGGGCGCCAATATGCATGTTAAACTGATCGAACTAAAAAGCCTGCCGCAAAAAGTTGCCATGACACTTTTTTGGCTGAAGGAGCGGGAAAAGGAATTGAAGAGGTTTGTGGAGATGTTTTGATTGTAGATGCAATCTACAGGCATAGTGGTTCGAAGTCGGAGACTTCGAACAGCGGGCGGGGACATATCGAGCTAATGCATGGTGTGAATATAATGTTTGTAAAGTTTTCTCCTCGCTATCGCTCGTTCGAAATGACATGTATTTTTATTTTTCCCGGCTCTCAAACTATGTCATTTGAAATGACAAGAAAAAATATTCCTACTTTTTCCCCCCTTGTCCCGATAGCTATCGGGATGAGTAGCAATGGCAGTCGGGAGTTGCAAGATGATATTAGCGTCAAAAATATTCTTACAATTTCCCCCTTTGAAGGTGAGTCGGGAGTCGAGAGCCAGGAGTCGAGAATGCCTATAGCGGTGTGATTTGGAACCACTCACTTAATCAACCTAATCAACCATCACTTCAAAAACGGCTCGACCTTGCTTGCGGCGAAGGCGAGTTGTTCGTCGGGTGTAAGGTTGGTATTATCGAGGATGATGGCGTCGTGGGCGCGGGTGAGGGGGCTTTCGGCGCGGGTGGTGTCCTGGTAGTCGCGGTGGGCCAGGCTCTCGAACACTTCTTCGAGGGTAATATGGGGCTCTTTAACGATGATCTCTTTGTAACGGCGCTCGGCGCGTACATTGGGGTCGGCAGTCATGAAGAGTTTTACCTGCGCATCGGGGAACACTACGGTACCGATGTCGCGGCCATCCATAATGATGTTCTTTGATTTACCCATGCGCTGCTGCTGGCGCACCATTTCGATACGCACATCGTGCAGGGCGGCCACGCTGCTCACGTTTTCGGACACGGGCATGAGGCGTATCTCGTCGGACACTTCTTCGTCGTTGAGGAGGATGTGGGTCTGGTAATCGCGCGAGTGGAAGTTGAGGTGCACGTTTTTGAGGGCTTCCGCAACTTGTAAATGGTCTTTTAAATCGATATTATTGCGCAGAAAATAGAGGGTTACAGCCCGGTACATGGCGCCGCTGTCGATATATATAAAGTGAAGCTTTTTAGCCAAAGCTTTAGCCAAAGTACTTTTTCCGCATGAAGAATAGCCGTCGATAGCTATAACGATGTTCTTATCCATTGAAGCAACTAAGATACGAATGAAATGAGTTTTACAAAAGCCGATGTGCAAACAGATGTACAATATAAAACGTCGAGGAGCGGGGGCAAGGGCGGCCAAAACGTAAACAAGGTATCGAGTAAGGTGGAGTTGCTGTTTTCGATAAATGATTCGACGCTCTTTACCGATGAACAAAAGGCCTTGCTTAACAGTAAGTTGCAGTCGCGCTTTAATAAAGACGGCCTGCTGCAAATTGTGTGCGAAGAGGAGCGGAGCCAATACCTGAACAAGGAAAAAGCCCTCGAAAAACTGATCGTGATATTGACAAAAGCGTTGCACCAACCCAAAAAGCGGAAGGCAAGCAAGCCCAGCAAAGCTTCGATAGCTGCACGGTTGGATGATAAGAGGCGGGCATCCCTAAAAAAGATAAACCGGCGCTTTAACAGTAGCGATTAATTGAAGCGGTACAATACGGCGATAGAACCCCACTGGTGGCCGGGGTGTATCATCAGCACAGTTTCGCGGGTTTGGTAGGTTGCCGATGCGTTTACTATCCAATGCCCGGTTACCAGGGTGCCGCCAAGTTCTTCGCTTAATATAAAAGGTTTTTTAGCAAGTTCCACTTCGTAAGGGGCGGGTTCGCTCTCAAAAAGGCCTCCCTGAATAGTGGCATTGTAGGCAATATAGTTGATGGATGGTTTAGCAAAAAAGAAGATCTCGGTGTTTTTTGACCCCATTTTATGAGTGGAAACCGAACTTGTCGTTGTGGCTGAGTTAAACAGTTGGTTAAATTGGCCAAACCGGGCAGTAAAACCCGCGCCGGCGCCGTCAATGCCGGTACCCAGATCAAGATAGCTATTGGCCGAGAGGTCGAAACCATCGGTCCGGGCAATCAGCCGGTTGTATTGTGCCGACAGGTTGAGCTCATAATCGTTGGTGATCTGGTATTGCCAGCCGCCCGGGGCATAAAAGCCAAAGGCTTTATGTATCAGGTCCTGTATTTCCTGGCCGTCAGAGTTTGGACCGACAACACCCAATTGTGCTTCGAGCCGCAGGTTACTCTCATTTTTATACAGCAGGTTGATGGAGGTACCGAAATACAAGTATCCCGCGAATGGCCTGTCAATATATTGAGCGCCGGGTATAAAAGCCGATTGCGGTGTATAGATACGCTGTCCGAGTTCGAAGCCCAAAACCTTGTTCTTTAAGGCCGAGCTATCGTTTACACCGAGCGCATGCCTGAAGAAGAAGAAGTTACCGGCTGTATAATACCTGTCGGATCCCTGGCCTAAAAAGCCGTCGTTGTCGGCCTGGTAGCCTGCCTCGTTTTTGTAGGTTTTGCTTTGCGCCGAAAGGTTAAAGGTGCAATACAAAATCAGGATAGTTATCAACAGAGCAGGCTTCATTAATTTACCGGTTATAAGGGTAGTTCTCAAATACAGGTAAATTAGTTGCGCATGTTGATGTATTGCAGGGGCTGGCCAAAATCGTCGGAGCGGCAAAGGCTGATGACGGCTTGAAGGTCGTCTATTTTTTTGGCGGTGACACGCACCTGGTCGTCCATAATGGAGGCCTGAACTTTGAGGTTGCTGTCTTTTATCTTTTTGACAATCTTTTTGGCGGCTTCTTTGTCGATGCCTTCTTTTATCTTGATCTCCTTGCGGATCATATTGCCCGAGGCGTATTGTTCTTCGCCAAAGTCGAGCGCCTTAGGGTCGAGCGATTGTTTCACCATCCGGCTGATGATGGAATCCTGGATGGCCTTAAGGCGCATGTCGTCTTCGGTAACAACGGTTACGGTGTTCGATTTTTTATCCAACTCGATGGTGCTTTTTGATCCGTTAAAATCGTAACGGTTCAATATCTCTTTTTTAGCGTTATTGATGGCATTATCTAACGTTTGCGCGTCAATTTTACTAACAATATCAAATGATGGCATAACAGGGTTTATAATTCGACGGTAAACTTACCTAATTATTCTTTATTGTATAACGGATGTTTACATTATCGTTGATACCTGTTAATTATTATTATTGTAATACATTCAAATTATTACCTTTATATACAAAATTGAACCCTTGTAAATTAATCATGAAAAGCGATATTAAAAAAAGCGCAAAAAAGGTACTTGAAACAAGCATTACCGAGAAATTCATGCAGGCAATTACCGAGCTTGGCCACGATGCTTCCAAACTAAAACGTGAGGTTAAAAAGGCAAGTAAATTTGTAGCAAAGAAAATTGAACGCAAACTCAAGGTTGTAAAACAGGTAGTTGAAGCTAAAATGGAAGCGGCGCCGGTTAAAGAGGGTGTAAAAAAGATAGAAAAGCCATCAACCATTGTCAAAAAAGCTGTCGTAAAAAAGGTGGAGCCGGTAATAAAAGCATCTCCAAAACCTGCAAAAGCAGCCGTAACCAAAGTAGTTACAGCAGTTGAAAAACCTGTTGCAAAAACAAGCAAAGTCCCGTCGGGTGTAGCGAAACCGGTAAAAGAGACCGTGAAAAAAGCACGAACACCTAAACCCCAACCAGCCGTTGTAACAGCCGCCAAGCCTACTGTTAAGAGTAAAACAACAAGCAGAGCAGCAAAAACAGAGAAAAAGACATAATACGTTAATTAATTGGCAAAGTGTTAACATAATCTTAACAAATAAATAAGCAGATTTGTAATCTCGGGCGCAATCGTCCGGGATTTTTCTATTATATGGATCTAAAACGTATTCCGCTAATAAACAGGGAAATCAGCTGGCTTTATTTTAACGACAGGGTTTTGCAGGAAGCAGCCGATCCAACGGTGCCTTTAATCGACCGTATTAAGTTTTTAGCCATATTTTCATCCAACCTCGACGAGTTTTACAGGGTCCGTGTGGCAACCTTAAGCCGCTTAAGCAGTTTAAACGAGAAGGCAAAACAGGTTTTTGGATATAATCCTAAAAAGTTGTTGGGCCAGATCAGGAACCTCGTGGTAAAACAGGAACGTAAATTCAACAACCTGTACGAAAACATCATTGTAAAACAATTAGCAGAAGAGAAGATATTTATATTGAACGACAAGCAGCTGAATGTTTCCCGTGGTGCATTCGTAAAAGAGTACTTCAGGGATAATATCTTATCGATGTTGGTGCCGGTGATGTTAAACGATAACGAGCCCTTGCCCGAATTGCGCGACAGGGGTATCTATTTTTTTGTTAAACTCACCAAAAATAAAAAGACGCGCCTCTCCCTTATCGAGATACCCGAAAATGTGAAGCGTTTCCTCGTACTGCCGCAAACCAACGATCTGAAGTTCATCATCCTCGTCGACGATATTATTCGTTATTGTTTGGAAGACATCTTCTTTATTTTCGACCACGACAGTATCGAAGCTTATTCGATCCAATTAACCCGAGATGCAGAGTTGGACCTGGATAAAGAGGTGAGCGATAAGTTTATCGAATCCTTATCGCGCAGCCTGCTCAAACGTAAAAAGGGCAAACCCATGCGTCTGTTGTATGATACCGAAATGTCGATGGATATGCTTGCTTACCTGGTAACAAAAATGGGCGTCAATTCTGAAAGCCTTATCCCGGGTAACCGCTACCATAATTTCAAGGATTTCATCGGGTTTCCTAACGTGGGCAGGCCTGAGTTAGAATACCCTAAATATGACTTTGTTCCGGTTGCGGGCCTCTCGTTTAGTAAAAGCCTGTTCACCCAGGTCGAGAAAAAAGATTTCCTGATAAACACGCCTTATCAGTCATTCGACTATATCATCCACTTTTTACGCGAAGCCGCGATCGATCCAAAAGTAAAAGAGATCAGCGTAACGCTTTATCGTTTGGCCAGTAATTCGCGGGTGGTGCATGCGCTCATCAATGCTGCAAAAAACGGTAAAAAGGTGAACTGCCTGGTGGAGTTAAAGGCCCGTTTCGACGAACAGGCAAACATCACCTGGAGCCGCAGGCTGGCCGAAGAAGGCGTAAACGTGATCTATGGTATTTCCGGTTTTAAAGTGCATTCAAAAATAATATTGGTTTCACGGATCGAAAAACGTAAAACCATGTATTATGCCTGCCTGTCGACGGGAAATTTCAACGAGAAGACGGCCTCACTCTATGCCGACCATAGCTTGCTTACCGCCGACAAACGCATCACAAATGATCTGGTACAGGTATTTAAAGCGCTCACTAAAAATACAGTGCCACGCGGCCTTAAAAGCCTTATCGTATCGCCCATCGATTCGCGGCCTACTTATTTCAAACTGATCGATAATGAGATAAAGAACGCAAAAGCTAAGAAACCGGCTTACATGATATTGAAAATGAACAGCCTGGCTGATGAACAAATGATAGCAAAATTATACCTGGCCAGTAATGCAGGGGTTAAAATACAATTGATTGTACGTGGCATGTGCTGCCTGGTTGGTGGCATGAAGGGCTACAGCGAAAACATCGAAGTGATTAGCATCGTCGATAAGTACCTGGAGCATGCCCGTGTCCATATATTTTGTAATGGCGGCAAAGAGGTCATGTATCTAACATCGGCCGATTTCTTAACACGTAACCTCGACAATAGGGTGGAAGTCGGCTTCCCGGTTTACGATGAAGCTTTGCGAAAAGAGGTTCGCGACATTATAGACATCCAGCTACAGGACAACACCAAGGCCCGCGAGATCAATGGTCAAAACAATAACAAGTATATTAAAACCAAAAGCAAGATCCCTTACAGGGCCCAGATTGACATTTACAATTACCTGAAATATAAAAACTAAACACCTTGAGATACGCTGCAATTGATATTGGCTCAAACGCGATACGGTTATTAATAGCCGATATTGTTGAGAACGAACAGACCCTTTCGTTTAAAAAGAACACCCTCATCAGGGTTCCCCTGCGTTTGGGCGACGACGCTTTTTTGGACCAGTATATTTCCGAGAAAAAGGCCACCGATCTCATCAAAACCATGCAGGCCTTCCGCAACCTGATGGACGTGTATAAAGTTTCCGATTACATGGCTTATGCTACATCCGCTATGCGCGAGGCTAAAAATGGTCCCGAAATAGTCCAAAGGGTCAAAATGGAGGCTGATATCGACCTTGAAATAGTGCATGGCCAAAAAGAAGCCAACATTATCTATGCCAGCCATATCGAGCAGACCCTTGATAAGAACAAAAACTACCTCTACGTTGATGTTGGCGGCGGCAGTACCGAACTTTCCGTTTTCTCAATGGGTAAAATAATGGCCTCGGCATCTTTCAATGTGGGTGCCGTGCGCATACTCGACAACCAGGACAAGGAAGAAACCTGGTCTGATATGCACGACTTCATCCGTATGCATACCCGCGGCTTTAAATCGGTTATGGCAATTGGTACGGGCGGTAACATTAACAAGCTGTTCAAGCTCTCGCAGGAAAAAGAAGGAGTCCCCTTAACATTCGCCAAATTGAAAGCCCTATATAACTACCTTAACTCGTTTTCGCTTAAAGACCGGATCAATGTTTTGGGCCTCAACCAGGACCGTGCCGACGTTATTATCCCGGCATGCGAAATTTACATTTCTGTGATGAAATGGGCCGCCATCAAGAGCATTTACGTTCCCAAGGTAGGCCTGGTCGATGGCATCGTACAAACCCTTATCGATAAAAACCTCGTTAGAAGCCCACAGTAGGCGATTGATAATCAAAGTTTGACGAAAAATTTTTCTTAACAATTGCTTTATAATTTAATAATCTGTATATATATTTGTTAGCCCCGTTAAAAGGGCATGTTTTTCATAGGTAGATGTAGGGTCGGATACTAGTATTCGACCCTTTTTTTATGCCCGCTTTTACCATAGCTTTGCCACCTCATTACCGGTATGAAAAGAAAGATCGTTATTGCAGTTACAGGCGCCAGCGGAGCCATTTACGCCAAGCTATTGCTGGACACCCTGCAAAAACTCGACAGCCAGATTGCCGAAGTAGGCGTAGTAATGAGCGATAACGCCCGCCAGGTTTGGCAACTCGAACTCGGCAACGATACCTACAACAGCTATCCCTTTACTTTTTACGATAAGAACGACTTTCTGGCCCCATTTGCTTCAGGGTCAGCAAAATACGATACCATGGTCATCATTCCCTGCTCCATGGGCACCTTGGGCCGTATCGCCTCAGGCATCTCTAACGACCTCACTACCCGTGCTGCCGATGTTATCCTCAAGGAACGCCGCAAGCTCATCCTCGTAGCCCGCGATATGCCCTTCAGCCTCAT
>Ga0206951_1134_pt1 | contig 16725 bp, 9 predicted proteins | sample Alteio_BWOrgHeat_38_FD_152974 | JGI IMG/M metagenome (GOLD analysis project Ga0206951, IMG submission 152974) | Enriched cells from forest soil in Barre Woods Harvard Forest LTER site, Petersham, Massachusetts, United States -... | ecosystem: Environmental > Terrestrial > Soil > Temperate forest > O... | reverse complement strand
ACGTTGACTCCCCAGTCCGATGGGTTTCCTAGCTCGATCGTGTTCGCTCCCGACTTCAGATGCACGTGAACCTCGACTGCGTCCAGGAAGCGTCCGTCCCACCCACCGGTGGCAGGAAAGTCGACCATCTTTTGATCGCCACCATTCAAGCGAACTCCGGTCTGACGGTGCGAGCCGCTCATGTAGACGATTGCAAGGACGTAGTCGCCCTCCTTGTCGGCCATCACCTTATTGAAGGTTATCGTATTTTGCGGGTTTGAACCGATGAAGCCAACGTATTTTTCGCCAGAACAATGGCCCTGTTTGACGTCGTCGACCACCCTGGTTTGCCCAGCGAGGGTGTTGTCAGCCGATTCAGCCTCGTAACTTGCGCCGCTTAGATTGACAGTCGGAAGCACCGCTTCGGTGATACTGGCCGCCTCCGTAATGTAAAGTTTGTAAAGCATCGAACCGTGCCCGGCGACGTTGACGGCCAGCGTTTGAGAGGACGCGCCAAGATCTTTACGCAGCCAAAGATCACGCACTTTACAACTCTTAATGCCAAGGTCCGAAAGTGTAATGTTAATCGTCGTCGCGTCTGACGTTCGATTGAAGACGGCCAGATACTTCGCGAGAGGATCGCGGGTGTCTGCCACCCATATCGGCTTAAAGCCATTGGAAAGGGTGTGGTTGTTGCTGCTTTTTTGGTTTACAGCAATGACCTCTGGATTTGTGATAAGACTCAAGGTGTAGGGATCGGTTTCGGGGAGATTTCCACCAAACATCAACGGGCACTTTGCAATACACCAGAGAGACAGCAGAGTGCGAGCTTCGTCTTTAGTGAATCTGGAATCAGTGTTCGCTGGCCCCGTCATCGGTCCATACTTCCGAAGCCTGCCGAGAGGCAGCATATCTGGATCCGGCCAGTGGTCCGGCCCACGGTAAGGGGTCCAATCAGAAATCGGTCGAAACGCCCGGTCGAGTTGGTCCCAGTTGTCCCAAAGGTCATCAAGCAACCTCCACATGTTAGCGAACACGCTAACGTGGCCTCCCGACTCCAATGGTGTCGGACCAGGCGAAAGGCTAAGCACGATGCGACGACCACTTTGTTGGATTGCTTTTCGGTAACCCTCGATCTCCGGCGCGGAATACGGAGAACTCAAGTCGTCTACCTTAACAAAATCGACACCCCATTGGGCATACAATTTGAAAATCGAATTGAGATACGCTTGGGCTGCTGGTTTGGACATCTCAAGTCCCCACATGTGGTTCAGCCAAGTGCAAGGCTGGTTTGATGTGTAGGCGTCGCCTGCTCGGTAATTGCTTCCGAAAATAGGAGTGTTTGCTGCCACCGCTTGACGCGGAATACCCCTCATTAGGTGGATACCGAATTTAAGTCCACGTTTGTGCAATGAATCTGCCAATGGCTTAAAGCCGCCGCCATTTGCGGAGGATGGAAACCGGGCCAGATCAGGGATGAGCCGACCATATTCGTCACTGCTCAAACGCGGACTGAAGGCAGCGTCTTGATTCAAGGCAAAGTCCGGCCTTAAGCGCGGGCTTGACCATACGTAATCCACAACGATGTACTCCCAACCCAACTTTTTAAGATTCTTTGCCATGAAGTCAGCGTTTTGTTGAACTTCATCTTCGTTGACGGCATAACTAAAGCAGTCATAGCTGTTCCATCCCATAGGTGGCACACCTGCTATATCCGCTTGGGAATGGGCGCAGGCGGCCACGAATACGGTAGCGAATGATAAGAAGGTTCTAAGATTGGGGGCGAACACCATTGGTTAACGATAAGTCTATCGCTTAGATGGAAACTTCGCGGCATAATCGGCCATGACTTGGTTGTCCTTTGGTGTCGCGACATGGTTGTCGGCCGCCGCTTTGTGGCAACTTCCGCCGGCCCAAGTAAAAACATCTACCGATTCGAAACCGTTCAGGGGACGAACAAGACCCGAGCGAGCCTATCTCCTGTCGTACTTTGTCGACAACGGCGAAGGTGGGGTGTTTCTTGCCACAAGCGACGACGGATATAAATTCAGGCCCCTTCTCGATCCCAACGTGCCTATTTTGAAGTCAATGCTTGGACCGGACTCGCTTTCGCGCGATCCGTGCATCATGTACGGCCCAGATCACATGTGGCACATGGTTTGGACGTCTGGGTGGTGGAAGCGGACCATCGGGATGGCCCACAGCAAAGATCTCGTTCATTGGACTCAGCAATATGTTCCCGCGATGGTTGATATGTCTAACGCCCTCAATGCCTGGGCGCCTGAAATCGTTTACGATCCAGTGACGCAGAAATACGTAATTTACTGGTCATCGACGGTCAAGGGAAGGTTTTCGTCGACTGCGAGAGACGATGGGGATCTAGGACCCGACAACGAACCGCTGAATCACCGTTTCTACTTCACAACCACCACTGATTTCAAGCAATTCTCCCCATCCAGGCTCCTCTGGGATCCAGGATTCAATTGCATTGACGCGACGATGCATCGAACTCGCGAGGGATGGTTAGTATTTGGCAAGAATGAGACAAGAGCTCCCATCCCGGCCAAATATCTCTTTTCAGCTTCCGCGACCAGTCCGCTGGGACCATTTCACATGGTTAATAGTCGCATCACGGGCGACTATTGGGCAGAGGGTCCAACCGCAATCCGAGCCGAACGAAAGATCAGGGTCTATTTTGACCGGTACACCGAGGGGCGGTGGGGAGCCGTAGAGTCGACGGACTTCAAGACATGGACCGACGTCAGCGATAAGATCTCGATGGTCCCCGGAGCCAGGCACGGCACCATCGTCGTGGTTCCGAAAGGATTTGTAGATCGAGTTCGGGAACTGCTGAGGAAAGGGTAGAGGGTTGTGGGGCGAGGGTAGAGGGGTCGGATTCAAGCGTTGGAGCGCTGCGCTTCGTGCCGGGACAGGCGTTACGGGACAGACCCTGAACGTTGGAGCGTTGGGAATCGCCATCCAACGCTAATCCTATTTATCAACCGCCTGCTATTTCTCAAGCGCCCTCGAACGCTTTAACGCTGTTTCCCGCTCTAAGCGGAGCTTTCGTATTTACTTTTTAGATTCTCGCGTCCCCAACGAAGGGTTTTGGCCATCCACGATAGTTCCTCAAGGAATTCGTCGACTCGATCAAAGGTGGTCGGATCGTGGGGCGTGCCGTCTGGCTCGATGGAACTGCCTGCTTTGGGAAAGTAGAGATCGGTGAAGGTTACGGCAAGCCCAAGTTCGCGGACGACTGGCAGCAAAGCCTCGACAGCTCTTACGCCACCTGTCCAACCGGCGGATACTCCGCAGAGACCAACCGCTTTATGGATGTATTCCTTCAACAGAACATCCAGCACTCGTTTGAGGCTGCCTGGGAACGAATGGTTGTACTCGGGCGAAACGATGATGAGCGCGTCAGCACGCAAGATCGCGGCATGCCAGTCAGGATTGCGAGAGCACAGATCAGTGCCCTCGTCATCGCGGGGGAGATCAAATTCGCGAGTGTCGAAAAACTGAGTTTCGAGCTCCGGGTGGTTCTTTTCCACGTGATTTAGAAGCAACGTGGAAACGCGTTCGCTGACTCTATCCTGCCGGACGGTGCCAAGCAAGATCGGGATGAATAGCGGCCGATGCGAGTCCATGAGAACACATTAGACCTTACATACCGCAGAAAACACAGAATTCATGACCTGTACTAACTCGATGCTGACCATCCCGGTGAGAAGCCCATGAAAAACTCACTTCTGTGAATGAATCGCTGCCAAATCAAAGGGGAATCTCCCGTAAAAGTACGTTCAGACGGTTTTCATGATCCAACGCACAACCGAAAAAATCAAGAGGCAAAAGGCTGGAAGAATCCAGCACCCATTGCGCCGACCTGCAAGACCCCAAAGACATCCCGCAACGTCTTCCGACCCATCCGTGTTGTCGTAGGCGTAGCTTTCGGGCCTTCGCCCCCAATCATTTGAACGAGATTTGCTAAACGCTTCGCCGCAAAGCACGCAGAACCCTCTGGAATCGAAGAACTCGTGAACGCAATCGTCCACTCCGGTTCTGTCTTCGGGAGGTCGATTATCTGTACCGCAATAGGGACAAAAACTCCACTTCTCGTCAAGCTCTTGTCGACAGTCTTCCGAAACGCAATGGACCATTGACGAAGATGATACGACGAAAAAGTCTTATTAGAAGTCACCGCACGAGCAACAGTCGGTCAGCATCGAAAGTGGTCTGCCGCCGTCCTCGAACGCCTCAACGCTAAGTGACTTTAACGCTTTCGCTAGTGCGACATGATTTTCGAGTCTGGAGACAGAATCCAGGCCCATCCAGCCTCAGGGCTGTATTGTGCAGTTCCTTGCCGGAACGACCCGCTCTCGTCAAATGCGACGACCGCACCCGTTCCGTTTGGCAAGAACATAATGCTTGTTGGCGTCACCGGACCGTTAATCAGGGTCGACCGTTGGCTGCAATAGTTCGCCAAGAATACGTCGAACGTGCTCCTTGCCTGATTCTCCCAGTTACCAACGAATGCCACTGGCTCCATGAATGTGGGTGCAGGCGCGAGTACCGGGCGCGGAGCAAATGGTTGGGGAACATCGGGACCGCCCTTGTAGGAATTTTGGAAAGCCGGAGCAGAGAATGACGGGGATGTTTCGTTTGCGGCGGCGCCTCCGGAATCCGTATTCAGTTCCTTGCGGTAGGCATCAAGATTGAGTTTCTTTGAGAACTGATCGACAACCGCTGCACTCGGCTCTGCGCTAGAGCTAGGGCGGGAAAGTAACCGCTGGATTTGGGGCCATAGGAGGATCATCGCGAAACAAGCAGCTAGAACGACCGTCGCGCTGAAAATCGCATTACGATCGACATGTAGCCGAACACGACCGCTGTTGGGAAAACCATCGGCGGCAAAGAGTTGGGGTTGGTATGCCCGAAGTGCCTGACAGTCCGAGCAAAGAAATCCCGTGAAAACCGGTTTACCGCAATGACTGCATTGCGCAGGGATCATATGTTCATAGTAACAAACATTTAGCCGGTTTTAGACAGCTATGTTGACGAAGTTGGAAAACTTACCGTAAATCAGGACGTAACGATTACTGTTTCCAATGGAATAAAGACAATGCTCGAATCGTCCGGCTCATAATTCACCGTCAATCTTTACTAATCTGTCCTATGATCTCTCGCGCTAACTGTTTTCGTTCATGTCCCGCATTATTTTGCAGGTCGATGTTCATCCTGCTGCTAATCGCCACCGCCTCGTCGAGCGAAGCGCGTCCAGAGTTTTGGCAGCTGTTCAAAAATTACTATAAAGTCGATGCTTCTAAACCTAATGGTCAGGCCACGTGCAAGAACTGCCATTCGGAAGTTCCTCAAAGGAATTCGTACGGCAAGGCGCTTGAACCGCTTGTAAATGCTTCGAAGGACAACATGCTCACCATCGAGATGCTGAAGCAAGTTGAGGGGACGGATTCGGACGGTGATGGCTGGACGAACGGCGACGAAATAAAACAAGGTTTTCTACCTGGCGACCCGACCAGCCACCCTACTGGAAAGCCGAGCGATAAGTCTGGCCAGTCTTCTCCCGGCTCGGACTCGACCGGCGGCTCGATCATCCCGACTCACGGTTTTCATCCCGCTGTCGTTCACTTTCCGATCGCACTATTTTTATTTGGCGTATTTCTTGAGTTTCTGGGTCTTCGCAAGAAGAGCCAAGAATTTGGTAAGGCTGCACTTTGGAACTTGATCGGGGCGCTTGCATCAATCGGTGTGGTAGCCCCAACTGGCGTCGCTGCCTGGCTTCTTGGCGGTCACAAACTCGAAGGAACGATGCTGATCCATCTTTTACTGGCGATTAGCTCGATACTCCTCATGATCGGAACGTTGGCTGCCAGAAAGAAGCTCGGGAACACCGACCGGACATATCTCGCGATCTTGGTCGTCGCGGCCCTCCTCATTAGCGCGACGGGCTATTTTGGTGGCCAACTCGTATACGGATAGCACTCCAAGGTTGGGGTGTGCTGCTTATTTGTTTGTCGATACGGCCGTCTCAAACGATAAGGAAAACCCTCTCAAACCCGGAGCGCTAGCAACGATGGAGATCTTCCCCGGAGTTCCGCCAGCCCGAACGAGTGCCATGCAAAGGCCATGGAACGCCGACCGGGTTGCGGCCTGATCTGGCTCGTGGCTGCTCGGATCGCCGTTTCCGACACCTGCAAGTGAACCAGCCCCTGAGACGGTGAACTTGATCAAATTGCTTGCGTAGGGCACGACTCGCCCCTGGCTGTCCACGATACGAACTTCAACCGTGGACAGATCTTCGCTGTCGGCGATCAGTTTGGCTCGGTCGGCCTTCAGAACGATCGCAACCGGAACTCCGGTCGTTTCAACTCGGTCCGTGGCGATCATTCGGTGATTCAGGTAACCCTTCGCAACGAGAGAGCCTGGCTGGTAGTTCACCATCCACTCTGCGTGTTCATGCGCGGGGACCGGCTTAATGCCGAGGCTTTGGCCGTTCAAAAACAGCTCGACTTGATCGCAATTGGATTGGACCCAGACGCTGATCGGTTGACCCTCCTTTCCAGGCCAGTTCCAGTGTGGGAAGACGTGAAGAGAGGGTCTGTCGCCCCACCACGCTTTATAGTAATAATACGAATCTTTCGGGAACCCGCACATGTCCATGATCCCAAAATGACTGTTGATGCATGGCCAGCCATAGGGTGTCGGCTCTCCTTTGTAGTCGAAACCGGTCCAGACAAAACCGCCCTCAACATATGGACGATCTGCAATTGCCTTCCACGCGACCTGAGCCGGCTGGGCCCAAGGCGGCGCGTTTAAATCGTAGGCGCTGACGTAGCCCTTGACCCGATCGTTCACGTACTCGCCACGTGTGCTGACAGCGCTCGCTGTTTCACTTCCAAAAAACGGCTTGCTAGGAAATTTCTTGTGAAAAGCGTCGTACCCGCGCGGGTCGTAGTTCGCTCCTTGCAGGTCTTCGACGAGCGAGATTCCGTAGCCCCAACTTCCGTTCATCGCGCAAGAACAGGGTCGTGTGGTATCCCACCGGTGAACTTCCTTCATCATTCCTGCGAAAATCCGCCCTCCTTCCGACGTGCCCTGGAGTGGCTCTTCGTTGCACAAAGACCACATCACGATGCTGGGATGGTTTCGGTCTCGCAGGATCATCTCGCGCAACTCTGGAAAATCCGTCGTCGAAGTGCCACTCGGAGTTTTCCCGCCCGTAGCGTTGCCTAGATGGCGATTTTCGTCCATCACCACCATGCCCAGTTTGTCGCAAGCATCGAGCAACTCCTTGGCGGGAGGATTGTGCGAGCATCGATAGGCGTTGGACCCCATTTCTTTCAGCTTCTTGATCCGCCATTCAAGAAGGCCATCCGGCATTCCTGTCCCCACTCCAATAAAATCTTGGTGATTGCAGGTTCCTTTGAACTCAACGTGCTTGCCATTCAGGAAGAAGCCAAGGTTTGCGTCATACCGCAACGTTCTCAAGCCGAACGTTGTTTTCGCATCGTCGATTGGCTGTCCGCTTTGAATGATCGTCGTTTCGAGGTGGTAAAGCTGTGGAAGCTCGATTGACCAAAGCTTTGGGTGGGCTACTGCGGCGGACTGAGTCAGGGTGTGAGTAGAGTTTGCTCCGACGTAGAGTGGGGATTTGGCGGTCGCGACTCGGTCGCCATCTGGGCCGATCACGTTGGACACGACTATGCAGGCCTGCTCCTTCGGCGTGCTGTTAGCCACCGCAGTCTGAATTGAAAGTGTCGCATGAGTGGCGCTAATATCGGAAACGACATAAGTTCCTTCGGGCGCCACATGAACCGGATTGGAGACGTTGAGCCAAACATGTCGATAGATACCAGCGCCTTCGTACCACCACCCTTCGGCCTGCCGCGGGTCCACGTGCACCGCAATCTTGTTAACTCCTCCGTAATGTACGAACGGCGCGATGTCGTGCCGGAACCCGATGTAGCCGGTAGTGTGGGCGCCAAGTTTGTGCCCGTTCAGCCACAAGATGCTGTTTCTGTAAACGCCATCGAATTCAAGCGATAAGTTTTTCCCCTGGTAGCTCTTTGGGACCGTAAAACTCTTCCGGTACCATGCTGGATTCTGGGTGAGCGATCCATGACTAGCGTCAGCTGTCGGAGTAAACGGACTCTCCAGCAAGTAGTCATGAGGAACGTGTATCACCCGCCAGGAAGAGTCGTCGAATCTTTCACTGGCGGCCGATGGAACCTCGTCTTGTTTCGATGCTGCACGCAGCGAGACTGAACCCATGATTCCTCCGCCGCCACCCGTGTTTTCCACGAGAATCACTACCGTGTTGGATCCCCCCTCCTTCCAAACATCATCCAAAGCGACGTCAAACGGATCGTTCCAGACGGAGTGCTTTCGAAGCATCTTGCCGTTGACGAACACCTCACAATTATCGTCGACACTCTCGAAACTCAGTATTCGTCGCGCCCCGGCCTTGACGGGCAGCGACGAACCTAAGTCGGCTTTGAACCATGCGAAACCAGGGCGATTGCGAAAAACGTCTCTGCCGATTCGACCGCTTCTCCACGGAGCCGACTGCAGGTCCTCGGGAAGCTTTGCGGCGCCCAAGGAAGTAATTGTCGTCGCCGGAACCCATTGCCACTTCGTTACTTGCGTCCCGCCGATGGTCGGGTTCGGATCCAGTTTGAACCGCCAATTGTCGTCGAACCGTATATGCTGCCTAGCGTCGGATTCACCCGAGAGCCTTGCAAATGCGACGCAGGTAACTAGGGAGAACGTCGCTACGAAAAGGTGCGTGCATCTCATTGGTTTATTAGTATCTCTATCACGGTCGACCTAAAGACTGAACATAATAATCTTGTCTCATTCAGCAGGGTATCGACACTTAATCGAGGCGAATAGTGACTGTCTCACCCGTCGGTTCAATCAAAACGCCCTGTTGTGTCGACGAAGCGCTGCCGCCGTCAACCGAGCTTATCGAGTGCACTCCGACCAGCAAAACTGTCCAGAGCCCCCTTGCTTTCACGTCTGAGGGTTGAACGACTTTCACGAGCAATGTAGAGCCCATTCTCGAAATCATCGCGACTAGATCAGGGGTTGCGCCTCCCGAAACATTCGGCACCATTGCCGAAGCTTCATGTCCGTCCTCAAGTTCATAAACCTGAAGCGTCACCCCGTTAACATAGTCATAATCCGGGCGGCTGTTGTTGCTTCCAACTGCGATGATGGAGCTTGGACGCACTAGCAACGGGGCACTCAGGAATCCGTGCTTTTCACTGACCCATTTAGGGCCGGATTGGACCTCGCCAGTGATGAAGTTTGTCCAATTGCCGGCGGGCACGTAATAGTCGATAGTTCCGTCCGTCGAGAGAACTGGGGCAACCATGAGGGAATCACCCAATAGATATTGGCGATCCAGATAGTCGCAACCGCGATCCCCGGGAAACTCCATCATCATCGCCCGCATCATCGGCTCACCGGTTAGACTCGTATTGACTGCCTGTCCAAACAAGTAAGGCATCAGGCGGCACTTGAGTTTGGTGAAGAACCGTAGTACGTCGACGGCTTCCGTGTCGTACACCCAAGGCACCCGATAGGATGAGCTCCCATGGAGGCGGCTGTGAGTTGAAAGTAAACCGAACGCAATCCACCGCTTGTAAACCTCAACCGGCGGAGTTCCCTCGAATCCGCCGATGTCGTGACTCCAAAACCCAAACCCGGAAAGACACAAAGACAGCCCACCTCGGAGGCTTTCTGCCATCGATTCAAAACTGGAAGAACAGTCCCCGCCCCAATGAACTGGATACATTTGACACCCCGCGGTTGCGGATCGCGCGAACAGCGTCGCCTCTCCTTCCCCCCTTTTTTCCTTGAGCAAATCAAAGACTGCCTTGTTGTACAGATATGGGTAGAAGTTGTGCATCTTTACCGGATCGGAGCCATCGAAGTAGGCTACGTCGGTGGGAATCCGCTCGCCGAAGTCGGTTTTGAAACAGTCGACTCCCATATCGACAAGATCGCCGAGCAACCCGCAATACCATTGGGTTGCTTCAGGGTTCGTGAAATCCACAATCCCCATTCCTGGTTGCCACTGTTCTGTCTGCCAAACGTCGCCATTGGGCTTCTTGAGGAGGTAGCCGCGACGCATTCCTTCCTCGAACAGGTGAGAACGCTGCCCGATGTATGGATTGATCCAAACGCAAATGCGGAGTCCGCGTTCCTTTAGCCGTTTGAGCATTCCAGCCGGATCGGGAAACGTGCGAGGGTCCCATTTAAAGTCGCACCAGTTGAACTCACGCATCCAAAAACAGTCGAAATGAAATACGTGCAAAGGTAGGTCGCGATCGGCCATTCCTTGAATAAACTCGGAACACGTTTGTTCGTCGTAGCTCGTCGTGAATGACGTTGTCAGCCAAAGACCGAATGACCAGGCGGGAGGCAGGGCCGGTCTGCCGGTTAGGTCCGTGTACTTTTGAAGGATCTCGCGAGGCGTCGGTCCATAAATCACATAATATTCCAGCGCCTGACCTGGAACGCTGAACTGGACTCTCGAAACCTTTTCGGAGGCGACCTCGAAGGAAACATCGCCCGGATGGTTTACGAATACGCCATATCCTCGATTCGTGAGATAGAACGGTACGTTCTTGTACGCCTGATCGCTTCCGGTGCCGCCATCCTTATTCCATGTCTCCACGACCTGACCGTTCTTCACAAAGGACGTAAACCGCTCACCCAAGCCGTAGACGCATTCTCCTACTCCAAGTGTCAACTGCTCGTGAAGAAAGGGCCCCTTCCCTTCGACCTCCATATAGCCGATTCCTCGATGGGGACTGCGAGTGACCGACTTCCCTTCGGCGAGGAAATCGATTCCCCAATCCTTGCGCGAAACCCGTGCCGTTAGTTTGCCGCTTGTGAACGAAGCCGACTCCTCGGAGATTTCTGCCGTGTCGTCTGGATCGATATCGTGAAAGACAGGAAAATGAGGTCCCCGGTCGATTTCTCCCTTGAGGTTGGCGATACGCACTCGAATAACGTCCGGCCGTGGAGCGCCGATATCGATCGTCAGCAGCGGCCCTTCCAAGGTATCGCCCCGATGCCGGATCGGCCGGGTCGGAGCATAGATTCTAAGCGAACCTTCACGTGCCTCGACGTCATACGCTTCCGCTGCATAGTGGGCACGTACCCCCTTCTGCATCATCCAATTGCCATCTGTAAATTTCATGGTTTCGCTATCAGTTGCGGCGAAGCCGCTGTTCAAGGCAGTTTATTTGGAATGTTGCTCAACTTCGCACCAATATTCTAAATTAACTGATAACCCATCCTATGTTAAGGCCTTAACCGGTTAGAGTGATGAGTGCCCTTTTGCCTCCTGAGCCACCTCGCATGTTTGGCGGTGGCAACCTCCCAGTCCTCGGTCCCACTTCGGGAGATCCTAGAGCCGCACGGCATGAGTCCGCTGTTCATCGATCGGACTATCAATCCTGTAACCGATTTCTATCGATATTCCAACGGGATTTGGCTTGATAACGTCCGAATCGCACAAAGCGAATCTCAAATCACCGCCGCAGGTCAAGCTCGACAGCGAAACGCCGGCATTGTTAGGCAACTAATTCAAAGAGCAGCGACACAGTCGACACAGGAATTCGGCAGTCCTGACCAGCAGGTTGGAGACTTCTTTCGCGTTGGAATGGACGAACAGCTTGCCGAGAGAGTCGGAATTCGGCCACTTGAAGAGGAACTGCGAAGGATTGGAGCGATTGAGACTACTCGGGACGTGATGGCCGAGCTTGGACGTCTCCACCGATGGTCCATATTCGCTTGCTTCTCTGCGCATCCAGAGTTTGACCCCACAGATAGCACTCATAAGATCATCACGATTCATGCGGCTGGATTAAGCCTTCAGAGTCCAGATCCGTACCTGCTATCCGACTTAAAATCCATCGAGTTACGGGCGACTTACAGGAGCACTGTCCAGAAGACCCTCAGGTCTATCGGCGAATCGCCCGACTCTCTGGCAAAGTCATCTGAAAACTTGCTGTCCATTGAGGAAACACTTGCTCGGGCAGCTCATACCGCTGACCGGGTACCAGATCTTGCGAACGAGTTGTATCCGATGAAGTTAGCAGATCTAGATGAAGAAGTGCCAAATGTGGATTGGCGGCTCTATTTCGATAGGTTGGGTGCGCCGAACCCAAGGCTGGTGAGGATCGGAAACCTGGCGTACTTGAAGGCATTTGGCAAGATGCTTTCGGAAGTGCCGGTCTCCGTCTGGAAAAGCTACCTTAAGTGGTCGCTCGTTAATGGAGCGGCGCCATTCTTGTCTGACCAATTTGCTTCGGAAGCTTTTCATTTGCAATCCGCCGTATCAGGACAACAAATGGCCAGAAGCCGAGAGGAGAATGTTCTCTCGCAAACGGATGCCTCGCTGGGCAGTGAACTGGGACAACTATTGTCAAGGACCGAGTTTTCGCTCGACGCCAAAGAAAAAGCGCTGTCGATGGTCCAAACCATCCGAGCCGCGTTGCGCGACACGATCAGCAACTCCGACTGGTTGAGCACGGTTGCCAAGTCAAAGGCATTGGAGAAACTTGATGGAATGCGCGTCAGTGTCTGCTATCCAGAACATTGGCGGGATACGACGGGGCTCAGCGTAAAAACTGATTCCTATGTTGAGAACGTTTTTCGAGCGCGAGAATTTGAGTTTCAACGAGGGTTGGATTGCCTTGCGAAACCTGCGGATCGGAGCGAATGGGAAGTCAATGCCTACCGAGTAGACGCCTACTACAGTAAGAGCCTGAACATGATGGTATTGCCCGCAGGGATCCTGCAGCCACCGTTCTTTGTTTTGGGCGGCGACGAGGCGTCGAACTACGGCTCCTTGGGTGCAGTGATCGGCCACGAATTCATGCATGCGTTTGATGACGAGGGCCGCAAGTACGATGCCCAAGGTAATCGAAACGACTGGTGGTGTAAATCGGACGAGGTTCGTTTTAAGCTGTACGAAGAGGGGATGGTCAGCCAATTTCAGGGATACAATCCGATGGACAAGCTTAAGATCGACGGCCGTCTTACACTCGCCGAGAATATCGCCGATCTTGGCGGAGTCAAAGTCGCGTACCGGGCATTTAAGAAAGTCGAAGCTCGCGAAGGCTCTCAAACGAAAAATGGCTTAGATGCCGATCAGCGGTTCTTCATCTCGTTCGCCCAGATCTTTCGAAGCAAAATCCGACCTGAAGTGATGCGGTATGGACTTGAAAACGACGCGCATTCGCCACCTCAATTCCGAGTGAACGGGGTACTTCAAAACATGCCCGAATTCTGGAAGGCTTTTAACTCAGAGCCTCCTGGTCCGGTGTTGTCGATCTGGTAGGTGAACCGCATTAACGCAACTCAACGATGCGATAGCCGTGCGGCGGCAAAATCATCCTTTTTCCGGCAATTGCTTTACCTGTTAGCAGATTAACTTTTCGATTCGACCGCGCGATATCTCCAACGGAGATGGGTTGAGAAGTGGCGGCCAAGTTCAAAAGCACTAGAACGCGTTTCGATCCTTGAACGCGCAGATAGCTCAGAATTGACGAGTTCTTGTTTTCGACAATGGAAACTGACCCAGTCTGCAGGACCGAATTCGACATCCGGAGTTGGATCAGGCGCCGATAAAAATTGAACAGGGAGTCGGGACTAGGAGCCTCCTCTTCCAATGAAATGCCGTCGTTATCCTTCGTGAAGCCTGTCTTATCCCATGGCCCCGTATTGCGATAGAAATTCGCCGACTCCATCCCATCAACCTTCTTGGTCCAACGATAGGCGAGCCGGACCGGGATGTCGTTTCCATCGCTATTCCAATTGTGTTGGATTCCCTTCATGCCGAGTTCTTGTCCGTAATAGATCATCGGGGTGCCCTTCATAGTTAGATTGAACACCGCTCCTAAGCGCATCAACATAGGATCGCTGCATGCGACGCTGGCGAAGCGCTCAACATCGTGGTTCTCAATAAAGATGAAATCGGATTTCCGCGCGGGCGTCGTCCGATTCGTTTCCAATATCGCATTGGTAATGTTGGTTTTGTTTTGGGTCTTGAACGCCAAATACAAAGGGAATGCGTAGACCGAGTCTACATGTGCGCTCTCGAAACAGTCAGTACCAAGCTTCCAGTCGGCTTGTTCGGCAAGGAAGAACGCGTTCGGTTTGATTGACTTGAGATCTTCAATAATCGGACGCCAGAAGCCATGCAGCATCCCGGTCTTGATGTGTTTGAAATCCAAGTCGTCCATCATATGGTCGATCCGAAACCCATCGACACCCGCGTCCGGATGGCCATTTGGAGCCGCCCAGAAGCGAAAAATCTTCTTTGCGTAGCTCTTGACAGCAGGGTTATCTGGGTTGATGGCTGCAACCTCGACTTTTGCCCCGCCCCACCAAGGGATGTTCATCCCAAAAAAGGCCGAGCCCTTGGTCCAAACATAAGAAGCATAGGGGGATTCCGGATTTTTCAGAACTTCGGCAAGCCACGGATGGCGGTCGGCAACGTACTGAATCTCCATATCGAGAATCACCTTCATATGAATTCGGTGAGCCCGACGGATAAGTTTAAAGAAATCCTCATTCGTTCCGAGGCTGGGATCGACTTGGAAGAAGTCATCCGCGAAGTAATTGTGGTACTCGCGTGCCTTGAAAATCGGATTAATAAGGATCGTCGTTATTCCAAAGCGGTGCAGAAACGGCAACTTACCCGTGATCCCTTTCAAATCCCCCACATGGTCGCCATTGCTGTCGCAATAACTTCGAGGAAAGATCTGATAAACCACCTCCCTCTCCCACGGTGAGGTTTGCGCAGTTGCAGCCGCGCTGATGAGTGCGGATGCGGCTAAGACAACTGGAATTCTTAGATAGCTTATTCGGTTCATCGTCGTCCATGCAGCAAGGACTCAAACTGCTTCAATCTGGGTCTAAATTATCAGCGACTAGTGGCTCCCCCGGCGTCCGTTGCGGCAACGGACGCGGCGGAATTAGACCGCAAATTCATATTTTCTGAGTTATGGCGAATATCCCAGCCCTTTTACGATTCTTTAGAAACTTCGGAAACCAAACTTGTTCTACCGATCCAGCTAGATAAAATATACCGGTAAATCAACTTGCCCGAAGTTCGTTGGAAGGCAGGTTGAATTTGAAGGAGTGGTTTCATTTGAGAAGCGGATTTCTTGTTTTTGTTTCCGGGTTGATAGGAGCTTGCTGCTTTGCCTCAACGGATACCGGCAAGGTCGAGAGCCAGCGGTATAAGTGGGACAACGTCACGATCGTCGGGGGCGGGTTTGTAAGCGGAATTCTGTTTCATCCCGGTCAAAAAGACCTCGCTTATGCGCGAACTGATATCGGCGGCGCCTACCGGTGGGATCCGAGGAGACGACGGTGGACCCCTCTGCTCGACTGGATCCAACGGCCTGATTGGAACTTGTATGGAATTGAAAGCATCGGCCTCGACCCTTCCGATCCAAAACGGCTCTACTTGGCATGCGGCACATATATGAGCCCGGTGGCTGGAAATGGAGCAATCCTGCGCTCCACGGATCAAGGCCGGTCTTTTGCTCGCACCGATATGCCGTTTAAGATGGGAGGCAACCAGGACGGCAGGTCGATGGGAGAAAGGCTGGCTGTCGATCCGAACAAGAATAATATTCTGTACTTTGGTTCGAGAGCGGCGGGTTTATGGAAAAGCGAAGACTTCGGGACAACGTGGAATAAGGACGATGGGTTTCCAATATCCGGGCCGACCAACGGCATCGGGATCGGCTTCGAAGTTTTTGATGCGCGAAGCGGAACCAAGGGTAAGCCGACCCCTACAATCTACGTAGGGGTCGCGTCAACGAAAACCGGCCTCTTTCAGAGCATCGACGCTGGTGGAACTTGGACTGCCGTCCAAGGGCAGCCGACCGGCATCTATCCGCATCACGCGGCGGTTGATGCTGATGGAGGATTGGTACTAACTTATGCAAATGGCCCGGGCCCAAATGGGCTGACAGACGGAGCGGTCTGGAAGTTTGAGCCGAAGAGTTCTGTTTGGACCGATATCTCCCCCGCTAAGCCCAACACTGGCGCGGAACACGGATTTGGTTATGCGGGCCTCTCCTTAGATATAAAACATCCAGGAACCATGGTTGTTACAACGCTAGACCGATGGAGCCCGGGTGACGATGTGTTTCGAACGACCGATGGAGGCTCTCATTGGACTTCTCTAAAATCATCCGCACAACTCGATTGCTCAAGTTCTCCGTTCTTGTTCTGGGGCCAGAAATCGCCCAAATTCGGCTGGTGGATGGGCACTGTTCAGATTGATCCGTATCGCCCGGGCCATATCTTATTCGGTACCGGGGCGACGATCTGGGGCACTGACGAAGCGACCAACGTTGATAATGATAAGCCGACTCGCTGGTCGGTTCGCGCCCAAGGGCTTGAAGAAACTGCCGTAATTGACCTAATCAGTCCGCCTCAGGGCGCCCACCTGTTCAGTGCGCTAGGGGACATCGGTGGATTCCGGCACGACGATCTAAAGGCTGTCCCTCCTGACGGAATGCAATCGAATCCACGTTTCAACAACACGGACAGCACTGATTTCGCTGAACATGACCCCAAGGTGATGGTTCGGGTCGGGCGGGCGAGCGCTGGCGAGCCTAGTGGCGGGTTTTCGATAGATGGCGGAAGGACCTGGAAGCCGTTTAGCTCGGAGCCGACTGGAAGCAG
>Ga0206951_1133_pt1 | contig 16765 bp, 13 predicted proteins | sample Alteio_BWOrgHeat_38_FD_152974 | JGI IMG/M metagenome (GOLD analysis project Ga0206951, IMG submission 152974) | Enriched cells from forest soil in Barre Woods Harvard Forest LTER site, Petersham, Massachusetts, United States -... | ecosystem: Environmental > Terrestrial > Soil > Temperate forest >... | reverse complement strand
GGTATAGCGATGATAGGTTGCGCGTTGCTGCCGCTTTTCAATAAGGTAACGCCGTTCAGCAGGTCGGGCTGGTATTGCGGCGTAAACTGTACGCTATTGGGTATGGTGATATTGCTGGTATGGCCGTTATTGTCGGGCCATTCGGCGCAATAGATCAGCGGACCGCGTTGCAGCGCTACTTTTTGCTGGTCTTCTTTCAGGTTGGTATTGGCTTCCACGCGGCGCACCGGCATAGGCAGTTCCACTTCAACCACATCGTTGGCTTTCCAGGTGCGGTTAAGCAGGGCATAGCCGTTTTGTGTTTTGTAGGATATGGCCTTGCCGTTCACCTTAATAGCGATCTTCATAGCCGAGGCATCCTCAAATTTATACAGGTCCGAGGGTATAGCTTCCCCCTGCGCCCAACCCGGTATGCGTATCATCAAATTAAAAGCCGTAGCCGAAGCTGGGTTGATGGTAAATTTTAAACCGCCATCCCAAGGGTAATTGTTTTGTTGAACGATCTGCACCGGCTTGTTAGCGACGGTTAAGTTAGCGTTACCGCTGATGAACAGGTTTACGTAGAGGTCGTTGCCTTTTTCGGCATAAATATAACCGGGGATGGATGGGATAAGCCTCACCAGATTGGTAGGGCAGCAGGAGCACTCAAACCATCCCGAACGGGTAGCTTCCAAGCCTTTGGGCTTAAAGGCATCGGTAACCTGCATGGCATTGGTGTAAAAAAACGATTTGCCATCCAAACCCTCGCCAGATATCAAACCATTGTACAACACCTTCTCCAGCACATCGATATATTTCGAATCGCCGTGCAGTAAAAACATGCGCTGGTTCCAGTACACATTGGCAACCGCCGCGCAGGTTTCGTTATAGGCGGTAGCATTGGGCAACTGGTAATTATCGCCGTAGCGCTCACCGCTGCCAATGGCACCTACGCTGCCCTGCACATACATTTTTTTCGAAACCATATTCTCCCATATCCGGTCAACAGCCTTCAGCAAGCTATCATCATGGGTCAGCGCGGCCACATCGGCCATCGCCGAATACAAATAACCGGCGCGTACGGCATGCCCTTCGGCTTCGTCCTGCTCGGTAACGGGTTTATCGTCCTGCCAGTACATGCCGTTCTTCCACTCGTCTTTGCTGTCTTTATTATACTTGTCGTAATGCCCGCGTTGTTCGATAAAGAATTTCGCTGTCGCGAGATATTCCTTTTTGCCGGTGATGCGATAGAGTTTTACCAAACCCATCTCCACAATTTCGTGCCCCGGTGCCACGGCCAACTTACCCGGACCAAACACCGAGCAAACCAGGTCGGCATTTTTTAACGCGATATTCAAAAAGTTCTTTTTATGGGTGGCCAGGTAATGCGCCGAAGCAGCCTCGTACAAATGCCCGGCATTATATAGCTCATGGCTCAGTTCGCGTTCCTTTTCCCAACGGTTTTTACCCGACCAGGCATGCGGGGCGGCCGGGTTAATAGTACGGGCGGTATACAGGTAGCCATCAGGCTCCTGCGCCGCACCCACAATGGTAATTAGCGAATCAACAAACTTATCCAGTTTTGCATCCGGATGAACGGCCAGCGAAAACGAAGCCCCTTCGATAGTTTTGTAAATGTCCGTATCGTCAAAAGGGAAGGTGGTCAAAAACTTACCTGTCTTGGTAGCAGCGTTCACAAAATTTTGAATACGGCCCGTGCTCTGGCACCGTGCAAAGCTGGCCGGTATGGTAACCGTCCGGTTGGTCTCTATCCGTGGCAACCAGAATTTATCTTTCAGCTCCACTTTGGTAAAATCAACCGATGTAATAGCGTAATCTTTTTGCTGGGCGTACACAGCAGTGCACCCCATCATCACTAAAACAAAAAGCAATCTTTTCATAACACTTTGATTTAATATTCTATGTTATTCCACTCACTCAATCAACCATTCACCACTCACTTCGAAGTTATCTTATACAAAACCGCCCCATGCTTATTAACCGTTGCGGTAAATATATTGCTCACAGTACCTACGTCTTTTTTAGCCCACAGGTCGCGCACCTTACAGGCGCCATCAAAATCCAGGTCGCTTAGTTTAACCGATATCTTCACCGGGTCGGCACCATCACTGGGGTTAAATATGGCCACGTATTTATCGCCCGGGTTTTCGCCATCGGCTATCCAAACAATACCATCGGCATTGCGCTGCAATTCCTTATTGTTGCTGCTGGTCTTCAATACGTTCATCACTTCTTTATTGTTGAGCAGCGATAGCGTAAACTCATCATTATCCGGCAAATTGCCGCCGAACATCATCGGCGAGCGGAAGATGGTCCACAGCGTCATCAGGGTATATTGTTCATCGTGCGTAAAGGCGGTCATCCGTGGGTTGCCACGCTCGGCGCGGATGCCTATTTTGCCCAAAGGCAACATATCGCCGTCGGGCCAGCCGCCGGCTATGCGGAAAGTATTCCAATGCTCAAACACATCAAAATGGTCTTTCAGCATTTTCCAGTTGTCCCAAAAATCATCAACGGTGCGCCACATATTGGCATTCTTTTGAACGTCAGCGGCAGCGAACATCGGTGTTTCGCCCGGCGAGGTGCTGAGGACGATCTTCCTCCCGCAAAGGTCGATAGCCTTGCGTATCATCGCTACTTCGGGGGCATGGTATGGGCGCGACAGGTCGTCCACTTTCACAAAATCGATACCCCATTCGGCATACATCTTAAACAGCGAGTTATAATAATCCTGTGAACCTTCGCGGCCCGGCAATGTGCCAAACATATCGTGCAACCAGGTGCATTGGTCTAATTTATTGGCGATATCGGCGGCGGTATAAATACTGCCGTCTATCGGGAGTTTGCGTTTTACGGCCTCAACCGGTACGCCACGCATCATATGTATACCAAACTTTAAACCCTTGCCATGCACATAATTTGCCAGCGACTTGAATCCCTTGCCATCCTTTGCCGACGGGAATTTGTTTACCGATGGCTGAAAGCGGCCATATTCGTCCAGTACATAATCGGGGTTGGTTTCGTTATAACCGTGGGCTTTATCGTTGCCCACATACCAGCGTATATCCACAATAATATATTCCCATCCCGCCGACTTTAGGTTTTTGGCCATATAATCGGCATTGACTTTTACTTCATCTTCGGTAACGGTGGGGCCGTAGCAGTCCCAGCTGTTCCAGCCCATGGGTGGGGTAGGTGCCCATTCGTGAAAGTCCTTTTTTTGCTGTGCATGCGCCGTTAAGGCAATACCTGCCGATAACAAAAGCGCCGCCGAAAACCCGGATAGTTTCATGTTGTTGTTGCTGTTTTTATTGACCGTAATAGCTGCCCTCGCCGTGCTTACGTTCGTAGTGTTTGTTAATGAGCGCATTTTTTAAACGCGGTGCGTTCGGATTTATTTGCTCGGTAAGCAAGGCCATGTGGGCGATAGCTTCCAAAACCGCGCTGTTGTGCACGGCTTTATGCGCGTTCTTTCCCCAGGTAAATGGTGCGTGGTTGCCTACCAATATCATTTCCACCTCTTTATAGCTCATCTTTTTGTCGCGCAGGCAGTTCATGATCTGGAAACCGGTCTGGTACTCGTAGTCGCCTTTGATCATATCGTCGCTCATCGGCGGCGCGCAAGGAATGTCAACCGTATTATAATCAGCATGTGTGGTACCGAAGATCGGTATGTCCCTTTGCGATTGTGCCCATGCAGTAGCGTAAGTGGAATGCGTATGTACAATGCCGCCAATGCCGTCCCAATGTTTGTACAGCACCGCGTGGGTTTTGGTATCTGATGAAGGCCTTAGTTTACCTTCAACCGTATTGCCGTCGAAGTCGACGATCACCATCTTTTCCGGCGACAATTCCTCGTAAGCTACACCACTTGGTTTTATCGCGAACACGCCCATCGACCTGTCCACCGCGCTCACGTTACCAAAGGTGAATATCACCAGCTTTAACTCCGGTAATTCCATATTGGCCGCGTAGGCTTCCTCTTGTATATGCTGGTACTTGCTCATTAATGTTTTGCTGTTTGCTGTTCAATAAAGTTACCCAACTGATTGTATTGTTGGTAACGCAGTTTGTAAATTTCCTGTGTGGCCTTGTCGGGAAAATACTCCACATCAAAACCTCCGCCCATGGCTGCCATGGCATCTTCAACCGTAGGATAAATGCCCGCTGCCGTCGCCGCGAACATGGCCGCGCCCAAAGCGCAGGTATGTTCGAACGAATGGATGCGGATAGGCATGTTCAATACATTGGCCATCATCTGCATAATGTATGGCGATTTCTTAGCCACGCCGCCAATACCAATAATGCCCTTTACGGGGACACCTTCGTCGGTAAAACGGTCGACAATTTTCTTCGCACCAAAGCATGTCGATTCGGCCAGCGCTTTAAATACCCTCGGCGCGTCGCTGCCCAAACCCAAACCGCTAATGGCGGCCTTCAGTTCCTGGTTGGCATCTGGCGTACGTCGTCCATTCAGCCAATCTACGGCCAGTTCGCTTTCGTCAATCGGTAATAAGGCTGCCTGCCTGCTCAGTTCCGGGATGATCTTGCCTGATACTTCGTCCCTTAATAACTTGGCCGTAGCCGTGTCGATAATTTTTGATTGCGACAGGATATCGCCCAATGGCCACTCCAATAACTTACGGAACCATGCATAGGTATCGCCAAAAGCCGATTGCCCTGCTTCCATGCCCAGCATACCGGGGATAACGGAGCCATCAACTTGTCCGCAAATACCTTTGATGAGTTTACCTTCCAGGTCTTTCGTCGGGGCAACCAAAATATCGCAGGTAGATGTTCCCATCACCTTGCTCAGGTGATAAGCCTCTATCTGCCCGCCAACAGCACCCATGTGCGCGTCGAAAGCGCCTACGCCAACCAGCACATCGGTCGATAATCCCAAACGTTCCGCCCATTCCTTGCTTAGGTTGCCGGCCGAAACATCCGAAGTATAAGTATCTTTAAATAATCTTGAGGTAATGCCTTTCAATAGCGGGTCGAGCGATGAGAAGAATTCATCCGGCGGCAAACCGCCAAATTCCGCTGCCCATAATGCTTTATGCCCTGCCGAGCAGCGCCCGCGTTTTATGTCCGAAGCATGTTTACCGCCGGTCAGTAAAAAAGGTATCCAGTCGCAGTGCTCTACCCAACTATACAAGGCTTTACGTACAGCCTCATCGGCGCGCAAGGTGCGTAACAGCTTAGCCCAAAACCACTCTGATGAGTATATGCCGCCCACATACTGCAGGTAGTTGGTATCAAATTTTGTAGCGTGTTCGTTAATTTCAGCGGCTTCTTTGATGCCGGTATGGTCTTTCCACAACACAAACATGGCGTGCGGGTTATTCTCGAAACCGGGTAATAATGCCAATGGCGTGCCGCTTTCGGCAACCGCGACTGGGGTCGAGCCGGTTGTATCTACTGAAATCGCTTTTACTGAGGCTGCGCAATTACCGCCTGCTTTGGCCAGGCAATCTTTTATGGTTTGTTCTAATCCTTCAATATAATCCAAAGGGTGCTGCCTGAACTGGTTTTGCGGCGCATCGCAAAACAAACCTTGCTGCCAGCGCGGGTAATAAAAAACCGACGAGGCCAGTTCGTGCCCGTTTTTGGCATCAACTAATACCGAGCGTACCGAATCACTGCCGTAATCTACGCCTATAACAAAAGTATCTTTATTCATAATTGGTTAATCGTGTCTAATTAACACTTATTTTTTGACATTTGGAAATTTATATCAAATTAATTGAATAATTAGTTGAAAATTAGATATTTACTTTAATGTTGGATTAAATGTGAAAATGTTAAATATTTGAATATGTTAATAAAAATTGCAATTTACCTTACAGTAAAAATTGTATTTTTACGAAATATCTAATACGAATAATGCGTAATTATAATAACGAAGAAGAGGTTAAGGTTCATTTAGTGCTCCCATGGTTGGAGGCTCTCGGTTATAAGAGAGAATTTATGGAGTTTGAAAAAACTATAAAAATCACTGAAGGCCGAAAAACGAAGTCAATATTTGCTGACATTGTAGTTTATACTGATAAGAAGTTAGAAACACCTTTAATTGTTGTAGATACAAAATCCCCAAGTGAAATTCTTTCAAAAGCGGGCCGAGACCAAGTCATTAGCTACGCTCGATTACTCCCTAAAATTGCTCCGATTGCAGTTTTAACAAATGGAACTAATACACAGGTATATCAAACACTTGATAAGTCAAGGATAAAAGAGTTACCCGTAAGCCCACAAATTATTGAATTGATTAATCGATTAACTACCGGTTCAACGAAAGAAAGCAGAGCCAGATTTAAAGAAGAACAATTTCTGAAACTATATGTTCCCATACCCAAAAATGAAAATGTTTTTTTAGAAATAGTAAGCGCAATACGACAAATCAATCAATTTAAAAAAGACATCAAGAAATTATATGATAGATTAGATGTCTTACCGATTTCCTACAGGTCAACGTTTCCTTTTATGGAGAATAAAAGGTAATTAATTTTTACATTGACTTTACCCTTAAACAAACTGTAAATGGTCCGGGTTGGGTATCAAATTCAAAAACGCGTGGAAGTTCTCCTGGTACTTGCCTTTATCCAGCACGTAATAAAAAGCGCCTTTTTTCGAGTTCAGTTTGTCCTTGTCTTTTTGTTTGATGAGCAAGCCGGTCGACAATAACTTACGGCTAAAGTTCCGCTTGTCGAATACACTATCATATATCCCTTCGTACAAACTTTGTAGTTGTGGTATGGTAAATTTTTCGGGGAGCAGTTCAAACAAAATAGGGTGGAGTGCCGCTTTATAACGCAGTTTTTTTCGTGCAGTATCCACCATATCGTTATGGTCAAAAATCAACGGGGGTACCTTGTCCAGCTCAAACCATTCGGCATGGTACTCCTGGCTCAACTGCTGTTCGTATTGATGGATGTCGATCAGCGCGAAGTAGGCAACACTCACTATCCTGTCGCCCGGGTCACGGTACACCGCGCCAAAAGCCTGCAATTGTTCCATGTAAACGCCTTCAAGTCCGGTCAGTTTTTTCAGGATATTGTTGGCGGCCTCATCCAGGCTTTCTTTGGCATTTACAAAGCCACCCATCAGGCTCCACTTGTGCATTTCGGGCTCTATACCGCGCTGTATCAGCAACAGCTTCAGCCTTTCGCCATCAAAGCCAAAGATGATACAGTCGATTGCAATTAATATAGGTGTTTGATGGGCGTATTTGGCCATTGGTTTTTATATTCAGGGGCTAAAATTAATAAATTAATAAACATTTAATAATGTGCGAAGTCATGTTTTGCAATAAAATCATATTTTATGCACCCGATTGAACTTTTTTAATAAAAATAAATGTATAAACTACATTTATCAAAATATTTATACCTTAGTTTTTTATAAGGCTTTAATGCCTGCGAAACCTATCAAACCAATTTATCGAACCATGAAACTACCTTTAAAACTCAGTTTTTTGTTGTGTTTTTTGTACCTGGCCGGCTATTGCCAAACCCCCGTTACACTTTCCATCAGCCCGGGCGATGCCAATGTGACCATCAGCCGGCATATTTACGGGCACTTTTCCGAACACTTAGGGCATTGTATTTATGGCGGTTTTTGGGTCGACCCGAGCCTGAATGTTCCTAAAACCGACCGCATCCGCATGGATATTGTTGATGCCCTGGTAAAAATAAAAATACCTAACCTGCGCTGGCCCGGCGGCTGCTTTGCCGACGAATACCACTGGCGCGATGGCATTGGCCCGCGCGACCAAAGGCCGAAAATGGTGAACACCAACTGGGGCGGCGTAAGCGAAGACAATAGCTTTGGCACACATGAGTTTTTGGAACTGTGCAACCTGTTGCATTGCGAGCCTTACATAGCCGGCAACATGGGCAGCGGCACGGTGGAAGAAATGGCCAAATGGGTAGAGTACCTCAACTGCGGTGCCGAAACCACTGTAACCAATATGCGCAAAGCCAACGGGCATCCCGATCCATTCAAAGTTACGTTTTGGGGTGTGGGCAATGAAAGCTGGGGCTGCGGCGGTAACATGACGCCCGACTTTTACAGTGATAACTACAAACGCTACGCTACCTATGCCCGCAACTATCCCGGCACGCCGCTTAAAAAAATAGCCAGCGGCTCGAACGGTAAAGATTATAACTGGACGGAGGTGTGTATGAAAAAGATAGGGGCAAACAACATGTGGGGTATTACCCTGCACTGGTACACCCTGCCAACCGGTAACTGGGGCGACAAAGGCTCGGCCACCAATTTTGACGAGGCGCAGTATTTTAACACCATGAAAAACTGCTGGGAAATGGACGACATCGTTACCAAACACTCGGCCATTATGGACAAATACGACCCGGCAAAAAAAGTGGCTTTAGTAGTGGATGAATGGGGCGTGTGGACCAATGTTGAACCCGGCACCAATCCCGGCTTCCTGTTTCAGCAAAACAGCTTGCGCGATGCTTTGGTAGCGGGTACTACGCTCAATATCTTTAACAACCATTGCGACCGTGTGCGCATGGCTTGCCTGGCCCAAAGCATCAATGTTTTGCAGGCGCTTATCTTAACGGATAAAGAGAAAATGCTGCTCACACCAACTTATCATGTGTTCGATTTGTACAAAGTGCACCAGGATGCCAAATACCTGCCCATCAAATTTACCTCGCCCGATTACGTGGTTGGCGACAGCAAACTACCGGCATTGAATGCGTCAGCTTCCATCAATTCGAACAAAGTAATACATATCTCACTGGTGAATATTGATAATAGTAAGACGATCAGTATCCGTACTGCCTTGGCGGGATTAAACTGGAGTACCGTTACCGGGCAAATTTTAACCTCCGCAAAAGTTACCGATATTAATACCTTTGATAAACCAAACAACATCCATATTGTTAGTTTTAATGGTGCCAAAAAAGACGGGAATGACCTGGTTGCCGACTTGCCGCCACACTCGATCGTAGTTTTAGAATTAAAGTAGACAGCCAATAATATCCTAAAGAATAAAATTCAGCAATATGAAAAAGAGAATTAATTTGATCAACCTATCGGGCTTACTTATCATAGGCTCCATTTTTACCTCATGTATGAACAAAACTACCAGCACTGCCCCAAAACAGGGTATCACCAAACAAGCCTGGGACAGCGTGGGCAAACAAGCTGTCGACCTGTATACCCTCACCAATAAAAACGGTGTCGAGATCAAAATATCAAACTACGGCGGCAAAGTAACCTCGTGGATAACCAAAGACAAAAGTGGAAAATCATCAAGCATTGTTTTAGGTTTCGACAGCGCCAAAAAATACACCCCGGCCGTGCCTTACTTTGGCGCGCTGATAGGCCGTTACGGTAACCGCATCGCCAAAGGCAAGTTTAAGATAGACGGTAAAGAATATACCTTAGCCACCAACGACCATACCAACCACCTGCATGGCGGTAATATCGGTTTTGATAAGGTAGTGTGGACCGCCGATCCGATCGTAGATACCGTATCAAGTTTAACCCTCAATTATTTGAGCAAGGATGGTGAAGAAGGCTACCCCGGCAACCTGAAAGTAACCGTTAAATATACCCTTACCGATGCCGACGAGTTGAAGATAGAATACACCGCTACCACGGATAAAGCTACTCCGGTAAACCTCACTAACCACAGCTATTTTAACCTGAGCGGCGACCATACCAACACCATTCTGGACGAGGAAATACAAATAAACGCCGATAAATATACCCCGGTTGATGCCGGCCTTATCCCTACAGGCGAGTTAAAAGCCGTTGCCGGTACACCGTTCGATTTTACAAAACCAACCAAAATTGGTACACATATTAACGAAGTACCGGGCCCGCCTGTTGGCTACGATCATAACTTTGTATTGCGCAACAGCGACACCACCGTGCACCAGGCAGCTGTTGTATATGATGCTATGAGCGGCCGCCAGCTGGAGGTATTGACCACCGAGCCGGCCATCCAGTTTTATACCGGTAACTTTTTGGACGGCACTTTAAAAGCTGATGACGGTAAGCCCATTACCCAGCACACCGCCCTATGCCTCGAAACGCAACACTACCCCGATTCGCCGAACGAACCTTCGTTCCCGAGCACCATATTAAAACCGGGCGAAACGTTGCACAGCACTACTATTTATAAGGTAACTGTACGATAAAAAGATAAGTTTATTGATATTTTTTAGGCGCATCCCGGTTTGGGATGCGCCTATTTTGTTTAATTCAGCTGTTATTCTATCCCAAAGCCTGCTCCAAATCTTCAATCAAATAATCCGCGTCCTCCAAACCCACATACATGCGTATCAAATGGTGGCGTGGGTTGGCGGCGTCAAAATCAGCGGCGGGTACACCGACGATGGATGGGATAATGAGGCTCTCATGCCCGCCCCACGATACCGCCATCAGGATATGTTGCAGCTTGTTACAAAAGGCCTCAATGGTCGCTACCGACGAGTCCTTCAGCGTAAAGCTGAACAGTGCGCCGCAGCCTTTCATTTGTTTTTTGGCCAGTTCGGCTTGTTTAAAACCAGGCAAAAAAGGCCATATCACTTTGTCAACTTTCGGATGATTTTGCAGCCAGGCGGTGATGGTCTTGGTGCTCTCAAAACTGCGGTTAACGCGTAAAGGCAGCGTACGCAAACCACGGATAAGCAACCACGCCGAGTGCGGCGATAGTGTTGCCCCAACGGTCATAAATTCGTGGTTGAAGATCTGCTTCAGCAAAGCTTTTGGCCCGCTCAGCACACCAGCCACCACGTCCGAGTGCCCGCCGATATACTTGGTCGCAGTTTGCATCACCAGGTCGATACCCAGCGCTATAGGTTGCTGGTACAGGGGGCTGCAATAGCTGTTGTCTATCATGGTGATGATGCCTTTTGCTTTCGCGAGTTTAACTATCGCCGAAAGGTCCTGCAGCTCATAGCTAAAAGTGTTGGGGCTTTCTAAATAAATAAGTTTGGTGTTGGCTTGTATGGCGGCTTCAAAGTTTTCGGTTTGGCTGCCATCCACAAAAGTGCAGGTCACCCCATAACGCGGCAGCATATCGCGGAAGAGTTTGATGGTCCAGCTATAGCAGTTCTCTACGCAAACTACGTGGTCGCCTTGCTTTAACAGCGCAAGTACAGGCACAGTAACAGCAGCTACGCCGCTGGCAAATACCAGGGCATCTTCGGCACCATCCAAAGCCGCTAATTTTTTGCGTAAGATGTTTAAAGTAGGATTATGCCCGCGCGAGTAGATGGTGGTTTCAAACTCATCGGCCATAGCCGCGCGAAAATCGCTTACGGTTTTAAATGTAAAGTTGCTGGTTTGGATGATGGGCGGCGACACTGCGTTGAAGTAATTCTCGCGTTCCTCGCCAAGCTCGTTGATGATATAGCTGATGTCCATGTCTTTCATTCGGGTAAGGCCTTTTTCTTGTTATACGTACTCGCGTAATAGATCATCAAGCCCAAAGCAAACACGCCCGAACAGATCAACGCCGCTTTGGGGTTGTTTACAAATATACTCAAGGTTACAAACCAATACGAGATAATAAAAATGAGCGGCACCACCGGGAACCATTTGATACTGTAAATCCCTGTTCCGTTTAATTCTTTGGTTTTTTTACGGAGGATAAATATGGCTAATGCCGCAGTCGACAGACCGATGGTATCAAAAAACATCACGTAATCCAATAATTTAGCGAACGATTCCAAAAAGAACAGGACAAGCAATATAGCGGCCGCAAAAAAAACTCATACCAAACTCCTGCACTTGTGTTTTTGGGTTAACTTTTTTAAAGATGCCCGGCAGTATCCCGTCTTCGGCCATGGCGTAATAAATGCGCGGGTTCGATAGGATGTTCACATTCACAAATGCCAGCACCGATACAAACATCAGTATCGATGTAATTTTATACCCTGTGGCACCGAATATTACTTCCGCCATTTTAGCCGCCAAAGCCGGCGTTTGCTGCAGGCCGCCCAGGCCCAATATTTTAAAGTAAGCAAAGTTGATGGCTAAGTATAAAAATATAACCGTGCCAATGCCCCAAAATATGGCTTTTGGAGTGTTTACCTTGGCGTTCACAATATCGCCGCCAAAATTCACCGTTTGCTGGTAGCCGCCGTAAGTGAAAAACACAGATACCAGACTCATGCCAAAGGCGGCCACAATACTGCCTTTATACGATGTGGCTACCGCCGTATTTACAGGTACATCGTGCTTAAATACAGCGGTGCAGAGCAATAAGATCATCCCGACTTTAAAAATAATGAGCAGGTTTTGTGTGCGTGCGCTCATTTTTATGCCGAGGTAATTGATCACATACAACACCAATACCGAAGTAATGGTAGTGATCTTGATACCTAAATCATTTTGCAGGTTATCCGGCATCAGTATGGGATTGATGTATTCAGCACCTACCAGGGCCACTGCCGCTACAGAAGCAGCGTTCGATATAACCAATGCCCAATTCACCATAAAAGCGAAGGCCGGGTGGTAACAATACGAAAATACTTTATAAAAGCCGCCGGCGGTAGGGTAGCGTGCGCCGATCTCGGCAAAGGTAAGCGCGCCGCAAAGAGTAACCAGCCCGCCAAATATCCACACCGAAAAAAATATCCAGGTACTGCCGGCTGTTTGCGCCACTACGCTTGGGGTACGGAAAATACCCATCCCTATCACCAGGCTAATCACGATCATGGTGAGGTCAAAGCGGTTTAACTGCGGTTTTATACTCATGTTTTTATTACGAAGGCTCAATATACCTAAAATAATTTTTTCAAATCATTCGTAAAACCTTTAAATATATTAGCTGTCTAAATTGCTGAAAAAAAACATTTTACAGGGTATTTTTAAAATAAGATGTTATTTTTGAGATCAATTCAAAGTAAAAAAAATATCCTCGTAAAATAGAAAAACTGGCCTAATAACCTATAGAATTGAAAAAGTTTAATAAACCGGCGCTCATTTTGATATGCTTTATGGCATTTTCGGCATTGGCTTTTTCACAATCCGGCGAAAGCCAACAGCTTAAAAAATTTAAAGAGCATTTATCCAGCATTAACGCGAGTTTCGTTTTCCCCGAAGGTTTTACCGAGGTGAAACCTGAGAACAATGATAAAACAGCTTATGAGTATGCGCTTGAGTTGCCCAACGCCGACTTCGAGATACTCTTCCAGGTGAATGACCTTAAACGCGAATGGAAAAAGTTTGAAAAGGTAAAAGTCGATCCCAAATCAAATCCCGATTCGCTTTATACCCGGATAGCAACAGACCAGGTAAGCAGCTTATCGGGGCAGGAGACCAGTTTTAACAGGGCTTTTCCGCCCAGCATCATGCAGTTTTATAATGTCGATATCGGTCATTCTTACTTTTTTAATCTGACCGATTCGCCGATCACCAAACACTACCAATATGCTTTGTTGGTGGTGATACAAAAAAACCACTATGGCACTATCTCCGTTATTTGTTTGGGGAATGATAAAGGTCCCGAATTTTTTAAAAAAATAAACAAATTACGTAACTGCCTTAAATTCAATATCTGATAGGTCAGTACTTTTGTGCCAGGCCCAAATGCCGCCCTCTTTGTTAACACAATGTTGAGTAATATTACTTGACGTGCGGCTATCCCGATTATCTTTGTATCATGGCTGAGATCATTAATTACGACGACGAAAGCATACGCTCGTTAGACTGGAAAGAACACATACGCCTGCGCCCCGGCATGTACATCGGTAAACTGGGCGACGGCTCGGCCTATGATGATGGCATATACGTATTACTGAAAGAAATTGTAGACAACTCGATAGATGAGTTTGTAATGGGTGCCGGCCGCTCCATCGAGATCACCATGAGCGACCAAAAGGTTTCCGTGCGCGATTATGGCCGGGGTATACCTCTGGGCAAAGTGATCGATTGCGTATCCAAGATCAATACCGGTGGTAAATACGATAGCAAGGCCTTTCAAAAATCGGTAGGCTTAAATGGTGTGGGCACCAAGGCGGTAAATGCTTTATCAAACTCGTTCACTGTACAATCGTACCGCGATGGCCGCACCAAACAAGCCGAATTTACCAAAGGCGAACTGGTACGTGATGAACCCGAAAAAGAAACTACGCAGCGTAACGGTACCGCTATCAACTTTTTACCCGACGATACCATTTTTCGCCATTACCATTTTATCCCCGAATTTGTAGAGAGCATGATATGGAACTACGTGTTCCTCAACTCGGGCCTCACTATCAACTTTAATAACCAGAAATATTTTTCGGAACGCGGCCTGTACGATCTGTTAGTGCGCAACTCGGATACCGAAAACATACGTTACCCCATTATCCATCTTAAAGGTGAGGACATCGAAATAGCGCTTACACACGGCCAGCATTACGGCGAAGAGTACTACTCGTTTGTTAACGGGCAGCATACCACGCAGGGCGGTACACACCAGGCGGCTTTCCGCGAAGCGGTGGTAAAAACCATCCGTGAGTTTTACAAAAAGGAGTTCGATGCATCGGATATCCGATCATCCATCGTGTCGGCCATCGCCATTAAAGTGCAGGAACCGGTTTTCGAATCGCAAACAAAAACCAAACTGGGTTCGCAAAACATTGGCCCTGAAGGCCCGAGCGTACGTACTTTTATCAACGATTTTTTAAAGAAAGAGCTCGACGATTACCTGCACAAAAATCCGGCTGCAGCCGATGCGCTGCTGAAACGTATACTTCAATCCGAACGTGAACGCAAGGACATAGCAGGCATCAAAAAACTGGCGAATGAGCGCGCAAAAAAAGCATCGCTGCACAATAAAAAACTGCGCGATTGCAAGATACATTTCGACGATACACACGAACGCCGCCAGGATACTACCCTGTTCATTACCGAAGGTGATTCTGCATCGGGCTCCATCACCAAATCGCGCGATGTGATGACGCAGGCGGTGTTCAGTTTGAAGGGAAAACCGCTCAACTGCTACGGACTGACAAAGAAAGTAGTGTACGAGAACGAAGAATTTAACCTGCTGCAGCACGCCCTCAATATCGAAGATGGTTTGGACGGTATCCGCTACAACAACATCGTAATAGCTACCGATGCCGATGTGGACGGTATGCACATCCGCTTGTTGTTGATGACTTTCTTTTTGCAGTTTTTCCCCGATTTGGTAAAGGCCGGGCATGTGTCCATCCTGCAAACGCCGCTATTCAGGGTACGCAATAAAAAGGAAACCATTTACTGCTACAGCGACGAAGAACGCCGCAACGCCATCGAAAAATTGGGAAATAAACCCGAGATTACCCGTTTTAAAGGGCTGGGCGAAATATCGCCCGATGAGTTCGGGCTATTTATCGGTAAGGATATTCGCCTCGATCCGGTTATTTTGAAAGACGCCAACATCAAAAGCCTGCTCGAATACTTTATGGGTAAAAACACGCCCGACAGGCAGCAGCATATCGTAAACAACCTGCGCATCGAAAAAGATGACGAAAGCGTAAACCCGACCATATTGGAGATGGCAACAGAAGTATTACCGGTTGCGGTGTAAGCCCCCTCTAAATCTCCCCAGGAGGGGAGACTTTAAAAAATTATTTCTATATTGTGTGCCCTTGTTTTTTATAACGAGGGCATTTTTTGTTTTTTAAGATATTTAGAAAAAGAACCCTCTCCTTTGGAGAGCGCAGGGTGAGGCTTATGAAGAAAGAAATAAAAGTAACATACGAGGAATTTGCCGGAATTAACGAATTAGATGCCGCTGATAGGAATTTATGTTTAGAAGCTGTTAAAGCATTGGAAAATTCGCACTCGCCGTATTCAAAATTCAGGGTAGGAGCGGCGATGCGTTTAAAAAGCGGGAAGATAATTTACGGCAGCAACCAGGAAAATGTTGCATACCCGTCGGGTTTATGCGCCGAACGTGTGGCCTTATTTAGCTGGGGCGCTAACCACCCCGACGATCCGATAGAAAGCATGGCGGTAACCGCCCAAACCGACGAGTTTGAACTGTTGCAACCTACCACTCCCTGCGGATCGTGCCTGCAGGTAATTGCCGAGTACGAAAAAAACCAGGGCAGCCCGATAGATATTTTACTGTATTGCCAGAAAGGCGCTGTTTGGAAAACCAGCGGCATCCATAATTTTTTGCCCTTCTTGTTTTTTGAGGATAGGCTAAAATAAAAAAAGCCTCCCGATTCGTCGGAAGGCTTTTGATGGAGGGATCGATAGTTTTTTACTTAAAGCTCGAGTAGATGTTGGTAATTTTCCAACCTTTGGCCGAGTTAACCATAGTTACATAGTTGGTGCGGGTAAACTCAGCGTATTTCATTTCCACCTTTACAATGGTAACATCGGGTGTGCTGTCGTTAACACTGGTGCTCACTTCGCAATCTTGTTTAACGCCTTGCTCGTCCTTAAACGATTCTAAAAACTGGTCTTTGTTAAATACCATTGTTTTGGTGCCCCGTTCAATGCTGTATTTCAAATTGTCATCCAGCAGTGTGGTCATTTCTTTGTAGTTGCCTAAGCTAACGGCATCAACGTAAGTGTTTACGGCGTAGTTAACGGTAAGCTTGGTGTCATCATAAATTTTCACAGGGCTTGCTTTTGCAGCGCCAAAAGCAACCAGCATTAGTAATCCGAGGATCGTTGTTTTTAAAGTTTTCATGGTTGTAGTTTTTTAATGTTTTCTTATTTTCGATTTGATAATTGTTGTGTCAGTTATGCCTATATGACGATGATTAAAAGATTACGTTACAGATTATGGCCTATATTT
>Ga0206951_1132_pt1 | contig 16903 bp, 13 predicted proteins | sample Alteio_BWOrgHeat_38_FD_152974 | JGI IMG/M metagenome (GOLD analysis project Ga0206951, IMG submission 152974) | Enriched cells from forest soil in Barre Woods Harvard Forest LTER site, Petersham, Massachusetts, United States -... | ecosystem: Environmental > Terrestrial > Soil > Temperate forest >... | reverse complement strand
GCGATGCGGCCGATATCGTCGAGCATCCGCGACGAAGCATCCAGAACCTTGTACTGATCCTGCGCGAAATAATCCGGCAGCACGTTGTGGCCTAGACGCAAGACGCCTGACGTCGCCGCTTCCTGCCCGGAGAGCATGCGAATCAGCGTAGATTTGCCCGCGCCATTTGCACCGACGAGCGCAATACGATCACCGCGATCGATGGTAAAGCTGACATCGTTTAATACTTGCTTTTCGCCGTAGCTCTTGCTCAGCCCCGTAACTTCCACCACGGTGCGGCCCGATGGCGGCGGCTGCGGGAAGGTAAAGTGTATCGCCTGCTCTTCCTGCGGAATCTCGATGCGCTCGATTTTTTCGAGCTCCTTGATGCGGCTCTGCACCTGCTTCGCCTTCGTCGCCTGATAACGGAATCGACTGATGAAAGCTTCCAGATGCTCTATCCGCTCACGCTGGTTCTTATAGGCTGCTTCGAGCTGTATCCGGCGTTCCTGCTTCTGCTGCAGGTACTTTTCATAGTTACCGGAGTAGACGTGCAGACCCTTATTCCATATCTCGATGATCTTGTTGACCGTCACATCGAGAAAGTAGCGGTCGTGCGAGATGAGGATAAAGCCGTTCGGATAGCTGCGCAGATACTCCTCGAGCCAGTTGCGCGTTTCAAGATCGAGATGGTTTGTGGGCTCGTCGAGCAGGAGCAGATTCGGCTTCTGCAGCAGAAGCTTGGCGAGCGCGATGCGCATCTGCCAGCCACCGGAAAACTCCTTCGTGTCCTTCGACCAGTCTTCTTTGCCGAAGCCAAGCCCGCCCAGCACTGAGCCTACTTGCGCATCGAGCGCATAGCCATCATGCGCGTGGAACCTCGCACCCAGATTGGAATAACGTTCGGCCACTGCTGCGTAGGCGCTGGTGGCGGGATCAAGCTCCGCCAGAGATGCAGCCAGACCTTCCAGCTCCTGCTCGATGCTGCGCAACTCGTCGAAAACCGACAGGCACTCTTCAAATACTGTACGTCCGGAGAGCGAGAGTCCGTCCTGCGGCAGATAACCGATGCTCATGCCGCGTGTGCGCTGCAAGCTGCCGTAATCGAGCGTATCGAGACCAGCAAGCGCCTTCAACAGGGTCGATTTACCCGTCCCGTTGGCGCCGACCAGAGCCGTGCGCTCGTTTGTGGTAATGAGCCAGTTGGCATCTTCAAAAAGGAGTTTCGGGCCGAATCGTTTACCGGCGCCGGCGAGTTGCAGCATACATCTATTTTAGCTGGCGTTTCGCGCGAGTTTCTTCGGCACATGCCGCGATCTGCGTAGCGCCTCCCAGTCGCGCTCCGTCTGATCGGCGTATGCCTCGGCAAATTTCACAATCGCTTCAGCAAAGCGCCTGCCGTTACCGATATATCCAGCCAGGATGCACGGGTCTCCGGAACGCGAATGTCCGCGCGCCAGTAATTCGCCGCACATCTCGGCGTATTCCAACAGTCCGGTCCCTCTTAGATCATCCATCTCGATACTGGCCTTATGGTCGTTCAACTGCCGCACCAGATATTGTCGATGGCCGATGGTGGTCCATCCCAGAAACAGATCGGACAGGAACTGCATGGTCCGCTGCCCTTCAGCCACACGCTGACCCTGATGATGAGGCCCATGGTAGTCAAGGTATTTCGCGTAAGCCGATGCGGGTTCTTCCTTAATCTGGAGAAAAAGTGGGTCGCCCCGGCCATTACCTTCCAGATAAACGAGATAATCGCGCAGGCCTACCGACCCGGTTCCCACCACTTTGAATCCCACATCCACGGCTTGATATTGCACAAAGAAATGCTGGCGTTCGGGCAACAGGTCCTTCTTATATTCCCGAAGTGAAGCCAGTACTGCTTGCGCCTGCGACGAAGAAAGCCTCGCCAATAGCGGCTTGCTTTCCTTGAAGATGCGCCTGCCGGTTTCCTGGCCGCGCTTCATCTCCGGAATCGTCAGTTGTTCGAGCGTGTGGATGGGAGTCGAACGCTCGGCTTTGAGCAGCGCAGTCGAAACCGGGTTGATACGTTGCAGACGATGTATCTGGTAACGCGCCATCTCCAACACTGGCATGTGCGAAAACATTTCGACATACTTTCGATAGCGGGCAATTAACGCATGTACCGCTTCTTCGCACTGGGCGTTCCTGATGCCGATCTCACGACCTGCCAGCACTAGGCTGGTGGCAAGCCGCTTCAGATCCCACTCGAACGGTCCGCGGATAGTCTCGTCAAAATCATTGATATCGAAGACAAGCCGGCCATCGGGAGCCGCATAGGCTCCAAGATTGCGCACATGCGCATCACCGCAAATTTGGTTCACGATGCCGGTATGCGGCAGGAGCGACAAATCCGAAGCCATGATAGGCACGGCGCCGCGAAAGAAACCGAAGGGCGACAAAATCATACGCTCGTACTTCAGTGCAACCAGCGAAGACACGCGTCCACGCATCGACTCTTCAAGGAGAGTGATGGGATCATGCCGCCTCTCCTGTGAGCGCCACTGACAGTGATCCTGCCGCCGCAGCTGTTTGCGGCGCGACTGGCCAATCGCCCGCCGCTCCTGCGATTTCGATAATTTGTTCAGTATCTCTGCCATCTATCTCTTTCAAGGGCCGCCACACTACTGCGCCTGCTGAATTCGCCCTTCAATCTCCACGCGTGTCTCTTCAGATAACATAGGCATCGCACCTTTCTGCGACGCAACCCAGGATCCCCAGCGGTTTCCAGCTTCGTTCAGCAGCGCCAGAGGAGCTTTCCTTAGATAGGCATGAACCAGCGCAGCGGTAAAAGCATCTCCAGCGCCGACGGTATCCGCTACCTTCGTTTGAATTCCATTGTGGCGATGATGAGCCTCTCGCGTGACCAGCAGACTGCCCTGTGAACCCATGGTGATGCAGATAAGCTGCGGAGGAAATTTATCGAGCAGCAGCCGTGCACATCTTAACAGTGAGCCTTCATCCGATTCGGCGTTCTGCGTGAGGCCAAGCAACGACATGACGATCGGCATTTCTGTCTCGTTCAGCTTTACGATCGTAGCCAGCTGTAGAGAGTCTTTCAGAACCTGCCCGTGATAGAAGGGGGTGCGCAGGTTCACATCAAAGACTCGCGCGCACTGGCTGGAAGTTCCCTGCAGAAAAGAACGAATCGCTGTACGAGAAACCTCGTATCGCTGCGCAAGCGTGCCGAAGCAAACAGCATCGGCACGGCGCGATAGGTCCGTCCAATCCGGAGAGTATTCGAGAAAATCCCACGCTACCGGTTCATGAATCACGTACTCCGGCTGTCCATCCTTCAACGTAACTGAGACGCTTCCCGTAGCATGCTCATCGTCCTGTTGGAGAAATTTGTTATCAGCAGGAAAGGATGCGAGCACCGCGCGCGCTTCATCTCCCAGGGCGTCACGCCCGATACGGCTCGCAATCACACCGTGGTTGCCGAGGCGTGCTGACATCACCGCGAAATTAGCAGGTGCGCCGCCGAGCTGCTTTCCACCTGGCAGCAAGTCCCACAGCAGCTCTCCCAGGCCAACGATCAGCTTCGCGTCCTGGTTCACTGTTTGCTTCCTGCGTCTGCCAGTAGCTGCTGCATTTTTAGATAGGCTGCATTGGTCCAACCGAAACCTATCTCGTTCGTCTTGTAGCCTGTAGCGACATCGAGCTGCGAGGAGCCATGCACTACATCATATTTCTCGCGGATGGTGTGATCACGATCGAAGTTACTCTTGATGGTCGCGCTGAATTTTTCCGATAGCCGCCTTGCATCCTCCACGTCGCCGACTTTCTGCATGCCTGCAATGGCGATCCATGATGGGGGAGCCCAGCCGTAAGGAAGATCCCACTGTGTAGCGGAGTCATAAGTACTCATCGCTATGCCGCCCGGCTGCTCGAACCAATGGAGTGCATTTTTCAACCCCTTAATCTGCTGCTCATCGGCAACGCCAGCCCACAGCGGAAAGAAGGTCGTGATGTAACGATATGTCGACTGGCGATGCTCCAGATAGTCGTAATCGAAATACATTCCTTCACTCGCATTCCACAAATATTTGTTGATCGCAGCTTTGCGCGCTTCCGCCTGTTCATTCCACTGCTTTGCCTCGGATGGCTTGCCCAGTTTGTCAGCCATCCATGCCAGATCGCGCTCATATTTATAGAGCAGGCTGTTCAGGCAGATGGGCGCATTGTGGTGAGTGGACCCGCTGAACGGACCAAAGCGGAAACTCGGGTCGTAACCGGACTCGCGCATCGCGCGATCTCCGCGATAATAATCCGCGGAGAGCCAGTGCCCATCAAGATGTGCGCTCGCGCATACAGTGGAGATGCTCACATCACAGCTCGTCTTGGCCAGTTTCGCCTCTTCGGCTGCATCGGGCTTGTCGGGGCCATCCACCAGATAGTCGGTGTGCACATCTGGATGAGCCAGCAGCCAGCGAATGACATCCGGATAATATGTGCTGTCGTCTTCCTGCTCGGGTACGGGACCTTCGCCAAGGTCGAAATATCTTGCGAGTCCGGTATCCCCGGCACGATGAAAATCACTCAGCCACAAGTCGTGGTCGTGCCTGGCAAAACCATATCCTTTTGCCAGCCACGCCTCGGCTCGCTTTTTGTCTCCGCTATTCGCAGAAAGTTGCGCCTCATACACATCTCGAATCATCGAAGAAAGAAATGGAGGCTGCGAGCGTGTCAGATAATACGTGCGGTTGGCGTTCAAAATGCTGCCGTAATGCTCAATCTCGAAGAAAAAGTTCTCCACCATGCCGCGCGCCAGATCAACGCGTCCGTCACGAAGCAGTCCCAGCAGAATAAAGTAACTGTCCCAGCCGTACATTTCGTTGAAACGGCCACCGGGCACAACATATTTATTGGGAAGGTAAAGAAGGCCCGAAGTTTTGATCGAACGTGGGTCGATATCTCCGATATGTGTAATGCGACGCGGAAGGCGCTCCACATCGACCTTGCATTGCGATTGCAATGCCTTTACCTGTGCCGGTTCTGCAATCTCCTGCGGGAGATAGAGAACTGGTGCTGTTTTGAGTTTTGGGTCAATCAATGAGTTGCAGTCGATCATTGATCTTGCCAAGGTGTCCCATGCACGGTGTATATATTGGTCGATGTTTGCCGCTGCAGGTGCCGACGGTGGCTTCACGCCGGTGGTCACCTGCGCAGGCAAAACAGTCTGGCAAATTGCCAGGATCGCAGTCGTAACAAAGCCATGTTTCATTACTGAACAAACGCGATTTGAACCAACGCACCGACGAGAATATGCCTCTAATCCCATAACACACCCGTACTTATTTCTTGAAAGGCTCTAACGTGCAAGATCAAGATCGTCTGCAAGCCGCCAATCCTGAGCCAACAAACAAGAAGAATAGCCGCTTAAAGCGTATCTTGCTATGGACAGGCTGCATTTTTTTAGTCCTTGTCATTGCCGGACTCATCGCTGTGGAGATTATGTTGCGCCGTGCAGAACCGATTCTGCGTGCACGAGTCATTGATGCTCTGAGCCACCGGTTCGATAGCAGGGTCGAGCTTGATCATTTTCATGTTCATTTTCTGGCAGGGTTCCAGGTCTCGGGCTCTGGCCTCAAGTTGTATCCGAATGATCTGGATATGGACAAGCCGCTCTTCGCGGTCGACGAATTTTCCTTCCGCACTACCTGGCAGGGGCTATTGCACACGCCAATGTATGTGGATCGGGTCAATCTGAAGGGCATGCATATTCAGATGCCGTCGAAAGACCAGCGCCAGAACATTCCCAAGCTGAATGGAAGCGCCGGTGACGGTAAAAACAAGATATTCGTCGGCCAGATCGAAGTGGACGGGGCATCTCTCGTACTTGCCACCAATAAACCCGGCAAGGTGCCAATGGACTTCGAGATCGGCCATATAACTCTTCGGTCCGTCGGCGCGGGCCAACCGATGAAGTTTCACGCCATACTCACCAACCCCAAGCCTATCGGCAATATTGATTCAACCGGGTATTTTGGACCATTTGATGCACACCACCCGGGTGATTCACCGGTGCGCGGGGACTATCGTTTCAGCCATGCAGATCTCAACACTATCAAAGGCATCGGCGGCATGTTGTCTTCTATAGGCAAGTACGATGGGACTCTCAGTCACATTGTGGTCGACGGCGAAACCGACACGCCCAATTTCAGCCTGGACTCCGCGAATCATCCCATGCCGCTGCATACAAAATTTCACGCCACCGTCGATGGCACAAATGGCGATACTCACCTTCAACCGGTAGATGCCCAGCTCATGCATTCCCACATTATTGCGGTTGGAGATTTTGTGCGCGTACCCCAGGGCGGCCACAATCTCACACTCGACGTTACCGTAGGCCCAGCTCGAATCGAAGATATGTTGCGGCTGGCTGTCAAGACCGTTCCGCCCATCATGGACGGAGACCTGAAGCTCAAGACGAAATTCTTTCTGCCTCCCGGCAAGATTTCCGTCTCGCAGAAGTTGCACCTGAAAGGAACATTCGAGGTTACCAACGCCACTTTCTCCACTGAAAAGGTACAGGAAAAGGTAGACGAACTGAGCCTGCGCAGTCAGAACAGGGCAAAGGAAGTAAAGAATATCGACAAGCAGAATCCGGATGCGATTGCATCCCAGATGCGCGGGGAATTTCAGCTGGCGGATAGCAAGTTGACATTCAGCAGTCTTCAATACAACGTTCCCGGCGCTGATATTGCCCTCAACGGTGTCTACAGCCTCGATGGCAATCAGTTCGACTTTCACGGCAACGCCAGGCTGAAAGCAAAGGTTTCGCAGCTTATGACAGGATGGAAATCCGTGCTGTTAAAGCCGGCCGATCCATTTTTCTCGAAGGACGGAGCCGGCACGGAAGTGCCTATCCAGATCACCGGAACGCGCTCAGAGCCGAGGTTCGGGTTGGACTTCCACCACAAGGACAAGGATGGCAAAGACAGCGGCGGCTTTTCCGACAAAAACAAGCACTAGTCCCTTCCTGCAAGCCTGCCGCGGTATGTGTTAGTTTCTGTGACGTGATCATCAGCATCGCGTCGGAGCCAATAGAACGCGATGCATCGTACTTTCTGGAGGGACACGATGAAACGCGCTTCGATCAAACATCTCTGCGCAGGCATGGCGCTTGCCATCAGCAGCTGCCTGTGGGCTCAGACAGCTGCAACCCAACCGGCCGCAGCTTCTTCGGCGCAGCCATGGTGGAAAGGCGCGGTGCTCTATGAGATCTATCCGCGCAGCTTTCAGGATTCAAACGACGATGGCATTGGCGATTTGAATGGCATTACGCGGCGTCTCGATTACCTGAAGACTCTCGGCGTCGACGCCATCTGGCTCTCTCCGATCTACCCGTCCGCCCAAGTCGACTTCGGCTACGACATCTCGAACTACGAAGCGATCGACCCCCAATACGGTACGCTGAAGGATTTCGACCACCTTGTCGCCGAGGCGAAAAAGCGCAACATCCGTATCATTATGGACCTCGTGCTCAACCACACTTCCGACAAGCATCCCTGGTTCATTGAATCGCGCAGCTCGAAGACAAATCCAAAGCGCGACTGGTATGTGTGGCGCGACGGCAAAGGCCCGGGCCAGCCTCCGAATGACTGGCAATCCGACTTCGGCCATTCGGCATGGCAGTTCGACCCGAAAACGAATCAGTACTACTACCACAAGTTCTACATCCAGCAGTCCGACTTGAACTGGAACAACCCTGCGGTTCGCAAGGCCATGTATGACGTGGAGCGCTTCTGGATTAACCGTGGCGTCGCCGGCTTTCGTCTCGATGCCATCACCACGCTCTTTGAAGATCCGCAGTGGCGCGACGACGTTGCCGTAAAAGACGAGAACGGCAAGACCAAAATCAACGAATACGGCGATACGCAATTGGACGACGCCATGACGAACAACCTGCCGGAAGTACATGACGTACTACGCGAACTGCGGCAGGTTGCCGACAGCTACAAGGGCCGTGATGTTGTACTGATCGGTGAGACATATCTGAACAGCATCAACGATCTGAAAAAAATGTACGGCGCTAACGACGACGAGCTGCAGCTTCCCATGGATATGCAGATCGGTTTCATCAACAAACTCGATGTGAGCCTATTCCGCAAGCGCATTGACGAAGTGCAGAACGATGTCAATGGCGATGAGCCGATGATTGTCTTCGACAACCACGACAACCCGCGCTGGGACCGCTATGGTGACGGCACGCATAATCAGGATATTGGCCGTATGATTGCGACGATCCTGTTTGCCACACGTGGCACCGCGCTCTTCTATTACGGCGATGAGATCGGCATGGTGACCACACCTCCTACTCGCAAAGAAGATGTGAAAGATCCTGTTGGCTTAACCGGATGGCCCAAAAACAAAGGCCGCGACGGCGAGCGCACGCCCATGCAATGGGATGACGGCCCGAATGCCGGTTTCACCGGACCGAACGTAACACCCTGGCTCCCCATTCCGCCGAGCTACAAAACGGTGAATGTGAAAAATGAGGTGATGGATTTCGATTCAATGTTGAACTGGTACAAACAGCTCATCGAATTCCGCCGCTCCACGCCTGCATTGCGCGATGGCAAGAACGTCATGCTGAACACCAGTGACAACAACGTGCTCTCATGGCTGCGAGTCGCACCGGGACAACCGGCGGTTGTAGTCGCCTGCAACTTTACCGCGCAGCCGCAGAAGATCAGCTTTGATCTGTCATCACAGGGCATTACAGGCAAGCAAGCGAAGACATTGATGAAGACTCCGGGATCGAGCGACCCTTCGTCTCTCGACAACGTTCAACTGCCGCCCTTCGGTGTCTACATGGGACAAGTACAGTAGAAGTTGAATCATCATAAAAGCCTGCGTTTCCGCGCAGGCTTTTCTTTCACTTCATATGCAGACAGGAAGGCATCTGCCACGTACGGCGCCAGGTCGGCAGGCAGCTTCCCCCCAAACCGGCTCACGAACACATGCCGATAAAGCATTGGACCGATCAGCAGTGCAATGCCGACCTCAGGATCGAGGGACTCTGCCAGCTTCCCCTGCGCGATGCCGCGCTTCATCATCTCGCGCAGCTGCGCCCGAGGCCGCTCTAATACGCGTGATCGCCACTGTTCTCCAAACGCACGGTTGCGTGCGGAATAAGCGATCATGTGCGGCATGATCCGCTCTTTCATTTCTTTACGATGGGCGGCGGGCTGGTAGTTGAGCTGCGCAATCAGATCAGCGCGCAGGTCGCCCGAATCAAAGACAGGAGGCTCTTCATCGACTCCGTGCAGATAGCCCAGCACTTCAAGACAGAGCTTATCTTTGTCGCGCCAGTGGTTGTATATGGTCGCCTTGCTGACACCGGCCGCTTCGGCGATGGCGTCCATGCTTGTCGCTTCAATGCCGCGCTCGGCAAAGAGATGGAGCGCAGCTTCGAGTATGTTTCGGTGTACGGTAGCGCTTCTCGTTCGTGCCATCGCTCAGATCTGAATCTTGGAAAAGAAGTAGGCGCCGAGACTCAGAAATGCGGCCGCAATGAATGCCATTACAGCAACGTCCAAAGCGAAGTTAAAGTGCCATACCCCAGTCAAGGATCCGCGCAGCCCGTCGATGCCGTAGGTCAATGGATCGAGGCGTGTGATCACCGTAAGAACTGATGGCAGATGCGAGAGGGGATACAGCGCACCCGACAAAAAGAACATCGGCATCACCATAAAGTTCATTACGATGGGAAAGCCCTGCATGTCCTTAATGACTGATCCGAATGCGGTTCCAAGCGCGGCAAAGGTAATGGCCACCATCGCCATGAATACGAATGCCTGCGGCAACGCTGTCGCCCAGTTATGCGGACGCAGTCCGGCAATCAGACAGATGATGAAGACCAGTACGCCCTGAAATGTCGCAACCGTCGCCGACCCCAAAGTGCGCCCCAGCATGATCTGCATGCGGGACACAGGAGCTACCAGCGTTTCCTTGAGAAACCCGAATTGCCTGTCCCAAAGGATGGAAATGCCAGAAAAAATGCACATAAAAAGAATTGACATGCCTACAACGCCGGGTGCAATAAACTGTACATAGCTGCCATTGCCTGCGCGTTCGAAAACCGGTCCAAGTCCGAATCCCAAAGCCAGCAGATAGAGCAGCGGCTGACCCAGCGAAGCGATGATCTGCACACGAGAGCGGGTATAACGCTTCAGCTCGCGCAGCCAGAGAATATAAATCGCGCTCATCCCTACCTCCTCCACATCCGCGCCATCTGGCGCATGCCTTCCGCGGTGCTCGCGCTCTCATCGCGCAGAGACTCGCCAGTAAGCGCTAGAAACGCTTCTTCGAGCGACTCAGTGTTGGTGCTCGCCTTCAACTCGGCCGAAGTTCCCTGTGCAATCAGCTGCCCGTGATCGACGATGGCGATGCGATGTGCCACGCGGTCAGCTTCATCCATGTAATGCGTCGTCAGAAAGACGGTTGTCTTCTCCGTCTCGTTAAGCCGTTTCACATGTGACCACAGCTGGTTGCGGCTCTGCGGATCGAGCCCCAGCGTGGGTTCGTCGAGAAACAGAATCTTCGGCGTATGCAGAAAGCCGCGTGCAATCTCCAGGCGGCGCTTCATGCCGCCGGAAAACTCTTTCACATAACTGTCTTTGCGGTCCCAAAGCTCGAAGAGCTTCAGCAGAGATTCGATGCGCTCGGTGCGCACCTTGCGGGGCACACGATATAGAACGCCGTGCAGCTCCATGTTTTCATATGCGGTCTGCTCGCCATCGAGGCTTGGGTCCTGAAAGACGATCCCGAAACGCTGCCGTGCTTCTTTCTGCTGGAGCATGGGATTCAGCCCGTCCAGTTCAACCGTTCCGCTGGTAGGCTTCAACAGGGTGGTCAGCATTTTGATGGTCGTGGTCTTACCCGCTCCATTGGGCCCAAGAAACGCGAATATCTCCCCCTGCTTTACATCAAACGAAATACCCTTCACGGCGGTGAAGTCGCCAAACGTCTTAACCAGGTTGTCGACACGGATCATAGAAATCCTTCCTGCACACTCAATACTGTACGGTATAGTTTAGTATTGTCAAGAAGGACTCCGAGATATCGACGCCAATTTGACGGAAATTCAACGCGCGAAGGCGTATTCTGAGCGCAGAAACGCTATTACTGAGGCAAGAATAATGGCAGCGACTACGACAGCCGAATCAACCTTCCGCGCAGACGGAAGCTCCAGCCGTATTCCGTGGTATCTCTGGTGCGCCGCCCTCTCTGTCACTTCGGTCACCATCGGCGCTCACTGGGATGTCTCATGGCACCGTTCGATCGGCCGCGACACTTTCTGGACACCCGCGCACCTGGCCATCTATGCCTGCGGTGTTCTTGCCGGAATCTGTTGCGGCTACCTGATCCTGAATACCACCTTCCGCCGCGTGCCGAAACTTCTCGCTTCATCGGTGAGCGTCTTCGGCTTTCGCGCACCCTTAGGTGCGTTTCTCGCCGCATGGGGCGGAGTCGCAATGCTCACCTCCGCGCCTTTCGACAACTGGTGGCATAGCGCCTACGGACTTGACGTAAAGATCGTGAGTCCGCCGCATACGCTGTTGATGCTCGGCATCTTTGCTGTCGAAGTCGGCTCATTCTTCCTCATCGCCGCAGCGATGAACCGTGCCGACAGCGCCCTCTTCAAGAAGCTGCAGTGGCTTCTTGTCTACCTCGGCGGTTTAATGCTGGTGCTCACCATGTTCTTCCGCATGCAATACACGTGGGACATCAGACTGCACTCTTCCGCCGCCTATGTCGTCGTTGCGCTCGGCGTGCCAACTTACTTTGCCATGTTGTGGGAGTGCTCCCGCCATCGCTGGGCCGCGACATTGTCAGCGACCTTTTACAGCCTTTTTATCATTGGGCTAATACTCATCCTGCCGCTCTTTCCCGCCGAGCCCAAGCTGGGTCCAGTCTATGAACCGGTCCATCAATTCATTCCTCCGCTCTTCCCGTTGCTGCTCATCGTTCCGGCCTTCTTCATGGATTTGTTGCTCGAGAAAACACAGACATGGAAATCATGGATGGTTTCGCTTGTTGCCGGGCCAGTCTTCGTGCTCTCGTTCGTAGCCGCCGAGTGGCCCTTCGCCAGCTTCCTGATGACTGCCGCAGCAAAAAACCGCTTCTTCGGCACTGGCTATCTCGACTACGGCACGCCATCCTGGTCACATGTAGCCCTTCGGCAGTTCGTCGATGTCGACCACGGCTTCGCCCTGTGGAAAGGGCTTCTCCTCGCGATGGTGTACGCCGCACTCAGCACATGGCTCGGACTCGCGCTCGGCAAATGGATGCGAAAGGTACAACGTTGATGCAGCATCTCAAATTCTCATACTTATTCGGAATTTTTCTTGCCTTGTTTTGTACTTTGCCCGTGAGCGCGCATGTCGGCAGCCCCGATGTCTATGCCCAGGGCGATGCCGGCCCCTACAAACTCTTTGTCGTGATACGTCCGCCGCTCGTCATTCCCGGTGTTGCTGAGATCGAGGTGCGGTCCAGCACACCTGGCGTCGATAAGATCACGATCACACCGATGCTGCTGACTGGCGAAGCCTCGAAGCATCCGCCTGTTCCCGATGCGATGACCAGACCCTCGGGCGATGCCCAGTTCTTCACCGGTCACCTCTGGATCATGGCAACCGGCTCCTGGCAGGTACGCTTTTCGGCTGATGGCAAGCAGGGACCGGGTGTGCTCTCCATTCCGGTCCCGGCTACCTCGATTGCCACCCGCAAAATGCAGCATGGCATGGGTTTCATGCTGGCTGCACTCGGCGTCATTCTTGTTCTTGGAATGGTAGGCATTGTCGGCGCAGCTGCGCGCGATGCCCAGCTCAAACCGGGCGAAAAAGCACCACCTCAGAACCGCCGCCGCGCTTATGTAGCCATGACAGTGACATTAGCGATTCTCGTGCTTGGCGTGATTCTCGGCGGTAAGTGGTGGAATGCTGAAGCAGCAGATTACGCTTCGAATATCTACAAGCCGCTGCAGATGACGGCAACCCTGCAACCGAATGATGTTCTCGATCTAAAAATGACCGATCCCGGTTGGCTCAGCGCTCGTAAGCTCGACGATTTCGTTCCCGACCATAACCATCTTATGCACCTTTACGCCATACGCTGGCCAGCCATGGACGTGGTGTATCATCTGCATCCCGATCAGGCGGAAACAGGTGACTTTCGGCTAACGCTCCCATCCATGCCGGCAGGCGATTATCACCTCTACGCTGACGTTGTCCATGCCAACGGCTTTCCCGAGACCCTCGTCGCCTCGATCAAAGTGCCGTTCATCCAAGGGCGTGCGCTCGCCGGAGACGACGCCGAAGGAACCTCCGCCGCGCTCAAATGGAATGGCAGCGGAACGGAACTCAGCCCAAGCTATAAGCTCCCCGATGGTTACACCATGACATGGAAGCGTCCTGCAACCTTTACAGCGAAGGCCCCGGAGGACTTTACCTTTACTCTGCTTGATGCGCAGAACCAACTCCCTAAAGACATGCAACTTTACATGGGAATGGCAGGCCACGCCGCGTTTGTAAAGACTGACGGCACCGTCTTCGCCCATATTCATCCGTCAGGATCGGTTTCAATGGCCGCGCTTATGATGGCGCAGTCGCAGAACGCAACTTCCGCAAACAATTCGGGAGAGATGAAGGACATGCCGGGAATGGACATGAGCGGGAGCTCAGAATCCATCCCCAACACTGTGAGCTTTCCCTATGGATTTCCCACACCTGGCAACTACCGTATCTTCGTCCAGATGAAGCACGGCAGCACAGTCGAAACCGCGACCTTTGATGCACAGGTGCAGTAAGCCTAATACAGAGCAGGCTTATCCCAGTCTGCGAGCACAATCTCTTCCAGCGACTTGCGCTGCCGCGGAGATTCCTCATTGGTGCGCATCTGGTCATGCAGCGTCGCAGGATCGCCGAAGTAACCGAGCGCCGTCACCGCACCCACCTCGTAATCCGCAGGAATGTTGAATGCCTTGCGTGCCTTGCCGTGGTCGAAGCCGGCCATGGAATGCGCATGCAGCCCTAATGCCGTCGCCTCAAGCGCGAGAGAGATGGTCGCAGCTCCGGTATCGTGCAGCGCATGGTAATTCGGGTTTCCGTTCTGCAGGAACTTATTGCTCGCCACACTTAGGATCAGCACCGGCGCACTCTTCGCCCAACCCTGGTTGAACTCAACCAGGGAGTCAAAGATCTTCCGGTAAGTTGCATCGCCGCGCCGTCCTACGAAAAACCGCCACGGCTGCTCGTTGTAAGAAGACGGTGCCCAGCGCGCGGCTTCAAAGACCTTCTTCAGATCATCGGTTGAAACGTCTTTATCAGCAAAGGCGCGAGGACTCCAGCGGCGCAGGAAAACATCTTCCACTCCGGATACTGCAGGTGCGTGTTTCAGTTTTTCGACTTCTTCGGGTGTATGCGGCACGGTAAAACTCCTTCCAAGGAATATTCTCCTCCTTTTAGATTCCGCATGGTTCGCGAAGGCTCCCATGCATCATGAGAATCTGCTTTCTTTCCCTGTATCATGGGCTTTCTCAGGAGATTCCGCCGTGAAAATGAAATATCTGGCTCTGTGCCTGCTCGCTCTTACTTTCCTCAAAGGCTTTGCCCAGACGCAAAACAATCTTTCTCCCAAATGGGAAGAACTTACCGGTCCTGATTTCATCACCGCCATCCACAATGCACATGGAGTCTGCCTGCTGCCCTTCGGCATCATCGAAAAACACGGCCCGCATCTGCCGCTGGGGACAGACCTCATCAACGTCCGCTATGTCACCGAGCATGCTGCCGCGCAGGAATATGCGGTCATCTTTCCGCCATACTATTTTGGACAGATTGCCGAGGCGAAACACGAGCCCGGTACCGTTTCCTACAGCATGCACATGCAGCTTGAGCTTCTGCAGGAAACCACGAATGAAATGGCGCGCAACGGCTGCAAAAAGATCCTGATCGTCAATGGTCACGGCGGCAACGAAGACCTGCTACCTTACTTCGCGCAATCGCAGCTGCAAGCACCCCACGATTATGTCGTCTATATTTATCGCTGGCACGCACGCTATCCAGGCCGCCCCGCCGAACATTCCACGGTCGATATGCACGCAGGAGAATCAGAAACCGCGCATACCATGGTCTCCCGTCCTGACCTCGTGCATCAGGATCGCGCTTCTCAGGAATCGGGCGCCGATCAGGCGCGCCTGCATCTGCCGGATGATGTCTACACAGGCATCTGGTGGTACGCACGCTTTCCAAACCACTATTCAGGAGACGGAAGCGTGGCCACGCAGGAACTTGGACAGGCCGACATGAAAGCCTACGTGAGCGATCTCGCGGGAGCGATCCGCGCCATTAAGGCTGACCAGACCAGCCTGACATTACAGAACGAGTTTTTCGAGAAATCTCAGCACCCGCTCGACACAAAGCAATAACTATTCCCAATGCCCATTCAGCGAGAGGCTGGCCGTACCCGGCGTCTCACCAACGGATGTGTCATTGCTCACGAAATAGTTGTGCATGATCAGCGTCACCGTCGTGCCTCCCAGCACACCAAGGTGCACTGGCTGCGAAAGCACATAATGCGGATAGCGCGTGGATGAGCCGACACGGGCGGCGGCAAATCCCGTCATCTGTTCATAGCGGCCCACGGCTGTGTCCAGGTACCATTCTGCGTCCGTCGGCAATGGAGCATCGTAATCGGCCTCGGCAAAGAGATGATCGATCACAAAGGTCCTTCCCGGTGGAATATGAATACACAAATAGCCCCGGCTCGCCGGCTGCGGAAATGTATCGAACTGTTGAAACTGCTCGTAACCGTTCACATTGCTCTCCGGGGTAAAGCAGGACTGCGCCTGGTCTGTGGGAATTTCAAGCTGAGGATCGTTCGAGGGCGAATTTGGATACCGCGAATGACGCGGACGATGCATCTGCGCCATAAGCAGCAGCGGGCAAAGCAAAATGCCCGACATGAAGATCGAAATCCGAAGAGAGCGCATAGAGCAAGGGACCTCGCAAATAAAATCAGCAAAACATCCACTAGACGCGACATACTGCTCGTCCGTTGCGAAAATTTATCTCTATCGATTTACTGGCCCCTGCATTCTGGCTCTTTCCCTGCACCGGCGAACGCAACCGTTATGTCTGTTGGAAACGCGCATGTATCGTATTTCACATGGACCTGAAAAAGATTCGCAATGCTGGCAGCGCGCTGGCACTCGCCTCCGTCTGCCTCCTCGCGCTTCCCTGCCTGCCCGCACGTGCTCAGGCTGATAAAGATAAGCCTGCCGACAAAACTCCTGAAAAAACCGACAAATCCGACAAGCCCGGCCTCCCGCCGCTTCCAGCCGATGCACATACGCAGCAAACCATGGAGCTGAACGGCAAGACGCTGCATTACACCGTCACCGTGGGCACACTGCCAACCCGCGACAAAGAAGGTAAAGAAGCGGGCAAGGTAGTCTTCACGGCTTATACCGTCGAAGGCGCCAACCGGCCCGTAACCTTCGCTTTCAACGGTGGTCCCGGAGCGTCGTCCGTTTATCTCAATTTCGGCGCCATCGGCCCCAAGCATCTCGCCAAGGTGGGAAATGAAGGCGACAGCCCATCCGATCCCGCAACTCTGGTCGATAATCCCGGCACATGGCTCGACTTCACCGATCTCGTCTTCATCGACCCCATTGGTACCGGCTTCAGCCGCGCTACCGTTCCTGAGGCCGACGCCAAGAAGCTCTTCTACAGCACAGAGCCTGACATCGAGTACCTTTCGCGTGTCGTCTACGATTGGCTCGTCAAGAATGACCGCCTGACCTCGCGCAAGTATCTGGTCGGTGAAAGCTATGGCGGCTTCCGCGGCCCGCGCATTACGCATTATCTGCAGTCGCAGCTTGGCGTGGCCA
>Ga0206951_1131_pt1 | contig 16983 bp, 13 predicted proteins | sample Alteio_BWOrgHeat_38_FD_152974 | JGI IMG/M metagenome (GOLD analysis project Ga0206951, IMG submission 152974) | Enriched cells from forest soil in Barre Woods Harvard Forest LTER site, Petersham, Massachusetts, United States -... | ecosystem: Environmental > Terrestrial > Soil > Temperate forest >... | reverse complement strand
TCCAGCGGAGTTGCGAGAGATCGTGACCGCTCTTCTTGCTGCGGATGAGTGCGGCGATGAGGAAGATGTGGGCGAGTAAGAAGAGTGCGGTGAGCGCTGTCAGATTCCACCACATCAGCTGGTCGATGGCCGCGCCGTGCAGGGCTCCATTGGGCGGCATCCACCAGACGCGGTTGGTCATGCATTCATTGTCGCTCAGCGCGGCGATTTGTGATGCGTCATTGGAATTCCCAGGGCTAAAGCCCTGACAAGCTCATTCATTTTCACCGGCCTAAAGGCCGGTGCTTCTACCTAAAGACCAGGTTCTACTCTTCTACCTAAAGACCAGGTTCTACTCTTCTACCTGAAGACCACGTTCTACTCTTCTACCCAAAGACCAGGTTCTACTCTTCTACCCAAGGAGGGGATCTATCGATTCAGTGAGACTGGTTTTGTTGGGATCGGACGAGATCGACGAAGAAGCGATGGACGCGGCGGTCGGATAGCTCGGGGTGGAAGGTGGCGGCGAGGATGTTTTTCTGGCGGATCAGGGTGGGGAAGCCGTCGCGCTCGGCGAGCACTTCTACTTCGGGGCCGGTTTTGATGATGCGCGGGGCGCGGATGTAGACCATTTCGAGCGGTCCGCCCTCGAGTTGCGTAGGAGCCTGGATGATGGCGCTGTCGTTCTGGCGTCCATAGGCGTTGCGCTCGACGGTGGCGTCGAGGACGGCGAGGCTTTCCTGCGAGGGGTTGCGCACCTCTTTTGCCAGCAGGATGCATCCAGCGCAGGTGCCGAAGGTCGGCTTCTGGCGGACGAAGCTCTGGAGGGTGTCGAGGAATCCGTCGCGGGCAAGAAACTTGAGGAAGGTGGTCGATTCGCCACCGGGGATGATCAGGCCATCGATGCTGGCCAGCTCGTCGGGCTTGCGGACAAGGACGGCTTCGGCTCCGGCATCGCGCAGGGCTGAAGCGTGGGCGTCGTAATCGCCCTGAATGGCGAGGACTCCGATGCGTGGCGGATTTTGCGTTTCGGCGGCCAGGGTACCCCTCTCCTATTTTGTACGGGGATTGTTTATTTTCAATAGTTTACAGGAAATATTCTGTACGGAGATCGTTTGTTTTCAAGGGTTTAGTCTGATGCGGCTAAGTTGTTGAAAATAAAAGGTTCCTGTAATTCATTTGTAGAAGGCTATTTTCAGAATTTCGTCTCTATATTCAGGATACCTGATTTGGGTGTAATACTCTGCCAATGGTTGTTGCGACGAATAATTTTAATCCGAATGCTTGTCGCGTGGGTACTCAGCGACTTGGGTAAGAAAAACCCAGGTTAGCTTCGCGAACCTGGGGCACCCTTTGTTATGTATGTGTTTAGGGTGATGGAGGTTTCGTGGGGTTGATGTCAAACTATGACCAGCCTGATTTGAGATTCTTCGCTGCGCTCAGAATGACGGCCGGTAGATTTTGATGCGTTATGTAACCACATCCGAGTGCATGAGAATCCCACCCTTTCGCAGAACGCGCGAAAGGATGGGGCACCCGGCGTAAATCGGTCGCGGTTTATAGGGAAAATGAGGGGAAGCGCCGGGGCTAAAGCCCGTTCTGATACCGCTGGGGTTCACCGGCCTGAAGGCCGGTGCTTCTACCTGTTAGCCCGCGAATACTCTACCTGTGAATCCACGAATGCGTGGAGTGTAAAAGGCTCAGCTTTTATGGAGCTGAGCCTTTTGTTTTCGCGTGAAGATCGGATGCCTGGACGGCTAGTCCGGCCAATTCTTACCAGCCGCGGGTTTGGAGCAGCTGGTCTTGCTCCAGGGTGGAGATGGCCAGGCCCTTCATGGTTCCGGTTACTTGTTCGGAGGCTTCGGCTACTGTCTTTGGGTCGTTGTAGTGCGTGGTTGCTATAACGATGGCGCGGGCGCGGGAGACGGCTTCGGCGCGTTCGGCTGTATCGTGTTCCACGTCGAGTGGGGTGGCGCGCTCCTTCATGAAGATGCCGGAACCGACGAAGACGGTTTCTGCGCCGAGCTGCATCATGAGGGCTGCGTCGGCCGGGGTGGCGATGCCTCCGGCGGAGAAGTTGGGAACGGGAAGCTTGCCGGATTTTGCGACCATGCGGATGAGTTCGTAGGGCGCCTTATGTTCCTTTGCGGCTACGTAGAGCTCATCGTCGCCGAGGACGGTGAGCGAGCGGATGTCGCGGACGATCTGGCGCATGTGCTTGACGGCATGGACGACATCGCCGGTTCCGGCTTCGCCCTTAGTGCGGATCATGGCTGCGCCTTCGGCGATGCGGCGGAGGGCTTCGCCGAGATCGCGCGCGCCGCAGACGAAGGGCGTGGTGAAGGCGTGCTTGTCGATGTGATTGGCCTCATCGGCGGGGGTGAGGACTTCGGACTCGTCGATGAAGTCGACGCCGATATCCTGCAGCACCTGGGCTTCGACGAAATGGCCGATGCGGGCCTTGGCCATGACCGGGATGGAGACGGCGGCCATGATCTCCTTGATGAGCTTGGGGTTGGCCATGCGGGCGACGCCGCCTTCAGCGCGGATCATGGCGGGGACGCGCTCGAGGGCCATGACGGAGACCGCTCCGGCTTCTTCGGCAATGCGGGCCTGCTCGACGTTCATGACGTCCATGATGACGCCGCCTTTGAGCATTTCGGCGAGGCCGATTTTGAGGCGGAGGCCGGTGGATGTGGTGCCGTTCTGATTGCCGTTGTTTGCGTGCAGGTCTGCCATGGTGTTTCCCTCTCGACGACTGCGCGAAGTGTTATATGAGAGCGCAGCTTAAATTCTTCGGAACACTTAAGTTTATACCGTTTCGGAGGGATCAGGGGATTGCTATCCCACCCTTTCGCAGAGAACGCGAAAGGATGGGCACCCTGTGTTTGCGCGTTGAAATAAGTGCTGGACTTCACTGGGGGATTGGCGAAGAATTCAGGCTCGATGTTTTCTCTTTGCGGCTTGAGGATTGCATTCGGAGGAGGACAGGGATGCCGAAGTATTTGATTGAGCGTGAGATTCCGGGAGCTGGAAAGATGTCTGCGGAACAACTCAAGGCGGTTTCGCAGACGTCGTGTGGCGTGCTGCGAAAGCTGGGGCCGGAGATTCAGTGGCTGCACAGTTATGTGACTGAGGACAAGATTTATTGCGTCTACATTGCGCCGAGTGCGGATGTGGTACGGGAGCACGCGGTGCAGGGTGGATTTCCGGCGAACCGTATTTCACGGATCGAGTCGATGATCGACCCGACGACTGCGGATGCCAAGTAGTTCTCCCACTTTAAGGTGTCTTAGTCGAGAAATTTGCGAAAATTATTTTTGCTGCTGGCGCCTTCTGGATTCTTCGCGCGGATTACGCGCTCAGAATGACGCTCCTCTATTCATGCCGACTATTGTTGCCGGGAGGCGGATTTGAGAAGGGTGCTGCGGTCGATGGCGATGAAGAGCGCTTTTCCCTGAGCCAACACCGTGCCTGCGTTGTCCTTGATTTCGGCTTCGCAGGAGTGTTTGCGGCCTTGATGCGAGAGATGGCGACCGGTGATGGTAATCGGCTGCTCCAAGGGTACCGGGCGAAGATAGTCGATTTCCATCTGCCGTGTCATGGCGGTGACTCCGTGCTGGCGGTTGGCTTTGCTCATGGCCTCGTCGAGCAGAGTGGCGATGATGCCGCCGTGGGCGTATCCGGGTGGACCTTCAAAGCTGCGAGCGAGGCTTGTATTGCAGATGATCTGCTGCTGATCGTCTACGAAAAATTTCAGATGAAGACCGGAGTAGTTGGCTTCGCCGCACCCGAAACAGTTGTGCGGCGCGCCATGTGAGAGTGGTTTGACGCTCATGCCTGGCTCAGCGCGGAGAGGAAAATTTCGCGGTCGACATTGCCTCCGGTTAATACCACGCCAGCGCGCTTATCTCTGAGGGCTTCGCGTTCCTTGAGCAGACCTGCAAGGCCTGCGGCGGCTGCGCCTTCGGCGATGTTGTGCGTGTCTTGATAGTAGACGCGCATGGCGGCGGCGATCTCTTCTTCGCTGACGGTGACGATGTGATCGACGTTGGCGAGGATGAGGTCGAGCGCTTCGGGAACGGGAACGCGGCAGGAGAGACCGTCGGCAAGACGCGAGTTTGCGGCATGCGAGACGGGCTGCTTTTCGCGGAAGGAGAGGGCATAGGCGGGTGCTGCTTCGGCGACAACGCCGATGATTTTTGTTTTCGCGCCGAGAGCGTTGCGAACGGAGACGACTCCGCAGATGGAGGATCCCATGCCGATGGGCACATAGACGGCGTCAAGTGCGGGAGCGGTGCTGAAGAGCTCGTAAGCATAGGTCGCGGTGCCGAGGACGAGCAGCGGGTGGAATGACGGGATCATGTGCAAGCCGCGTGACTCGGCGAGTTCTCTGGCGTATTCGAGCGCGGCCTGGAAGTCGTCGCCATGTTCGATGAGTTCGCCTCCGAGGGATTGCATGGCCTGGTTTTTTTCGCGGCTGTTGCCGTGGGGAACGACGATGATCGAGGTCAAGCCGAGACGAGTGGCGGCGAGGGCTACACCTTGTCCGTGATTGCCGCGCGTGGCTGCGATGACGCCGACGACTGCGGGATGGTTCTGCTTCAGCCAATCCATATAGAGCATGGCGCCGCGGAGTTTGAAGGCTCCCACGGGAGAATGGTTTTCATGCTTGACCCAGACTTCGGCTCCGGCGCGTTTGTTCAGCAAGGGCCAGGTGTACTGCGGCGTGGGTGGCATAACGGTGCGGACAAGCTCGGTGGCGCGCTCGATTTCAGCGATAGTGGGCGTCTGCATGGGGAATGGATGTCGCTTGGTATCGGAAAGGTAACAAATTTTTGTTTCGGGGTGATGGAGGTTGATGTCAGGATCGGCATTCTCGTATCCCACCCTTCGCCTGCGGCTCAGAATGGGGCACCCAAGTTGAGCGATATAATCAATGTTGTTATGGCGGATTTTGAAATTATCGGTGCGTCTGAGCGGCAGGCAGCGGCGGCGCATGCAACCAAGACCTTTTACCTGGAGACCTTTGGCTGCCAGATGAATGTGCATGACTCGGAGAAGGTCATTGGCACGCTGACGCAGCAGGGCTACCACCAGGTAGATACGGAAGAGGCTGCGGATCTGATCCTCTATAACACCTGCTCGATTCGCGATAAGGCGGAGCAGAAGGTCTTCAATCGTCTTAACGATTACAAGAAGCTGGTGAAGCAGGGCAAGCGCTTTGGCGTACTGGGCTGCGTGGCGCAGCAGGAGGGCGAACAGATTTTCGAGCGCGCTCCTTATGTATCGCTGGTGTCGGGATCGGCTTCATATCGCAAGCTGCCGGAGATGCTGGTTCGTTTAGAGCTGGGCGAGAAGAGGATTACCGGCCTGGACGATCGGCAGACGGATGAGACATTTGAGACGGAGTTCACGGCTCGCAGCAATCAGCATCGCGGGTATATCACCATTATTGAAGGGTGCGACAAATTCTGTGCGTACTGCGTGGTTCCATATACGCGCGGCAAGGAGCGTAGCCGCACTTCGACTTCAGTGCTGGCGGAAGCGCAGCGCATGGCTGACAGCGGGTACACCGAGATTCAGCTGCTTGGACAGAATGTGAATTCGTATCGCGATACGGAAGGGAAGAAGTCATTCGCAGAATTGCTGGCGGCTGTGGGTGAGATTCCCGGAATCCGGCGTGTGCGTTTTACGACTTCGCACCCGAGGGACTTTACGCGGGATATCGTCGAAGCGATCGATGCGGTGCCTACGCTGTGCGACCATGTGCATCTGCCGGTGCAGAGCGGATCGTCGGATGTGCTGCACATGATGCAGCGCGAATATACGAGGGACTGGTATCTGGAGCGCATCGCATGGATCAAGGCGGCGAAACGCAAGATCAGCATGACCACGGATATCATTGTCGGCTTTCCTGGGGAGACTCCGGCGGACTTTGAGCAGACGGTCACGTTGCTGCACGAGGTGCAGTATGACGGCGTTTTTGCTTTCAAGTATTCACCGCGGCCCAATACTCCTGCGATCACGATGCCGGATTCGATTTCGGACGAGGTGAAATCGCAGCGGCTGCAAATACTGCTTGAAAGGCAGCGCGAGATTCAGCGGTCTAACTACGAGAAACATGTAGGCGAAGTTCTTGAAGTAATGGTTGAAGGTCATAATCAGGCGCGCGGGCAGGTGATCGGCCGCACTTCCCAGAACAAGACTTTGAATTTCACCACTGGCCAGCCGATTCTTCCGGCGGGCGGAAGTTATTTGCCGGTGCGCGTGACAAAGAGTTTTCCGAATAGTCTGGTAGGCGAATCCGTCGCATAGGGGCGAATTGCATGGAAATCGAGATGAAAATCCGGGGCCTTATGGTCGATCCTGCTACGAATGCGCCGATCGTGATTTTGAAAGATGTTCAGAGCGATACGGTGCTGCCGATCTGGGTGGGACTGTATGAGGCGAATGCAATCGCGCTCGAAGTGGAGAAGGCGACGACTCCGCGCCCGATGACGCATGATCTTCTGAAGAATCTTGTGCAGGGGCTGAACGCTACAGTCCAACGCGTAGTTGTGACGGAACTGAAGAATGACACGTTTTATGCCGTCCTGTGGCTGGAACAGGATGGTGAGCTTGTCACCATTGATTGCCGCCCTTCCGATGCATTGGCCTTGGCGCTACGCGCCGATTGTCCAATTTTTGTGGAGGAAGATGTGCTGCGTGTTGCCAAGGTGATTCCGAATCCTACGGATCAGGCGACGCAGGAAGAACTGCGGCGCTGGCTGGAAAACCTCAACGACGAGGATCTCGGCCGTTACAAGATGTAGTTTGCTAAAAGACTTCCATTCTGAAAGCTGTTCATCGCTCAGAATTTCGGGCAGCTGGTAACTTGCTGGCGCTCCATTTCTCTTCTTGCCGTTATAGTCCGACGCTCATACGTGTGCGCGGATCGAGATAATCGCGCAGGGCATCGCCCAGAAAGTTAAACGAAAGCACGCAGAGCATCACGGCGATTGCCGGAAAGATGACGAGATGCGGCGCGTCGAAGAGATGCGAACGCGCGTCGTTGAGCATTGAGCCCCAGCTTGCCGCCGGTGGGGGAACGCCGAGTCCGAGGAAGCTGAGGGTAGCTTCGGCGAGCACCGCACCCGCCATTCCGATGGCTGACTGCACGATGATGGGCTGCAGAATATTTGGCAGAATGTGCCGAATGAAGATGCGCAAATCAGTTGCGCCGAGGGAACGCGCCGCCTCGACGAATTCACGTTCACGCACCGCAAGAACCTGCGCGCGCACCAGTCTCGCATAGCCTACCCATCCGCCGATGGAGAGGGCAAGGATCAGGTTGATGAGTCCGGGTCCGAGGAAAGCAACAAAGGCGATGGCCAGCAGAATTCCCGGCAGGGCAAGAAATGCATTCATGAGAAAGATGTTGAGGGCGATATCGAGTGCGCCTCCGTAATAGCCAGCGAGGCCGCCGAGAACAAGGCCAAGAAAAAGCGAGCAGGCGACGACGGAGCATGCTACCGCAAGCGAAAGGCGCGCTCCGTAGAGCGTACGCGAAAAGATGTCTCTTCCTAGCTCGTCAGTTCCGAACCAATGTACGTGTCCGGGTGCAAGCAGGCGATGATTCAGATCGATGGCTGCGGGATTATACGGCGCAAGCAGCGGAGCGAAGAGCGCCATCACGACAAAAAGAACGAGGAGCGCAAGGCCGACGATGGCAAGCGGCTGAGTGCGAAGGGTCTTTGAGAAGGAGATGGCCAAAGATGAGAGTAGCAGCAATCTCTGAGCGAAGAATTTCGATAACGGGCCACTTTTCCACAGAAAGAGTGGTTCGCGCCAACCGCCCTGTCAGCGGAGATCGCAGCCGGATACAGTAAAATAAGCACAAACAACGAGCTGCGAAGTTTTCCCCATCTGCACGGGTAAGTCCTGAAAATTGCAGCCTTCAGTTTTGCGTCATTTTCAAAGTCCTTCTGGAAGATAGACAGCAAGCGATACAAAAACAAAGGAATTTATTTATGAAAACCATCTTGAGGCTGGTGTTACTCGGAGTGTTGTTTGGCTCATGTACTGCCACATGGGCACAGAGTGCCGGCGCTGGAACGATCAGCGGCACGGTGACAGACACTTCGAACGCGATCATTTCCAACGCATCCGTAACCATTACGAATACCGATACAGGGGCTTCACGCACGCTGACAGCAAATGACGCGGGCAGTTATGTAGCGGCGCTTCTGCAGCCGGGCCACTACACCGTCTCTGTGAGCGCGCCTAACTTTGGAAATTTCGAACAGAAAAATATCCAGCTGCATGTGGGTGACACTGTGACTGTCGATGCGCCTCTGCCCCCGGCATCGGTGCAATCAACAGTGCAGGTCTCGGCCGCGAGTCCGCTGCTCGATCCTGAGCGCACGGAAGTCTCGCAGGTGGTGAGCGAAAAGCTGGTGCAGAATCTGCCGGTGAATGGACGCCGCTGGGATGACTTTGTACTGCTGACGCCGAACGTAGTCAACGATGGCGGCAGCGGACTCATCAGCTTTCATGGCATCTCCGGCCTTTACAACAGCAATTTCGTCGACGGCGCCAACAACAACCAGATGCTGTTTTCTGAAGCGCGTGGACGCGCTTCCGGGGCGCCCTATATCTACAGCCTCGATTCGATCAGAGAGTTCCAGGTGGCTTCGGCGACCTACAGCGCGGAGTTTGGGCAGGCTGCCGGTGGACAGGTGAACGCCATCACGAAGTCGGGTACCAATCAGCTGCATGGCGATCTCTTTTATTACTTGCGCTATCCGTCGCTGAATGCGCTCGATCCTTACAACAAGGGACAGGGGATTCTGAATCATAATCCGCTACTACTCACGCAGCCGATTCACCAACAGCAGCAGTTTGGCGGCAGCGTAGGCGGCCCGATCCTTAAAGACAAGCTCTTCGGATTTTTCACCTATGACGGATTTCGCAGGGTGAATCCGGTGCTCTACAGCTCGACGGCGAATATTTCGCTCACGCCTGCGGGCGCATACGGTGATCACGGTAACAACATCACGCCAGCGCAGTGTCCGAGCACCATTACTGCCGGTCAATGCTCCAATGCGATTCAATATCTGCAGGCGCTGTCCGGCAGCTATCCGCGTACTGGAGTTCAGGACATCTTCTTCCCGCGTTTAGACTGGCAGATCAACGATCGTAATCACGTCTTCGCCAATTTCAACTTCTCCAACTACCATTCGCCCAGCAGCTACGGATCCAATCCTTCGTATTCGAATTCTTCGGTTACAACCAATGGCTCGACCAACTTTCATGAGCGCTTCGTCGTTGCGCAGTGGACTGATGCGCTGACCGATCACTCTGTGAATGAAGTTCGCTTCCAGTGGGGACGCGATCTTGAGACTGCCGGAGCAAATGCTCCTGCTCCGAGCGTGTCGCTGACGAATGTGCAGACTTATGGCATGCCGAATGCTTTGCCTCGTACCGCGGAACCAGACGAACATCGCCTTCAGTTCACCGATGTTTTTTCGACGACTCACGGAAAGCACACTCTGAAATTTGGCGGCGATCTGAACCTCGTCCATGAGGTCATGATTAATCTGTATCAGGGTGGAGGTCTTTACAGTTACACCAAGGGCATTGGGCCTTCAGATAACTTTTTATCGTGGGTACAGGATTTCTTTCCTGCTTCTGCATCGGATCCGCTGGCGGGAACGCACTATGACACGTTTGTGCAGACGATCGATCAGATTACGGGCACGGGCAAAGACGACTTCTGGATGAAGATGGTCGATGGCTTCGCGGAAGACTCGTGGAAGATCACGCATGACCTTACTCTCGATCTCGGCGTGCGTTATGACGTGCAGCTGACGCCTCAGCCGCTTCATCCGAACACGAGCACGCCACTGACCACGTATTACAACCAGACGCTTAAGAATGTTCTTGATCGCGTTCAACCGCGTATTGGGTTCGCGTGGAATCCGCAGCCGGGTACAGTGGTTCGCGGCGGCTACGGTATGTTCAGCGCGCTGAACCAGGGCAGCACTTACTATGCGATGCGCGTAGAAAATGGCGTCTACCAGACGAATTACAGTTTTACCGGATCGGGCGGCGCCGGTGGCACATTGCCAACGGGCGCGCCACTCTTCCCGAATGTGCTGTTCACTCCTCCGGGCCCCGCGTTGAATTCAACACCCCTGTATGGAGTGCCTACCCCGACCAGCTTTGGCGGTGCGCCTTCCACGGTGACACCGCTTCCTGCGGGGTTTAAGCCTGTTCCCAGCTTCCACGGACTGGATCCGAATTTTGTGCCGCCACTCGCACACGAAATGCAACTTGGCGTGGAACAGCAGATGCCAGGACGCACGACCCTCTCAGTTGGGTATGTGGGCACACGCGGTCTGCGCCTTCCAACTTTTGTGGACGCAAACCTGATCGGCCAGACGCCGAGCAGTACGAAAACGTATCAGCAGATCGACGCAAGTGGAAACGCGGTCGGCCAGTCGTTCACGCTGCCGTTCTATCTACCTTCCGACCGTCGCGACAGCACGATTGGTTCGCTGAATACTGGCTTCAGCTCAGTGAACAGCTGGTATCACTCGATGGCTGTCACCGTGAAGAAGCCATTTGAAAATGGTCTTGAGCTGTTGGTGAACTACACCTGGGCGAAAGCTGTCGATTTAGCGCAGGTTCCGGGAACCTACGGCACTTTTTACGGCTCTGATTCGCCGCTTGACCCTAATAACCTAAGGTTGGAATCTGGCCGCTCCGATCTTGATGTTCGGAACCGGTTTGTCGGCAGCGTCGTATACCAGCCGCAGATTCTGCGCAGCAACTGGTATGTGAAGAACCTGTTTGACGACTTTATTTTCTCGGGGACAGCGACGGAGAGCACTGGTTTTCCGGTTACCGCTTCACTGAGTGGTTATCCGAAGGGCGGCGCGAATGGGGGCGTGACGGGTGGTCTGATCAGCTCCGGTTCCGGCACGGCGGCAAATGGACGCGTTCCAAACGAGGTAGCAAGCCGTAATGCGTTTCCTGGGCCTGGAATTCGTAATATTGATTTTCGCGTGACTCGGAATTTTCCGATCACGGAGAAGATCAACTTCCAGATTCTCGGCGAAGCTTTCAACCTGCTGAACCAGCGGATTAATCAGGGCGTGAATACGACTGGTTATTCGCTTCTGACGGCGGGTGCTTCGGGATCGGGAGCCTGCAAGAACTTCGACGCCAGCGCGCTTACCGGTGGATGCATTGCGCCTACCACTGGTATTCCGCTGGGTACGCCGACTTCTACCAGCAGCCTGCTGTACGGGGCGCGACAGCTGCAGTTCTCGGCAAAGCTGTTCTTCTAAACTTCAACCTGCGACAAAAGCCCCGCTCATAAGGCGGGGCTTTTTGTTTGTCGTATTGCAGATTACTATCTGGTAACGCCCTAGAGAGCTAATGGATCAACCGATGAGCACTCCATCCCTGCACCGTCCACGTGTCGAATCGATAGATCTTCTCCGTGGAATTGTCATGATCCTTATGGCGCTTGATCACGTGCGCGATTTTTTTGGAGCGCAGGGAGCGAGTCCGACAGACCTGTCGAGCACAACGGTCGCATTATTTTTTACGCGATGGATCACTAACATATGCGCCCCGGTCTTTTTCCTGCTTGCCGGTTCCGGCGCGTACCTCTCGCTTCGCCGTAAGTCGAAACCTGAACTGTCTCGATTTCTCTTTACTCGCGGGCTTTGGCTCCTCTTCCTTGAGGTAGTGGTTCTTCGCTGCCTGGCTATGCAGTTTAATTTCGATTACCGCGTCACCATGCTGGTGGTCATCTGGGCGCTGGGCTGGGCGATGATTGTGCTGTCCGCGCTTATTTATCTGCCGATGCCTGTAATTACTGCATTTGGGATAGTCATGATCGCAGCACATAATTTGCTGGATTTCATTCCAGTGGCATCCTTTGGATGCTTTGTACCGCTCTGGAATGTCCTGCATGTTCCGGGACTACTGTGGTCAGCTCACGGCCATGTTGTATTTGTTGCCTATCCGTTGATTCCCTGGGTTGGGGTGATGGCTGCAGGGTATGGATTGGGCCGGGTGGTTGATTGGTCCCCGGCACGCCGCAAGAACTTTTTGCTCTGGCTCGGCATTGGATTGACAGCGGCCTTTATCGTTCTTCGGGCAATCAATCTTTATGGCGATCCGTCGCGCTGGTCGGCGCAAAAATCAGGAATATTCACAGTTTTGTCTTTTCTCAACACGACGAAATACACTCCGTCGCTGCTTTTTCTGTTGATGACCCTTGGACCGTCGCTGATCTTATTAAGTATCCTGGACGGAAGACCCCGGCGTTTTCTACGCCCTGTCCTTGTCTTTGGCAGAGTTCCTTTCTTCTACTACGCTCTACATCTTGTGTTGATCCATTTACTCGCGGTTGTGATGTGTTTCATTCGCTACGGGCAAGTGCATTGGATGTTTGAATCGCCGAATCTGGGTCATTATCCAATCACGCGGCCGCCTGGGTGGGGGCTTAGCCTGCCTGCCACGTACCTGGTTTGGGCTTTCATCGTGGTCGCCCTTTATCCGCTCTGCAAATGGTTCGCGGAGCTGAAACAGAGTCGCCGGGAGGCATGGCTCAGCTATTTATAGGTGAGGACGATGGTCAAAAGAAAATGCCATCTCGTTGCGAGATGGCATTTTTCATGGAATTACTTGCACTACCAGCAGCCTGCTCTACCGGCCGAGGCAATTGCGGCTTCCAGCTAAGCTGTTCTTCTAACAATTCAAGCCAACAGTAAAAAGCCTCGCCTCTCTAAAGCGGTGCTTCTTATCTAACAGTAAATCTGAAAGAGACAACTCACCAAAGCTAAATGGTCGAGTAACATTCAGACCTTAAGTCAGCCTTAAGGAAAAGCTTGCAGCTATAAACTTCGATTAAAAATGGCCAGTGTTTATGGGGTTTCGAAGCAGGTAATCCTGCTTATAGGCATATAGCAGAGCATTACATTCTGATTTACTTTGTCTTAACACATTGTGCGGTAACAACCTGCTATCAACCTTGTGGAGGTTCGTATGAAAATCCCCTGGTTTCTAGCAGGAAGTGCTGTGATGGCTGCAGCACTTATCGCTTCCACGCAAGCAAAAGCAGATGATGACGATTATTCCGGTGGACATCGCATCAAGCATGTGTTGCTCATCAGCATTGATGGCATGCACGCGGTTGATTTTCTAAATTGCGCGAATGGTGTAGACGGTGTGAATGGCGGCGAGCCATATTGCCCGAATCTGGCGGCGCTTCGGCATAACGGAATCAATTACACGGCAGCTTCCACTTCTAAACCTTCGGATTCGTTTCCGGGATTGATGTCGATTGTTACCGGCGCAACGCCAAAGACGATGGGCGTTTACTATGACGTAGCCTATGATCGCTCGCTGGATGCGCCTGCGAAAACTACGGGCAACGGAGTTGCTGCCGGGCCTTGTACGCCATTTGCTTTACCGACCGGGACCACGACTGAGTATGAAGAAGGCATCGATCTTGATAAGACCAAGCTGAATGGCGGTGCGCCCGGCGCCAGCTTAACGGATGGCGGCATTGCTTCCATTGATCCGAAGAAGCTTCCGCGCGATCCTGCTGCCGGCTGCGCTCCGGTCTATCCCTGGAACTTTGTGCGGACGAATACGATCTTCGGTGTGATCCATGCTGCAGGCGGCTATACGGCCTGGTCGGACAAGCATCCTGCTTACTCTTCGGTTGCAGGGCCCAATGGGATGCTCGACGATTTCTACGCTCCGGAAATCAACTCGGATGTGGTTGCGCTGCCCGGGGTCACAACGTCTGAGGGCAAATCCTGCGCCAGCATTCGTGATACCAGCGCGGACCTGACTGCGTGGACGAACAGCTTTGATAACATCCAGTGCTATGACACGCTGAAAGTGAATGCGATACTCAATGAAATTCATGGTAAGACGCATGCTGGGGGATCCGGGCGAGTTCCGGCCATCTTTGGCATGAATTTTCAGGCTGTGAGCGTTGGGCAGAAACTGATCGAGGCCAATGTCGGCACAGGCGGATATAAGGATGCAAAGGGTGTGCCGAGGTCGGCGCTTCTCGGCGAAATCGAGTATGTGGACGCTTCGATTGGAGACATGGTCAATGCTCTGAAGGACACGGGCAAGTTCGAGAGCACGCTGATCATTATTACGGCGAAGCATGGGCAGTCACCCATCGATCCCAATCTGTATAAAGCTACACCGGGAAAAACGGGCACCGGCACGACGCCTGCGACGATATTGGCCAGCATGCTGCCTGAATCCGAATCTCCTCTGAATCCAACCGGTATCGGCGCAACGGAAGACGATATCTCCATGCTGTGGCTCAAAAAGGGCGCAGATGTAGAAAGCGCAGTGGATAAGCTGGAGCAGAATGCTGCAGCTATCGGGCTGGGGCAGATCTTCTATGGGCCATCTCTGGCTCTTAACTACAACACTCCGGGCCTTGGGCCAGGCCTGGATCCACGCACTCCGGACATTCTTGTTACTCCGAATGTGGGTGTTACTTATACCGGCAGCGCTGCAAAGCTGGAAGAGCACGGCGGCTTTTCGCATGACGATACGAATGTGATGCTGCTTGTGGAAAATCCTGCTATCCAGCACAAGTCTGTGTCGACAGCTATCACTACGTCGCAGATTGCGCCCACCATTCTCAAGGCGTTGGGGCTCAATCCTAATGATCTGCAGGCTGTGAGGATAGAAGGTACGGCTGTTCTGCCTGAGGTGACACTGGATATGGGGAGATAGTAAGGCTGTCATCATCTTGAACAGCCTGGTGTTTCTACTTCGGTAGTGTCGTGCCCCATCCTTTCGCCTGCGGCGCAGAATGGGGCACCCAGGCTAAAAGAAGAGGCGGAAGCTGTTAGCTTCCGCCTCTCTTTTTTCGTATCGGCGTAGGGTTGAAATACCCGGGGCTGAAGCCCCTTTTCAACTGGCAGCTTATTTACCGGGCTAAAGCCCGGTACTTCTACCTTTCATGGGCGCTTGTATTTTCGTATCCCACCTTTTCTCAAGAAGCGCGAAAGGATGGGGCACCCTGACTTGTGTGTGAACTATCCTACTCAAGCCAAAAGAAGGCTTGAATGGGCACCCAGGCTTTTAGGGATGTGAAAAGGCGGGAGCTTCATAAGCTCCCGCCTTTTTATTTGCTGAGGGTGCCTACCCTACGAAATCTACTTTCACGGGATGCGGAATGATGCCGCGTTCGTAGCCGAGAGTGAGCAGCTTGCGGATGGCTTCGCGGCCGTCTTCACCGTAATTCAGCGTGCGCTCATTGACGTACATGCCGACGAACTTGTCCGCGAGGTTTGTGTCGAGATCGCGGGCATACTGCATGGCGTAATCCAGCGCTTCTTCGCGGTGGTCGAGCCCATGCTGGATGCTGTCGCGCAGAGCCTGAGTGACCTTGAGCATGACATCGTTTCCGAGAGAACGGCGGATAGCGTTGCCACCCAATGGCAGGGGCAGCTTCGTCTCTTCGCGCCACCACTGGCCGAGATCGATGATCTTATGTAGCCCGCTCTGTCCGTAGGTGAGCTGACCTTCGTGGATGATGAGTCCGGCCTGGAAATTTCCGGCCTGCACTTCAGGAATGATCTTGTCGAAGGGGACTACCGCGGTTTCGATTTCCGGAGCGAAAAGTTTCAGCGCAAGATATGCGGTTGTCAGGGTTCCGGGAACAGCGATTTTAATTTTCTTGACTTCGCTGAGGGTGAATTTCTGGCTGGCTACGATCATAGGCCCGTAGCCTTCGCCCACCGACCCGCCGCAAGCCATCAGGGCGTAGTTGTCCTGAATATAGGGATACGCGTGGAATGAGATCGCCGTTACATCGTAGAAGGCTTCGTTCATTGCCCTCTGATTCAGTGTCTCGATGTCGCACAGCGCATGGGTAAATTTGTAGCCGTTGACGCGAATCTTGTTTGTCGCCAGCCCGTAAAACATAAAGGCGTCGTCCGAGTCGGGACTATGCGCAATCGCAATTTCGCGTGTCTGCGCAGAATTGGAATGCGGTTCAGCAGATTCGGTTTTCGGAGAAGAAGCGGATGCAGTCACTGCGGGTTTGATTCCTTTCTACTTCTATAGGAGCGCGAACTCTTCGCGGCGCTCACGCAATGGGGGTGGGAGGAAATCAGCGGCTAACCGTCTCTTCCATTCTACGCACACGCAGCCAGCCGGCGGCAATGGCCGCGGCAGCGCAAACCTTGAGCGCGTCTCCGGGAAGAAAGGGGACTACTGAGAGAGAAAGCAAATTGGAAATATGCTGATGCGTGACGATTGCCAGCCAGCCTGTACCGCAGGCGAGAATCATGAGGTCGCCGATTCCGGCTGCGACCAGACCCTTGACGAATGAACCAATGCGCAGGCGCTGATACATAACGCTGACGAGTGCGGCGACGAAGGGGTAAGACATCAGATACCCGCCGGTTGGACCCATCAACTGGAGAATTCCGCCCGGACCCTGTGGCGTAAAGACGGGCAGACCGGACGCGCCCTCAACCAGATAGAGAGCCAGTGCGGCAAAAGCGGCGGAAGGGCTCATGAGCAGGCCGAGGAGCAATACGGCAAACGGCTGCAGGGTCATCGGAACGGGGGTGAAGAAGAGCGGCACGGAAATATGTGCGCAAATGGCGACAAGTACACTGCCGGCGACCACGGTTGCGGTCCAGCGGGCTGCTGCGTAACCGCGTGTATTGCCGGCGGCGTTAGACGATGCTGAGATCAGAGCCATAGATCGAAGGTCTCCCGGTTATTCAGAGTCGGACTTAGAAACGGTTGCCGGTTCTTCCAATGCTTCTGCTTCCGCGTGCGGTTCGCCATGCGCTTCATGACGGCGTACGTGGCGAGCAACAGCAACCGCTGTCCAGATGAGCGCAAAAATGCTCAGGACGAAAACGACATAGAGCACACGCATGGGTCAAATTGAGAATAACAAAAAGTCGGGTGTGCTATTCGACAGATTCATCGATCCACTTC
>Ga0206951_1130_pt1 | contig 17014 bp, 18 predicted proteins | sample Alteio_BWOrgHeat_38_FD_152974 | JGI IMG/M metagenome (GOLD analysis project Ga0206951, IMG submission 152974) | Enriched cells from forest soil in Barre Woods Harvard Forest LTER site, Petersham, Massachusetts, United States -... | ecosystem: Environmental > Terrestrial > Soil > Temperate forest >... | reverse complement strand
TCCGGCTCATCACGCGCACTACGGAGACGTCATTCGACTTCGCATCGGTGGCCAGCAGCAGATGGCCTTCTTTTGAAAATGCCAGCGCGTCCGGTCCCGAGCCTACATGCACGGTGTTGACGAGCTTGCCGTCATCGATCGAATAGACTTCGATCGAATCGGCGTTGAATTTGCTAATCCACAGAGTCGAGTTATCCGCGCTGACGATCGCGCTCGCGGGGTGCGCTCCGACAAGATAAGCGCCGCCGACCTCGTTCATCTGCGTAGCGATCTCCGAGATCGAGTCGCTGCCGAAGTTCGAGACGAAGATTTCGCCGCCGTCAGGCTTCAGCGCCAGGTGCACTGGCGTCTTGCCTACGTCGAGAAAGGTAAGCAGGCGGTCCGCATGTTCGCTGGCGACTGTACTGTCGGGCCGCGCAAGGCCAATGACCATGACCTGATGACCGCCGGAACAGGTGATGAATGCCTTTGTCGAGTCAGGCAGTATGACAGCGTGCGTCGCCTCCGGGCAACCAGCAAAAACGCTGCGTACTTTATAAGACTGGGGATCGATGATGCTGACGCTTCCGCTCGCTCGGTTGGTGACTACCAGGCTCTTGCTGTCGGGAGAAATGCGCGCCAGCCCCGGTGCTTCGCCAGCGCCGATTACAGCGATCTCGCGTCGCGCACCAAGGTCGATGACCGAGACGTTATTCGATCCCGAATTCGCAACATAAGCGCGTTCGCCCCGGGCATCGACGTCGATGAAGTAAGGCTTGCTGTGGACAGGAATCGTCGCGGCAACCACATTTTTCTCCGCGTCGATGACGCTGATGGAGTTGCTGCCGGTATTGACAGCGTAAATCTCGTTCTTTACCGGATTGGCCGCGATGCCAGTGGGATTCTCTCCCACTCGAATGATGCGATCCTGCCGCAGGTTGATCAGGTCAAGAACGGAGACGGAGTTACTGCCGCCATTGGTGACGTAGGCATATTCGCGATAATCCGCCGGATATTGCGGGAAATCGCGTTTGCGGCATGCCGTAAGTGGAGCCAGAAGCAGCAGCATCGCTGCAAAGCTGGCCCGCATCCGTTTTGTAGATAAAGTCGTATCGTGCTGACCGGAAGGCATGCGTCTAATGAGAAGCTACGCCTTCCGTGATCTTGATGCCGCGCGGAATATTGCGGCCGAGAACGGTTGCAATCTGCGAAGCTTCCTCCATCAGCTGCACATACTGTTCCGGATAGAGCGACTGCATGCCATCGGAGAGCGCTTTATCAGGCTGGTGGTGCACTTCGACAATAAGACCATCGCAGCCAACGGCAATTGCCGCGCGGCCCAGCGGAATGACCTTGTTGCGTTTGCCGGTGCCGTGGCTCGGATCGACCACGATTGGCAAGTGGCTGAGACGCTGCACAGCGGGCACGATGCTGAGGTCGAGCGTGTTGCGGGTGTGATCGGCAAATGTGCGCACGCCGCGTTCGCACAGGATCACCTGGTAGTTGCCTTCGCTCATGATGTACTCGGCGGCCATGAGAAACTCTTCGAGCGTCGCCGCGATGCCGCGCTTCAGCAGAACAGGCTTGCGCTTGCGGCCTGCTGCCTTCAGCAGAGAATAATTCTGCATGTTGCGCGCGCCGATCTGGATCACATCGGCATATTTGTCGACCAGCTCCAGAGCTTCGTTGTCGATAGCTTCCGTGACGATGCGCATGCCGAAGCGGTCGCGGATTTCGGCCATGATCTTCAGCGCTTCTTCGCCGAGTCCTTGAAAGGCATACGGAGAAGTGCGTGGCTTGTAAGCTCCGCCGCGGAAGAACTGCGCGCCTGCGTTCGCGACCTGTTCGGCAACAACGAAGGCCTGCTCGCGCGTTTCAATTGAGCAGGGGCCTGCGATCATGGCGAGATCGCGTCCGCCGATAGTGGCATTGGTGCCGGGGAAGGTGATGATGGTGTCGTCTTCCTTCACATCGCGGCTTACCAATTTGTATGGCTTGGAGACTCGGATGACCTCAGCGACGCCGGAGAGTTCTTCGATGTTGCCGCGATCGATCTCACCCTGGTTGCCGGTGATGCCGATGGCGGTGCGTTGCGCGCCCGGAAGTGGGTGAGGGCGAAAACCTAATTGCTCAATGTGCTCGCAGACTGCCTGGATTTCTTCCGGCGTGGCCTGCGCTTTCATGACGACAAGCATGGCGACTGGCCTTTCTCTATAACTCACCAGTGTATCGGCTGCTTGCCGTCAGCGGCAATGAAAGCGAGAGAGTTAGGTAATCTCCGGTTCGGTGGCAGCTTCAGGAATGCTGTCGGAGCCGGGGTCAGCAAGGATGGCGCGCGCATCGGCTTCTTCTACGGCTTTGACCTGCAATTGCAGTGGCCCGAGGCCGGGTTCCATGATGCGGGCATTTTCACCCGAGAGAAAAACTTCAATTCCGGCAGATTCCAGCCGTAGCTTCGCCATTTCGGCTTCGAGCGGTTCGGTAAAGCTGGCAACGGTGATGACCTCTTCCATGGATTTCCTTTCTTTTGTTCGAGTCAACCGCTATTAGGATGCTCAAACGGTAAAATAAGAAGTTCACCCAACAGCTAATTCCTTAGGAGAGTGCTTCGTTGATCGCCCGCTATACACGCCCGAAAATGGGCCAAATCTGGAGTGATGAAAATAAATACCGCATGTGGCTTGCGGTGGAAACTGCCGCGAGCGAAACGCTGGCCGAAGACGGCATCGTGCCCGTGGAAGCAGCAAAGGCCATCCGTGAGCGCGGCGACTTCAGCGTGGCGCGCATTCAGGAGATCGAAGCCGAGGTGAAGCACGATGTGATCGCCTTTACGACCGCAGTCGCAGAGAAGATCGGGCCGGAATCGCGCTGGTTGCACTACGGGCTCACATCGAATGACGTGGTGGATACCGCGCAGGCGTTGCAGATTAAAGCAGCGTCTGCGCTCATCCGTGAAAATCTTCTCGCAGTCGCAGAAGTGCTGAAGAAGCGCGCTCTCGAATTCAAGCACACACCCACGATTGGCCGCACGCATGGCATCCATGCTGAGCCGACGACCTTCGGCCTGAAGATGTTGAACTGGTACGCCGAGATGCAGCGCAATATCGAACGTTTCGACGCAGCGGCAGAGCAGATTCGCATCGGCAAGCTGTCGGGCGCTGTGGGCACCTTCGGGCATCTCAGCCCGAAGCACGAGGAGCGCATCTGCGAGAAGCTTGGTTTGAAGCCTGCCCCGGTGGCGACGCAGGTCATTCAGCGCGACCGGCATGCGCATTACATTTCGACGCTCGCCATCATTACGTCTACACTCGATAAGATCGCAGTCGAGATTCGCCACCTGCAGCGGACGGAAGTGCGCGAGGCCGAGGAATACTTTTCTGAGAAGCAGAAGGGTTCGTCCGCCATGCCGCACAAGCGCAATCCGATTACGACCGAGCAGATCAGCGGCCTCGCCCGTGTCGTGCGTGCGAATGCGCAGGCTGCTTATGAGAATGTCGCTCTCTGGCATGAGCGCGATATCTCACACTCTTCGGTTGAGCGCGTCATCTTCCCGGATTCGACGATCCTGACGGATTACCTGCTGGCGAAGACGGCGAACCTGATTGAGAAGCTGCTCGTCTATCCGCAGCGCATGATGAAGAATCTTGAGAGCACTGGCGGCCTGATCTTCAGCGGGCAACTGCTGCTTGATCTGGCCGAATCAGGCATGTTGCGCGAAGACGCCTATCGCCTGGTGCAGGGTCACGCCATGCGAGCGTGGAAGGAAGACCTCATCTTCCGCGATCTCATCAAGGCCGACAAGGAAATTACCGCGAAACTAAGCGCAGAAAAGCTGGAGCACGCCTTCGATCTGAATCGTCAGCTGCGGAATGTGGATGCAATCTTCGATCGCGTACTGCAAGGATAGCGGTCTGGTGTTGCTACCTGCGATAGATGGAGCGTCATTTTGAGAGCGGCGAAGAATCTTGTGAATTCGGCCCTCAGAATGACGCTATCGCAGGAGAGGAGATTGCTCGTTAAGTTTTCTGCACAAACAAGCAGGAAAGATACTCGCGCTGCTGGATGAAGATCACGATCCAGCCGATCGTCACCAAAATAGCCAATTGCGCTCCCGCAGGCATCAGGAGAATGTGAAATAAATCGATGTTGACGATGACCGGGCCAAGCAGGACGAGCGCGAGAGGTACATAACGGTTAGCGAGAAGCAGCGCGCCGCCTGCAACCTGAACCGCCGCCACAGCGAGCACGTAATGCGATTGAATCATCGCGCCGAGAAACTGTCCGGCCAGCCCCGGTGGTAATGGTCCAGGGATGAAGTGCAGGAAGCCGTTCAGCCCAAAGACGACAAAGATCAACCCAAGAATAATGCGCGAGATCAATGCAGCAATTTTCATTCAACCCTCTTTTTTGAATTACGGAAAATATAGGATCCAGGAGCGGCAGCTGTGAAACACCGGCCACCGTGCTTGATTCGCAAAATGGTCGCGGAGATGTTTTATCTTTTCGCAAGAAATTCTTCGAGTTGATCAAGCGTGCCGTTCCACTCTTGTTACATAGACTTGTGCGCTGTTTCGTACATGGAATGTCCCTCAGACCTTTGTCTTTTCTGTTGCCATAAACGCCAGCTGATCGGCAAGCCGCTGCAGCGTTTGCTTCTGACCTTCGATGGCATTGAAGAGTTCCACCGTCTTCCTGCGCACCTCGGCGGTTTCAAAGAGCAACCGCATCGAGACCTTCGTTTTATCTCCCTGAGCTTCAAAGGTCACAGTAGCTACGAATGCTGGCCCGGAGAGATGTTCGTAGACTAGGCGTTCGGGTCTTAACACTTCGAGATACACACTCTCATTCTTGTAGTCGACGCCGTCAGGTCCGTGCAGGATATGCCGCCAGTGACCGCCCGGCCTCACGTCCATCTCGAAGATCGTATTTTTAAAGCCGCTAGGTCCAAACCATTTTGAGACATGCTCGGGCTCCGTCCACATCTTGAAGACGAGCTCCCGCGGAGCGTCAAAGACACGGGTGGTTGCGATCTCGCGGTCCTCCGCGTCGTCAGCAGACGCGCCGTTTGCAAAATGATGCAACAGTGCGGTGAGACGTTCCAGGCTTTGGCTCCAGCCTTGTTCCATTCCCTTTACAGCTTCCTTGGCTTCGTTGATTGCGCGGACGACAGCAGCATGCAAAACGATGGTTGTCTTTCCATTCTCTTCGGAGAAGAGAACCGTATTTATCGTTTTAAGCTGAGGCGTGCCCGACGCATCGTTGAGTGCTGTAATTTCAAAGACGAGTCGTTCTGGCTCGTCGATTTCCAGAATCGTTCCTCCCATCGGATACACGGAACCGTCGGGCCCACGCATATCAATGCGAAGAGAACCTCCCGCTCGCGCATCCATTTCGCAAAGCGGATTGGTGAAATGTTTTGGTCCCCACCATTGCGCCAGGTGCTTCGGGTCCGTCCATACCTTGAAGACGAGGCTGCGAGGCGCATCAAAGACGCGGGTGAAGGTCAGCTCGCAGTCGGCTGCGACTGCGCTGGGACTAGCGGTGTTTACGGGCATTCTTTTTCTCCTGAGGTTTTGGCGTGGTCGCTTGCAGTTTGCGCAGGTAATCGTCGAGGCGGTCGAAGCTTTCTTCCCAGAAGCGGCGATAGTAGTCGACCCATCCGGCAATGTCTTTCAAAGGCGCGGCTTCCAGGCGGCAAGGCCGCCATTGTGCTTCGCGTCCGCGACTGATGAGGCCTGCGCGCTCCAGCACCTTAAGGTGCTTGGAGATGGCAGGCATGCTCATCTCGAAGGGCTCGGCAAGCTCGGTCACAGAGGTTTCACCGAGCGCAAGGCGCGCAAGAATGGCGCGTCGTGTGGGGTCGGCAAGTGCTGCGAAGGTTGCGCTGAGGTGATCTGGCACTTTATTAAACCTATAGGTTAATTAACTACTAAGTTAAATAACCGACCAGATGATATTTGTCAACAGGAAATGCAAAATTTATGAGGAAAGTAACGCCCAGCCTTTCACAAAAGAATGACCGGCTGGGCGTCGGGCTGATAAATGAACTATTTGCTGGCAGCTCCCAAAGTGGAGGCCGCGCGATTGATGGAATCCGTCAGCGTGGTGAGTTGCATTGCCGCCCGAGCACTGTCCTTCGCATCAATGGCCTCGTTCACACCGGGAATCACTACGGCGGCGTAACCGGTATATTCGCCGGGAGCATAGACCGTGTGCTTGAACCAAGGGCGATTGGGCAAGCCCGCGGACGATAGCAGATCACTCTCTACCGTGCGCAGTTGCGTATTCAATTCTGCCGGATCGGTGGGGAGTTCCTGTTGCTTCTTATGCACAGCTTCGGCAGCGCTGGTAAATCGGTTTGCAGCCGAAAGCGCCGGAGCAAAGTCGAGGCCAGACACGCCATCATCGGCAGCCTTCTTCTTTGCTGCCTCAATGTATTCACTGATCTCCTTGCCATAGTTCACATAGTCATAGGGCAGCACATCGGTGTCGGCCATGTGAAGAATCTCGATGCCGAAGACACGCGCTTGCTGCTGCTCGTAAACAAAAGTGGGATCGGCATTCTTGATGAACCAGTTGTAGTTATCGAAAACCGAGTGATAGACGCCGTAAGGCCCGCCGGAACCGATGTCTGTGGAAGGCACGCCGAGATGCTGGATGAAAGGCGTGTAATCGGAGCCGCTGCCAAGGTCGCCAATTTCTACATCGCTTTGCGATGAGGCGCCCTTGCCCATATGCTCATTTGCCGAGTGGCGACGCGATTCGCCTTCCGTCTGACTCTTCTGCCATTGCTCATAAACGTTGCCGCCCTTGGGGCTGGGAACTTCTTTCGCAACCTCACGGACAAAATTCTTGAGTGAGGGCACGGCTGAAGCATCAAAGTTCGGCCCTGATACTCCTACGTCAGTATTGAAATACGCCACAGCATGAGCCAATGCAGAGGCATTGTCTTCCGCCCATTCAGTCGAGCCGATCAATCCTTCTTCTTCTGCATCCCAGCTGCCGAAGACGATCGTGCGTTTCGGCTTCCATCCGGTCTTAAGCAGTTCACCAATGCCGTGCACTGCTTCGAGCATCGCTGCCGTGCCGCTGTTGGGATCAACCGCGCCGTAGACCCAGGCATCGCGATGGTTTCCGGCAACCACCCATGCATCCGGCCAATCCGTGCCCTTGATCTTGCCGATCACGTCCCAGATGTCGCGGTAGGCGAAGTCCTGCTTCAAAACCATGTGGACTTTCACGCCACCCGGTCCAACATGGTAGGCGAAAGGCAGCGCGCCCTGCCACTCATGCGGCACGGCAGGCCCGGCGAGAGCCTGCAGTATCGGAGCGGCATCGTGATACGAAATCGGTGTCGACGGAATCTGCGGCATATTTGGCGCAGTCTCCGGCTTCAGGCGCTTCGATTCCGGCAGATCGGAAGTAGACGCGATGCCGGGCGTGCTGGCGTCGCCGGGATACTTGAAGAGATACTGCACTGCGCCGCGCTGAACGCCTGTCTCCGGGCGATATGGGCCTTTGGGATACATGTCGCCGCGATAGTAGCCGTCATCTGCCGGATCGGAATAGATGATGACGCCGGCGGCTCCGCGCTGTTGCGCGATGTAGACCTTTACTCCTCGAAAATTGCCGCCGTAGCGGACGAGAACGATCTTGCCCTTCACGCTAACGCCAAGGTCGTCGAGCTTCTTGAAATCTTCAGGCCGGCCATAATTCGCGTAAACAACTTCGGCCGTGACGTCTCCGGAAGGCGATGAGCCGTTAAACGGCATCACGACACGCGGGTCTTTATCGAACGGATCCCCCTCGACGTGTTCCCGAGTTGGGCCTGTCATTAAAACTTTTCCACTCGCATCGGTAGCGGTGACATGAATTTCTTTAGGAAGATTGAGCCATGCTTTATAGGTCACGATGGCGGTATCAAGACCCGCAGCTTTGAATTTTTCCGCAACGTAGAGAGCCGTATCGTGGTCTTCTTTCGATCCAGCGACGTGCGGCGCAGCGGTAAGCGTCTTCAACTCTTCGCCCGCGAGTTTCGCATCAGGCACGGCAAGAAACTGCTGGTCGATTTTCGCTTGTGATGCGAAATCGCGATAGCCAAAACTGGATTGTGGCCCACCAGCGTTCTGGGCGGGCAGGGAAATGGCGAGCGCGGAGAGGCAGAGACAACTGGCAAGAGCGCGATGATTCAAAGACAGCTCCTTGAAATAGGCGAGTAGAGATAGGTATGTAAACAGAAAGATTACACTAAGAATATTCGTACTGAGCGTTTTTCGGGAAAGCTCGTAAAATCCCGTTCCTTAACCTTCGAAAGCGAGCAGAGTTCTGGCTGACAAGACCGCACAAGCAGAATTGGATCCTGAGCTGCAGGCCGATCTTGCCATGGAGCTGCCGATTGCAGGCAGTCGCTGGCCTCCGATCGTTCGAGCTCTGCGGCATGATGATTATCGCCTCTTTTGGGGCGGCTGCCTGCTGTCAAATGTCGGCACATGGATGCAGAACGTGGCCCAGGGCTGGCTGGTGCTGGAGCTTTCCAATTCTTCCTTCTGGCTCGGAATGGTTGGCTTTGCCTCAGCATTTCCATTCCTGCTGTTTACTCTCTTCGGCGGAGTCATTGCCGACCGTGTCAGCAAGCGACACCTGCTAATCGGCACACAGACTTCGCAGATGATCTTCGCTTTCGTACTCGCATTTTTGACGTACTTCAAGGTCATCACGATTGGCCAGCTGGCGGCGCTTGCATTTTTAACCGGCATCACGAATGCGCTGAACGCCCCTGCCTATCAGGCTCTGGTGCCTAGGCTTGTTCCCTCAGAAGACCTGCCCAACGCAATCGCTTTGAACTCGGCGCAGTTTAATCTGTCGCGCATTGTCGGCCCTACGCTTGGCGGTTATGCCATGGCGTGGTTCGGTATCGCGGGCAATTTCTTCCTGAACGGCTTCAGTTTCCTTGCCGTGCTCTGGCCTCTGCACCGCATGCGTTATCCGGAGGAAAAGCGCGAGCACCACGCGAGCATGCTGCGTAGCTTGAAAGATGGCATTGCGTATGTGCGCCGCTCGCCGGAAATGTCAGCCATCGTAATTCTGATCGCCAGCGCCAGCTTTTTTCTCCTGCCATTCATCACGTTTATTCCATACTTTGCGAGAGATGTTCTCCGGGCGGGTGAGCGGGGGCTGGGCTTTCTTATGGCCTGCTCAGGAATTGGGGCATTGCTTGCAGCCGGTGTCATAGCCTATTTCGGCAAAATCCGCTGGCGCGGGCGAATCATCGTCGGTTTCGGCCTGTTCGTCATGGCGGCGGTGATTGTCTTCTGTTATTCGCATATCTTCGCGCTGTCGGCGGCCATGTCTTTCTGTGAGGGCTTCGGCATGATCATTAGCCTATCGACCGTCAATGTCACCATGCAGCAGCTTTCCAGTGACGAAATGCGTGGCCGGGTCATGAGCATTTATGCGACCAGCTTTTTAGGCCTGCCGCCAGTCGGATGTCTCATTATTGGCGAGCTCTCACGACACATGCCGACAGAGCACGCCATCGCTGCCATGACCGGGGTGGCGATGGTTTGCTATGTCGGCTTTTATCTGCGCTCGAAGCCGCTCCGCGAGCTGGATTAGGCCTTGCCGGCTGCTCGCCTGCGCCGTCCGCTCATCAGATAAGCAGTAGCTCGCGGCTCGAACAGCGGATCGGCGGATTTTTCTATTCCATCGACCCGCGGAATCGGGTCGAAGATGATCTGGCGTTGTTCTTCTTCGTTGTTCGGCACGAGAGTATCCAGGCTAATCTCACCAAATTTTAGAAGCGGGCGATCCTCCGGCCACTGCTTCGTTGCGTCATCTGTCGGATCGCCATCGTTCGCAAGCTGTACAAAGATTTGAAATTTGATCGGTTCAGCGGCAATTCTTTCGAATAATTCGTCGAAAAGATAATTCGGATTTTTTGCCGCTGCGTCTTCGTCAGTAAGGTATTCCGTTCCAAGTTCCGGCACGATGCGGTAGCGGCCATACTGTTCTTTGCCATCTGCATTTGTGAACTTGAAAGCGCTCACCGCGAAGAAATGCTCTTTCGCAAAACTTGTGGGAAAAGGCTTCGGCATTTGCACGTAGGCCAGCGCTGCGGGATGTCCGCCGAGAAAGACTTCGATCGGATTAGGATGAGGCGAATCGGGTTCCGTGGCCGCGATTGCGCGGACAAGCTCGACCAGTTCTTCTGCAATGCGAACAGGGAAGCCGTTTGCCGAATGGCTGACGATATCGGTATGCACGTGCTCTGCGAGCTGAAAGCGAATTGCGCAGCCGCGCGGGCTTGCTCCCTGCGGATCATTATCGGGTACAACGGGAACGCCTGCGGAGTCGGAAAGACGTACAGAGACCGGCGTCGATGTGCGTTCAATATGAGGAGCGCGCGTTAACGAGGCAGCTTCCGGCGCTGGCACAAATGTTCCCGTCAATAGCGCACCTTTCGCGTGCGCTGCGCGATAACCCGGATAGGGACCATGAAAAGCTTTATCGAATGCGTCCACAATATCATGGCCGAGCGCTAGGGCTTTCTCGTCGGTAGGGAGCGGCATAACAGGATTCCTCCGGTTTGGATCGGTATCAAGTAACTGTATCTGCGGATGGTAGAAACTGGATTACGGTATCAAAAAATCTGAATAGACTCGCGCGTTGCGTCGTGGTTCGTATCTCAGAAGCACCCAGCTCGACTTTCAGAGTGGATTCGACTACGCCACCAACTGCGCGCAGTGCGAGCAACGCTTCGCTTCGACCGGAATATCGCTGAGGCATTCCGGGCATGGACGCGTCTTCGGCGGCTCAGCCTTCGCGGGGAAGAAGCGTGCCATCAGCTTATTGATTGGCAGCACGAAAATGAAATAGACCGCCGCTGAGATGAGCAGAAAATTGATGAGCTGATTCAGGAAATTGCCGTACGTGATCTTTCCTCCGTTGAGATCCAGAATCAAGTAGGAGAAGTCCGGCTTTTTGAAAATAGCAGCGATCAGCGGGTTAATGATGTCTTTTACCAGGGAACCGACGATGCCTGTAAAGGCTGCGCCGATCACGACTGCCACGGCAAGATCAATGACATTCCCGCGCAGAATAAAATCACGGAATCCCTTTAACATTCGAATCTCCTCCAGGATGGCAATACGCTGTCATCGTAACGCATCACGTGTTTTGTTGTGAGATGGGTGGCGGCAGGACGAGGCTGCTTGGCGAAAAGCAGACGTTCGCGTATTCTTCTCGGTGCTTTGGCACGATGGAGAAAGCCTTGAAAAAAGTTGTAGCCAGTTCCGACGATGCGGTGCGCGATATTCCTGAAGGCGCAACCATCATGATCGGCGGATTCGGGCTCTGCGGTATCCCTGAAAACCTGATCGCCGCGCTTGTACGGCACGGAGCAAAAGGGCTGCATACCATCAGCAACAACATGGGCGTGGACGGCTTCGGCATGGGCCGCATGCTCGAGCAGGGCATGGTTGCTTCGCACACGGGTAGTTATGTCGGTGAGAACAAGCTGCTCGAAGGCAAGGTACTGCGCGGGGAACTTGACCTGCGACTCGTTCCACAAGGCACGCTGGCAGAACGCATCCGCGCCGGAGGTGCCGGAATTCCTGCGTTTTACACGCCTGCCGGCGTAGGCACACTCGTGGCGGACGGAAAAGAGGCCCGCGAATTTGATGGGCGCCCATACATTCTCGAGCGCTGGCTGCGCGCTGATTTTGCGCTCATCAGAGCCTGGAAAGGTGACACGGCGGGCAATCTCGTCTACCGCAAGACAGCGCGGAATTTCAACCCGATGATGGCTACCGCTGCGAAGATCACCATTGCGGAAGTGGAAGAGTTAGTGGAGCCAGGGGAGATCGATCCGGACCACATCGTCACGCCGGGAATATACGTAAAGCGCATTTTGCAGGGAGAGCAGTATGAAAAACTCATAGAGCGCAGGACGCTTCGCAAATCCTGACGCTTGGCTTTTAGGTGTGATCATTTTGCCGGCGCATGCATCTGGCGAATCTGGTCCTGCAGCTGTGCACAAAAGCCACGATATTTCAGCACAAAATGTGCATCCACAAAGAGAGTAGCGCCGGCTATAAGAATCGCGCTAAGCAATAACCATCGCTGCGTTTCACCTCGGCCCAGTTGTCTGAAACACAGCGCAATGGCAAATGCAGAAAGCGTCGCGCAGATTGTCAGCGAAGGAAGGCGATCGCAGTAAATTTCGTTCGCACCGAGAGTCAGCCATGCCGAAGCGGCAGCAATCAAAGTAGAAAGAATGAGGGGTACAAGGAATCCTGATCTGAATTGAGCCATAGAAAAACAGCGCGAAGTTACGCTGATCTGATTATCTTCTGTATGCAGCGCGAATCAAACCCGGCAGCGACAAGCTCAGATACCTAGGCTGGCATCTCTCTGAGTTGCGGGCTGATCTTCAACGGGGCTTCTGTGGCTTTTTGAACATCCTCGATACTCAACCCCGGTGCGATCTCCTCAAGCATCAATCCTGCCGGCGTTACGGTGATCCAGGCCATCTCGGTGGCGATTGTCTGAACAACTTTGAGCCCGGTGATCGGCAGTGTGCAGTGCGTCAAAATCTTCGGCCTGCCATCTTTCGTTGTGTGTTCCATGGCAACAATCACGCGCCGCGCACTGGCTACCAAGTCCATCGCACCGCCCATGCCTTTCACCATTTTTCCGGGAATCATCCAGTTCGCCAGGTTGCCTTCCTGATCGACCTCCATGGCGCCGAGAATGCTGAGGTCAATGTGGCCGCCGCGAATCATCGCGAAGGAATCGGCGCTGGAGAAATAAGAGGTGCCCGGGAGTTCGGAGACGGTTTCCTTGCCGGCATTGATCAGATCCGGGTCTTCCTCGCCTGCGATTGGATAGGGCCCAACGCCAAGCATCCCGTTCTCTGACTGCAGCACTACTTCAATGCCGGGAGGAACATAATTAGCGACCAGTGTCGGCATTCCAATGCCGAGATTGACATAGTAGCCATCGCGCAGTTCGCGAGCCACTCGTCTCACAATGCGCTCCCGCTTGGCAGTTTCGTTAAGATTGCCGGGCGCCGGCGTATTGGTGTTCGATAAAGTAGACATTACGGTCGTTCCCCATGCTCCCGGCGGTTCTCAATCTTCGAGCGCGTTCACTCCTGCGCGGAACCATTCTAGTCCTTGTGAGCCTCTGTCTGGCTTTCCTCTTGTCCGGTTTTCCCAACGCCAGGCCATCGCTGAAGCTTCTGATCCCGGCCTTTGCGGCGCTCTACGGGACATATGAAACCTCGCGTTGCCTCCGCCTCCGCTGGAGCTTCTATCACGGTGGAGTTTTGCTGCTGCTCTACATGGATGTCATGGCGTTGGCGATGATCTTTTTCCTGCTGCTTTATCCCTATGAAGGATGGCTGCAATAGTTCTTTACCGTGTCAAAAATACCGCAGTCGGCGTAAATCTTTCCGGAAAATCGGACCAATCCAGCTATCTGCTCCTCCGTCTTCCCCCTTGGCCGGTAATTTTAAGAATGGACCGGCGAAAAACGAGGAGGGCCGCGAAGCAATCGGTTGCCTCGCAAGAGATCATCAACCGCTTCACGTGACGATTGCAACATTCGTAGGTAACACCTTAAATTTCAATTAATTACTGCTGGTCGTTACTGAAGCCATCGATACAGCAGACAGAAAAATTCTCGAGCATGCAACAACTTGTTGGTTTCAAAAGGGTTCCGTCGATGAAAAAATGGCTACCTACGTGCAGCATTTGCTTGTCTCAGCGCACTTGCCAGCTTACGCTCATCAAAGGGCGCTGAATTGTCCAGTCTCCCTCAATTACTTAGGAGAGTTTGCTAAAAATGAAAAAGAATTTCGTCTGCGGCCTTGCGATTCATGCTTCTGTCTTCGCTCTTTGCGTTGTTTCCAGCCCTGTTTTTGCTTCTATAGTTTCTAAGTCTGAAACCCATACCCAAAATAATGTTGCCTATTCATTAAATCTCAATCAGTCTGTGCAATCAGCGGCAGTAAGTGGCAGCGATCCTCGTCCGAAGGGCACGATTGTAGCGGCAGTGAGTGGCAGCGATCCTCGTCCGAAGGGCACGATTGTAGCGGCAGTAAGTGGCAGCGATCCTCGTCCGAAGGGCACGATTGTAGCGGCAGTAAGTGGCAGCGATCCTCGTCCGAAGGGCACGATTGTAGCGGCAGTGAGTGGCAGCGATCCTCGTCCGAAGGGCACGATTGTAGCGGCAGTAAGTGGCAGCGATCCTCGTCCGAAGGGCACGATTGTAGCGGCAGTAAGTGGCAGCGATCCTCGTCCGAAGGGCACGATTGTAGCGGCAGTGAGTGGCAGCGATCCTCGTCCGAAGGGCACGATTGTAGCGGCAGTGAGTGGCAGCGATCCTCGTCCGAAGGGCACGATTGTAGCGGTGACTGTCAGCACGCTGTCGTAACCGTTACGGTCTGAATGAATTTCTACAAATCGCCCGCAGTAGAGACGTGGGCAGGGTTAAGATCGTACCGTGGATCTGTCTGTATTAGACCGGATTTTATGGGCGGCTGGCTTTGCGGGGAACACTGTTCTCTTGCTGGTCCTACTTTTCCGTAAACGCTGGAAAGGGTTTCCCGTATTTACCAGTTGGATAGGGTTCAACAGCTTACGTACGGTAGTTCTATTTTTTGTCTACCGGTATGGAAGTGACCATACCTATACCTTTGCTTACTGGGGTGCCTCTTATCTCGATCTGCTGTTACAAATTGGCATCATTTATGAATTGGCACGGAACGTCTTAAAACCCGGCGGCGTCTGGATTCAGGATGCGAAAAAGATGTTTTTTCTGCTCGCTATAGTGGGAGCCGCTTTAGCGGTAGTCATCGCCTATTTTATTAAGCCGACCGCACGAAGCCCGATTGGGTTCTGGATTGAAAAGGGAAATCTATTTTCCTCGATGCTTACCGTGGAACTTGTTGTTTCCATGATGTTTGCATCCACCTACCTAGGTTTGGTGAGGAATAGTCATGTATTGCAGATCGGCGAAGGATTAGCCGTCTGGGCTGCAGTCGCACTTCTATCCGAAGGAGCGTACAGCCATTTTGGCCCAGCCTGGCATGGAGCCATTCTCGACAAAATAAGAATTTTTACCTATCAATGTGTCACAATTTATTGGATAATTTCTCTGTGGCGTCCGGAGCCCGAACGTCGTACACTTGCTCCTGATGTGCAGACTTATCTCGATAACCTGCACCAGCAATTGCAGTCGGAATTAACCAGCATACGTAAAATAGAGAAGCACTAAAGGCTGCCAATGGGATATCTCGCACTAGGTACGTTTGGAGTGGTTGCGGTTATTGCGCTGGTTTATGCGCAAATCCGGTCACGCAAGCTGCTTTCTAAAGACTGGCAAACCCTGGTTTCTTCCATCGAGCCAATGCACATGCGCGGGCTCGAGTTGGTTGCGCTCGATCATTTGAATCCTGAAAAAAATCAGCTTCGACTGGAACCCGATGAAATCTGGGGACTGATTGGTGGCTCAGAGGGACTTCGTCGCATGGAACACAATGCGGACCTCATGATCGCCCTGGCTGCTTATGTGCGCAACTGGAACTACGATCAATCTATTATTGTGGCCGAACGCATCCGCCATGATTCGCTTCTTTTGAAGCGTGCGGTTCGCCGGATTCGCTGGGGAGCGCGTCTGCGCAGCGGCCGTCTGCGGATTCCGTTCTATGCGCACCAGGCAGCAGCTTCGTACTATCTGATGACCAAGCGTCTCCTGGCACTTTACGAGACAAATCAGTACCTGCTTTATCCCGTCCTTGCAGAAGCCCTGTAACCTCAACCGAGGTTACAGGACTTTCCTGTCCTAATTCGCTGCAGGAGCGGCTTCCAAAACAATCAGTGATTCAGCATACGGCGCGCGTAATACGCCGCGCTCTGTGATGATGGCCGTCACATACTTCGCCGGTGTTACGTCGAATGCGGGATTCTCAATCCCTACACCGTGCGGCGTAAGCTGTTTTCCGGCATGGTGCGTCACTTCGATCTCGGCGCGCTGTTCAATCGGAATTTCATCTCCAGTAGGCGTAGCCAGGTCAATGGTCGACCACGGCGCAGCAACATAAAACGGAATGCCGTGCTCTTTGGCCATGATGGCTACAGAGTACGTCCCGATCTTGTTCGCCACATCGCCGTTTGCTGCGATACGATCAGCACCCACAACAACCGCGCGGATCTTCCCCTGGCGCATCAGGCTTGCGGCCATATTGTCGCAAAGCACCGTCGTCGGAATGCCATCGTGCATCAGTTCCCAGGCGGTAAGACGCGCCCCCTGCAGGAATGGGCGGGTTTCATCGGCATATACGTGAATAGCCTGACCCCGCTCGACAGCTGCACGGATGACGCCCAGCGCGGTTCCATAGCCGCAGGTAGCGAGAGCTCCGGCGTTGCAGTGTGTCAGCACACCACCGGATTCCGGCAACAGCTCGGCTCCATTCGCGCCCATGGTTTTGCAGGCAGCAATGTCCTCGTCGTACATGACGAGCGCTTCCTTGATCAGCGCGTCGGCTACTGCCTCGCGGGTAATCCCAGCCTGTGCAGTCAATGCAGCAAAGCGGTCCCGCATCCGGGCAATCGCCCAAAACAGATTCACGGCTGTCGGTCGCGTGGCTGAGAGCGTGTTGCAGATGGTATCGAATTCTTTGGCCAGCTCCGGGATGGTCGCGGCTTTGCTTTGCTTCACTCCAAGCGCAACGCCCATTGCGGCGGAAACGCCAATAGCGGGCGCGCCGCGCACAACCATTGTCGTAATGACGTCAGCGACCTGCTGGTAGCTGGTGGCGAGCACATAAGTTTCTTCAAGCGGAAGCTTCGTCTGATCGAGGAAACGTACGCCTTCCTGAGTCCATTCAAGTGTGGGAATCATGCTGCTTCTAGTTTACAAGGATGCAGAACTAGATGCTGGTCAGGAGACGACCAGAGGATACAACTTTTACCGGTGTGCGGTCCCCGAACCGGCCTTAACCCGTCTGTTTCGCAGCCACTTCGCCATCCCC
>Ga0206951_1128_pt1 | contig 17131 bp, 16 predicted proteins | sample Alteio_BWOrgHeat_38_FD_152974 | JGI IMG/M metagenome (GOLD analysis project Ga0206951, IMG submission 152974) | Enriched cells from forest soil in Barre Woods Harvard Forest LTER site, Petersham, Massachusetts, United States -... | ecosystem: Environmental > Terrestrial > Soil > Temperate forest >... | reverse complement strand
GGTATAAGTTTGTGGCGCGTATGCTGTCAGGTTATAAAAGTGTACTGGAAATTGGCTGTGCAGATGCCTTTGGCTTGCATTTTTCTACTATTTCTAGAACATCCCATACTGGTAGCAAATCTTCTTTTATAGTATTTAAAGTTATTTTGCCCGGGTTTATCGGATCCTTCTGCTCAAGTTGTAAAGCAAATTTCTTGCAAGCTTTATAAAGCTCTTTATTTATATCTGAATTATTTTGTATTACAACCTCATTATGGTTTAATAGATTGTGACGTTGTGAATTAAATGATTCCAAAAAAATTGAATTATAATTATTAGGCTCAGCAAAAAGATTTTTATACCATGTGAAGTTTTGCATAAGAATTGGGCTTGATCCGTAATAATAAAATTCATTTCCAAAAAACTCAAAACATTTATCTATGGAAAACTCGTTGCTGGCTGCTAAACTTGCGGCAGCAGGATTCAATAAATTATCCCAAATCCAATCCTCAATGGGTCTAGACATTCCCCCTAATTGGGCAAGATGCGGTTCAAAAGCATTTGAAAGCATTTTGTTAATTTGTACTGCGTTATTATTAGATGATGGTACTGTGGTGGTATAGTTTGAAACAAAGATCCGGGCTAAATATCGTCGTAATGATTCGAAAAATACGGAAATTGCATCTGCACATGTTATAACAAGCACCCCACCGGGCCTTACCCTATCTGCAAGTTGCTGTAAAAAAATATTGGGGGTGCTCAATCCTGGCAATAAACCTTCACAAAGCACAACATCATATTGCTTTTCTTTTGAAAAGTTTTCTAACATTACATTATAGAATTGCGTATTTTCATTACTAACCTCGTACTCTTCAAACAAGTTAATCATTTTTTTATATCCTGATGGGTTAGGTTCAACTAAATCATAACTATTAGGTTCATATGAAGCAGTAATTATGGAGTTATAACCGGAGCCCGGAGCTATTTCTAAAATATCACGATTTTTGAATAATAAAGGTGTTAGTCCTAAAGATCTGTATAGACCATTGCGTCTGTTAAAATGTAATCCTAAATCTGTAATATTCTGAGATACTGGTGATATATTGTTTTCGGTATAAAATTTAATAAAATTATTCATTCTTCCGATAGTTATTCAAAGTATGCAAATTCATGATCTCTGTTACGTCTACCTTAGCTGACAAATCTAACATTGTAATAGTAATTCTCCTAATATAAGTTGCATATACTTACGCTTTATTAGATTGTTACGGATCAAATTGTCAGCTCAGATTGTGCCCCATATTAATAATTATCCGCCCACAATTACCTGACCTCATCAGATCAAGAGCTTCGTTAATATTATTCAATGCAAATTCGTGTGTTATTAATCCATTGAGGGTCATTTTCTCTGCCCCTATAAGTTTGATCAGCCTGGGAATTTCCATATCCGGGACGGAATCTCCACCGTGCGATCCTGTTAGTTGCTTATTAAAATGAAGCGGCAATGTATATAATGTTACGTTATCTCCCATTTTGGGTACACCCACCAATATGGTTTTACCTTTAGCATTTGTTAATCTGTACGCTTGTTCGATAATTTTTGAAGCACCAGTTGTATCTATCACAACATCTGCCCCTTGTTGACCAACTATCGATTTTATTTTTTCATCTATATCGGTTTCTGTAACATTATTGAAACCATTGGTCATTCCGAATTTTTTACCTAATTCCAACTTTTGATTGTTGATATCGACCCCCACAATCGGATAAGCTGACACCATTGAGGCAGCCTGGGCCAAATTAATACCAACCCCACCCATGCCAAAGATAACAACTGATTGCCCGATCTTTACTTTAGCATCATTATTGATTACACCAACGGCAGTAGTAACAGCACAGCCAAAAAGAGGTGCTAAACGCAGATCAAATTCTTTCGGAATAACTGTTAGCCTGTTTTCGGAAATAACTGCAAAATCATTAAATGTGGTAACCCACCCCGCATTTACCGTTTTGTTTTGCCATTTATATTTTGCGGGAGGTGCTTGTATACCACTACCGGGTCTCCAATGAAGTACGACGTGATCATCGGCTTTAACTGTTGTTACACCTGGGCCAACGCTTACTACTTTACCAGAACCCTCATGCCCTAACAAGTGGGGCAAAAATTTATCGGGCCCTTTCGCCGCACTAATTTCATTCAATTGTGCGCCGCAAATACCACTGAAAAAAACTTTAACCAATACTTGCCCATAGTCAAGTTGGTTTGGTAATTCAAGATCATCAATTATTAAGGGCTTTTTGCATTCTACTAAAATTGCAGCTTTCATACGTTATTCAAAGTATATGAATTCGTAGTCACCGGTATAACCAAAATGCTCATATAGCCATATCCACTCCGCTTCATCAAAGAACGATTCGCACGTTAGTGCCCAACATTGCAGGTTAAATTGTTCAAGTTCATTTCGGTAGCTCTCCAACATGATATATCCCTGCTTGCCAACACGCTCGATTTCCTTTAATGCCGCTTGCAACTCAAAAAGGCGTAAATTATGCAGTGTAGCTAAACTGATCACCAAGTCAAATTCCTTGTCTTTAAATGGATAGGGGTCCTGTGCTCTTTGAACTACAATAGACGATTGAATGTCGGGATGTGAATTTTCAATCCCATGCTTTGAAATATCAAAACCGACTATGGTGATACCAGGGAGGATTTTTTTTATCTCATACATTAAAAAACCCTTTCCACAACCAACATCCAACAGTTTAGATTCGTTATTGAGCTTATAGTCAGCTATTAACCCTTCTGCCACCGGCTTCCATCTTCCTTCAATAAATCGGTATCCTCCGTATCCAAATCTCCTGTCGCCATCCCAGTAGTCAGCTTCGTACTCTTTTGCCTTAAGCATGCACGTAACTTTATCATCTATCATACGCGCCAGATAGTCTCTTTTGGTAGCGGTATGTAAAGGCGTTACAAAATTCTTCAATTTTCCCATTATTCTTTATCTTAATTTATTGACCTTTCAAATGTATAAATTCGCAATCTTCGTCAAAATGACGCAGGTCATTTTCTTTGCTGTTTCAACACCGAATCATAACAACGCTTTTTTTGACGCTGTATTTAATGGAGTTAAGAAAATCAAATATTTCACTTTGTACCTAAGTCGGTATTTGCCATTACTTTTTTTACGCGCCATATATTTTCGACACGTTGGCAATCAGATTCGTTTTTGATGGAAAGGCCTTCAACACAAAAATGGAGTGTTTTTCCGAAAGCTATGATCTGAGAATATATAGCTTCTCTTTCTGCATCGTCACACGGAAGCTGGAATAAACTATATGCGGCAATGCCATCAATATTTTGTAGTTCTTCGATTACTAATTTCAAAATAAGATGACAGCCTTCCATTGCGTATTCGCTGGCACTAAGCAAAAATTGCAGTTCGTTTTTTTCACAGTAATCTCTAATCACTATATTTTGAACGTGCTGAGGGACACGTTCGCCCATAAAACTTCTGCTAAAAACGTATCCACGTACTTTTTTTTTCATATACCTGGTAACTTATAAGACATACCTGTTTGAGTAGCCGCTCTTAGTATGATAGGTTCAAAAAACTCACCTAATTTTTTATCCCCGTAGGGAGTAAAAACCCCTTTGAACCTGCAATTCATAGACCACCTTGTTTCCGATTCAGAATTTATCCTGTTGCCATGTGGAAGTGCCTGATCAAAAACCAAGACCTCACCATAATTAACATTCAGCCATTTTACATCGTTGCTTATTGCATGGTAAAGTTCCTCGCTATTTTGCCCTGCACTTTTCGAAAAGTTTTGATTTAGTTCGGCAGCTTTCGCAGGTGGCAACAAATACATTGCCTTTGTACCGTAACAATTAACTATAGGCAACCATACGACAACTTCATACGGCGAATCGCCGGCCCATGTATCCGCATGAACGGGTAGTAACGAGCTATCGTCATGCGGAAATTGGATACTTAGGTTTACGCGTAGCTGCATAGCAAGTTCGTTTCCAACAATAGTATCCAAAAATGGTCTTGCAACTTGGTAGTAATGTTCTCTAAAGCCGTCAATGGCATTAAATCCGCGAATGATTTTAAGCCTGAAATTATTTAGTTCGGTTACAGGTACCCTTTCGTGAATTTGATTCAAAAGCACTTCAGGATCAATATCATTATTTATTCCTAATGCTTCCGATACGATATCTACAAATTGTTGGCGGATCCAATTTAATGCTTCAATATCAGCAACCGGACGAATAATATATCCCTGACTTAAATATTCAGTGGTTAATTGTTGTTCAGTTTTGGTTGTAAACATAATTCTCTTTTAGTATTTTCTTCCGCATTGTTTCACAAAGCTGTTCTACAGTAATTCCAAAGTATTTAATTAAAGTCTCCTGTGTTCCATATTGTTTTGCAAAATGGTCAGGAATACCAATGCGGGCAATTTTTGCGGCCTGTTCAGGCATGTTATCGTTGCAAAACTCGAGTATGGCACTACCTAAGCCACCTATACGGGTGTGTTCTTCTACGGTTACAACCCCTTCAACAGTTGGCAACAGCTCTGCCAATGCTTCGCCATCAAGCGGTTTAATGGTATGCATGTGTAATACGCCGCAATTAATTCCCTCGGCAGCAAGTTGTTCGGCGGCTTGAAGTGCCAACTGAGTCATTACCCCGGTCGAAATAAATAAGCCCTCACCTGCTTCACGCATTAAGATAGCCTTACCAATTTTGAAGCCGTACTCTTCTTTACTTACAACTTTATCACCACCTTTACCTAAGCGTATATAAATAGGGTGTGGCCAATCAAGTGTCTGTTCCATAAATCGCTTCATTTCTTCGGCATCACACGGTGCTACAACCGTCATGTTGGGTAATACCCGCATTATTGCTATATCTTCAATGGCAAGGTGAGTAGGCCCCAGTGGCGCATACACAACGCCGCCACCACTTGCTATTAATCTAACAGGTAAATCTTGCAAACATAAATCAAGCGCTACCTGCTCGTAACATCTGCGTGTTAAGAATGTTGCAATTGTATTTATATATGGAATGAAGCCTTCCATGGCAAGCCCTGCCGCCATGCCAATTATATGTTGCTCGCTTACGCCTTCCATAAACCATCGGTCTGGCATTTCCTTTTTCATTCGATCAAGCAGACCCGGGCCAAGGTCTGAACCTATAAAGATGACGCGTTCGTCAATTTTGGCTAATTCATAAACAGCGTCAAGAGAGGTCTTTCTCATATTCTATATTGTTTCTAAACATTTATACATTTCAGCAATTTCTTCTGCTTTTAATCCAGCTTTATGGTGCCATTCTGCTTTACCCTCTGCAAAAGAAAATCCTTTTCCTTTAATGGTATGGCATATAACGATGTTTGGCTTATGTTCATTAAGCGGTAATTTTTCCATAACCCGTTCTAAAGCCGCTACGTCATGCCCATCTACTTCAATAACTTCAAAACCAAAGCTTCTCCACTTATCAGCCATAGGTTCCATATTAAGAACTTCTTTTACAGGTCCGTATGACTGAAGTTTGTTATAATCTAGGAACACCGTCAGATTTGATAGTTTATGCTTGGCAGCTGACAAGGCAGCTTCCCAAACAGACCCCTCGTTAATTTCGCCATCGCCTACTATTACCACAACCCGATAATTCTTTTTGCGAATTTTTGCAGCAATGGCCATACCTACTGCCATTGTAATTCCATGTCCTAATGCGCCGGTTGAGGCTTCTATTCCGGCAACTTTTCCTCTTTCGGGATGCCCTCCCAAGCGAGATGTAGGTCTGCAGAAGGTTTTCAGTTCTTCGCGTGGCAAAAAACCTTTATCGGCCATTATTGCGTACAATGCAATACAACCATGTCCTTTGCTCAAAATAATTCTGTCGCGATCATCCCAGGTTGGGTTTGATGCATCTAATTTAAGATACGAATCATACAATACCCTCAACAATTCAACTAAAGACATGGAAGAGCCTATATGCCCCCTGCCACCGCCTTCGAGTGCCTCAACAATCATTTTTCTTAAGTGAACCGAACGCTCATCCATGATTTAATGTAATTTTAATTAATTCTAAAATATTTTTTGACTTATTAAACTGCATTTCCTGTGCGGCAGCGATTTCATTTTTCTTTTCATGATCAGCATGAATTCTTTGAGCAAGCTTGTCAGGCAAAAACTCATTAAGTAAAATTAAGCACCACCTCAATCCAAAAAGTGGCAGGTATGCACTCATTCTTATTTCAAAGCCTGCATCGCGCACAAATATAGCTTTTATTTTTTCCATCCATATTGTTTTGGATACCCAATCAAGGTTCATTGCCGGGTGCCAATAAAAGTCGCAGGCCAACTTAACCGGGTCATCCCATCCAAAGTATTCAAAGTCTATGAAGCGGGTTGTACCCTCGATACTTTTTATTGCATTATGTGCCCCAAAATCCGAAGGGCTTACAATCAACAGATCTTTATTCAACAGAATATCGAACTGAGCCCCCATAAGTTGCCTGGCATAATCAATAGCTTTTTGAAAAGTAGGCTGAAACTCGATTAACAAAAAGTTGCTTATTTGTGTGTTATCAGCTTGTTTCAATCTATCCAATCGCCTTTGTACCTGTTTTACTATCTCCGCCCCATTTAAACAAGCTTCGGATGCTTCGTGAAATATTTCAACTTTTTTTGAGATGTGGCTAAACTTTATCAACTGATTAATAAATGTGATAGATTTGTCAATAAATTGTTCGTCTGGCGTTTCAATTACGCCATCAACCCACGAATAGATAGCCCAATTAAGTTCATCGTTTTTGGCAACCGCCTGAACAACGGGAAGACCTGCTTCATTAAGTATTTGGCAAGCACAAAACTCCGTTTTTAACCTTTTTCTGTTATCTTTTTGAAGATCCGGATAAATTTTTAGTGCATAAGCTTGATCTTGTTGTGCATATAGTTTATATATCTTGCTATTACCCCTGCCCTTTGTCAATTCAACTTTTTGCACTTGTAGTTGAGGGAAAATATCCTGTATAACAGCATAAATATCTCCCTCGGTCCAATCGCCAAGAATTTGCTTCGTAATGGCTCTCCATGATCCTGACTGATACTGCAGGTTTACAAAATCCTGACCGGCGTTGTAATTAAAGAGATATTTTCTTACCGTATCGGCAAAACCCGGTTCATTTAATACTTCTTCCAGATCATCAATGAAATGTGTACAACCTAAAGTTTGTATTCTTGCTAATTTAAGTTCACGTGTTGGCTCAAAGAAAACATGGTTAGTGCGCACCATAGAAGGTTTTGGGCCGACAAATTTATTAGCTATCAGCCATTTCATCGCCTCATCGGGCAGAGATACCTTTTCTTCATCAAAATGCCCAAATTCGGTTTTGTGACTTACTATGTAAACTTCATGCCCCCTTATCCTGGCTAACGATAAAAATTCCACAAAGCCTGGAAAAATCGAAGCTTTGTGCATGAATTTTCCATAAATTTGTCCTTGTAGCTTTTGCCAGTTTAAATCTCCTCCTGGACGAGACAAAACCCCACTCTTAACATCTGCTTTTGAAGCAATTTCACTATCTAATAGAAGTCCGTGAGCAACCGCAGCATGTGCAAAAACATGATCATAACATGCTATGGTATTATCAAAGTCAACTCCTATTCGAAACTTCATACTGCAAATTGTAATTTAACCAATGCAACTTTTCATGATGACGTAAGTTAAAATTACTTTGTTAGATATTATTTTAGATGGACGTTTTGCATCAACTTAATGTTAAAGTAACGTTCGTCGTTAAACGAATCGGGTAGCAAGCCCTTATCAAATGCATCTTTTAGGTCTTCAACGGCTTCTTGTATTGAATGTTGTGCAACAAAACCAAGCTTGTTGGCAATTTTTTTGGAAGATATGTGGTACGACCTGTTATCGTTTGTAGGAGTGGCAACCAATTCCACATCATCGCCAATTACTTTTTGTACTGTTTCAGCAAGTTCCAATACAGTTTGATTTTCGAAACCGGCATTGAAAATTTCGCCCGCAATGAGTTCCTTCGGTGCTCTTAATAATACGATGTAAGCATCCGCCATGTCTTGTATATGAATATTAGGCCTCAATTGTTTACCGCCAAATACACTAATAGACCTTTTATGATAAGCTAAATTTGTGAGAATATTTACAACCACGTCGAGCCTTTGCCTTTTCGAATAACCACAAACTGTCGCCGGCCTTATGGTAACCGTTGTAAAATCGTCTGACTGGTAGGGTGCCAATATTTTCTCGCAATCGGCTTTAAATTTCGAGTAATCGGTTAATGGCTCCAATGACATTTCTTCGTGCACATTTGATTCTTCTTTTATGCCATATACAGATGATGAGGATGCGTAAATAAAACGTTGTACACCAGCTTCCTTACTTATTTTTACAAGGGGTTCAAATGCATCAAGGTTTATTGATTTTCCAAGGTCAGGATTTAATTCAAAACTTGGATCATTTGAGATACATGCCAAGTGAATAACTGCGTCATGGCCAGGAATAGTTTTTTTAAGCAACTCAGTATCTCTGATATCCCCCTTTATTATCGTCAGATTTTCATTTGGGTCAAGTACGTCATCGCCATATAAAAAAAGATCGATCACTGTAACAGTGTATCTTTCACTTAATAGTTTTGGAATAAGCACTGCGCCTACATAGCCTGCCCCGCCAGTTATATATATCTTATTTATTGAGTTGTTCATATTTAATTATAAGGAATGTTAGTTTTAATTATTTTTCGGTACTAAGGTATTTAAACCAGTCTTGGGTTGCTGTGGCGATAGCGTCTGGTGTCCAAACAGGCGCGTTGCGCCAATAATCTATGTTCTCTATTACCTTAGCTACGCCAGATTCAATTGATACCTTTGGTTCCCAATTGAGGTCTTTTTTAATTCGTGTTATATCGGCAAAAGTACAATCCGGTTCTCCGGGCCTTTTAGGAATGTGTATTTTTTCACCTCCCAAAATCTCGACAAGACGGTTAATGGAGACTGTTTGCCCACTACCAATGTTATATACAGTATTTGATTTGTTGCTTTTTGCAACTGAAATAAGTGCCTTAGCAATATCGGTTACGTAAGTAAAATCTCTCGATTGGGTCCCATCCCCAACTATGGTCATCGGTTTGTTTGCAAGTTTTTGAGCCAAAAAAACACCAAACACAGCGCCATAGGTTCCTGACGTACGGGAACGTGTCCCATATACATTAAAAAAACGACATGAAACAGCCGGCAATTTATACACCTGTGCCCAATGCAATACCAACTCTTCCCCAAGCCGTTTAGTTAAAGCGTAGGGATATTGCGGAAGCATCTCAGACGTTTCAGGAGTGGGGTATTGATCGGGAATACCATAACATGACGATGAAGCCGCATAAATAAAACGCTTTATCCCAGCGGCGTTTGCGGCTTGCAAAACATTGAACGTACCATCAACGTTCGCTCTAAAATATGCCTCTGGTTTTTGTATACTGGGTACAATATCGGCAAGGGCAGCCAAGTGAAATACCCAATCAGTATTTTGAAAGTGCTTTACCCATTCGCCTGGTACTGCCAAATCGCTGTTTATAAGGTTAATTTTATCGCTTAGATGCTGAAGGTTTTCTGGGCGTCCCGTACTAAAATTATCAAGAACGGTAACTTCATGACCAAGCTCAATAAGGGCGTCGACCAAATGACTTCCAATAAAGCCGGCACCGCCGGTAACAATTGATTTCATATAATTATATTTGATATGTTATTTGTTACAAAGCCATTGCATGCACATATGGCCAACAATTACTTGTAAGTCTTCAGCAACCTGCATGTCATCTATTGGAAAATGTATTGGAACTTGGGCAAGTTCTTTACATTTACCACCCGAAAACCCCAAAATAGCAAAAGTCTTTAATCCAAGTTCGTTTCCTGTTAACAGCGCCTTAACAACGTTAGCAGAATTGCCGCTTCCCGATAAAACAATTAATGTATCACCTTTATTTGCCTTAACTTTTAATTGTTGCGAAAATATATTTTCGTACCCTTCATCATTTGCTATACAAGTAATAACAGATTGATTTGCAGTTAGCGCATCAATTTTTAATCCAATCCCGTTCTTTTTGTCTATCCCATAATTGAAATCATTTGCCAAATGAATTGCATTACCGGCACTACCGCCGTTGCCACAAATAAAAACAGTTTTTTTATTTTTCCAAGCTTCCAACAAAGCGTCGGCAAGTAATTGTATTTGTTCTTGAACGTCGCTTTTCAAAGACATATTTAGCTTTTCAATATATTCGTTATACTTATCCTTCATAAAAGATTTCATAGTGTTATTTAATTTTTTCACATGAGCTTTTTGTTTTTTTAGTTGCACCGCATCTTTCACAAAATCTCTTTATATACATCATTTGATTGGTTAAAATATATTTCTTTTTTTATTTGATTTATTCTCAGTAAGTAACAAATATTAGTTCGTTTTACAACAACAATGCTAAGCAATTATTCCTTTGATAATTTCTTTTATGGTAAGAGCAATTACAGCAATTAAAAATCCAAATAAAAATCCAAGAACACTTGCTTTAAATAAACCTATTTTCTCTTTTTCCAATGGTAAAATTGGCGTATCAATTATCTGTATTAATGGTGTTTCGTTTCTCAATGAAACTTTAGCAATTTCTAAATTCTTTTCAAATTCTGTTAGTATTGCGGTATTTATCTGTACATCGACTTGGCGGTGCTGAGCTGGCACCCTCAAAATAGCTCTATTTGGGTTAGCATTCGGGTTAACATCTGCAGATGATGCAACGCCATTAATTGCTGCATTTAATTCACGTTTTACTGAATCTGTTTGGTGTTGAAGGATGCTGACATTTTGAACAGATTTTTTTGTCTTGGTTTCAATATAAAATTGCGAGACCTTATCTACCAAAACTTCGGTAAAATATTTTGAGAATAATTCGTTTTTAGAACGAACAGTTACATTTATGATACTTAGTTTTTTGTCTGCTTTATCAACAGTTAAATTATTCAATAACAATGCTTTACAAAATTCACCTAATAAACTATCTTGTTTCAATGAAAACTTTGAGTTATCAGCTCCAGGCAGAAAATGAATTTTGGATAATTCGGTGTTACCCGACCACTTATCCCGAAATCTATTAAAATCAATATAAAATTCTGCCAGAGTTTCTTCATTATTATTTATTTTGACCGAAGTAAGTAACGCTTTCTCAATATTGGAGCGCGATTTCATCAATTCCATTAAATTGTCGCCAGAAAAAGCACCGCTGCCGCTTCCACCTAAATCTAAACCAAATTGACTGGCAATACCCGCGTAAGGACTCAAGCCACCTCCACTCTTAGAATCCTCTAAAGCAAAACTAAGTTGAGCTGTATAAACGGGCTTTTTAACAATAGCATAAGTGACACCCAAGGCTCCCCCAATTATGCAGCAATATAGAATGAGTTTCCATTTTGAAATCAAAAGCCCTTTCCACTCATTAAATTTTTTAATTATATCTTTTAATGATAATTCGTCATCTGAACGCTCAACTATATTACTACGCTCCATTATTGTTATAGTTTTGTTAAGCTAAGAACACCTATAAGAACAGCCGCAGCTGATGCTAAACTGGCTGCTATACTTCCAAGCTCGGTTGCCGTTAACCCCTTAATCGGTGGCTTTTTAGGAATAATGATCTCACTACCGGGCTTTATTTCCGGATAGCTTCTAAAAAACAAAAAATTATGTGTCGCTTTAACCTCACCATTTGCATATACCACATATGCCCTTTTTCGTAAAGCATCAGGTGAAAACCCTCCTGCATTGTTTACAAAACCTGCTAATGTTTTTGTGTTTGAATATACTACAGAACTTGGAAATAACACCTCGCCATTAACCATAACCAACTGTTGTTGCTTCGGTACCCTCAATACATCACCCTCTTCCAATATTAAATCGACATCAGAACCCGGATTTTTTAAAATCGCTTTTAAATCAATGCCAACATAATCATTTTTAAGCTGGTCATAAACATTTGTTGTAGAATCTTTTAATGTCTTTTGAATGTGTGATAAACGATCAGCCCGTTCCTGCGTTAGATCGTTAACATCTGTTTTACTTTTTTCAATATCAACACCTAATTTATCCGTGCGCTTCAGTCTTCCCCCCTCAACATCGGCAGATGCGGTTAAGCCTCCCGCACGTTTAACCAGGTCGGATATTTTTTCATCTTTAGTAGTGATGGCGTAGGGACCCGGGTAAAGTACTTCTCCTTCTATTTTTACCATCCTTTGTTTTTCGTACCCGGGTAATGAATAAACTGAAACCACATCAAATGGCTGAAGTATAAAAGATGAGCCGCTGATCTTAAACTGATCATCTACATCAATTATAAATACTTTAGATACCGGCGAGTTTTTCTGGTTGGGGTCGCTATCTGTTACCCGGCGGGAAATTGCAATATGCTTTGGACTGGCTGATTCTGTAAATCCACCCGCTTGTATGATCAGATCTTCTACAGACATTTTATCGGCATAAGCAAAATCGCCGGCACCTCTAACATCTCCATTAATGGTTACGGTATATTCATTACGCAAATCAAAAATGGACGGAATAGTTACTACATCTTCTCTTTTTAGTGTAATATCTGCGCTGGTTTTATTTACAATTGATTTGAGATCAAAAGGAATGAGTTCAGTAGTATTATCTGATTTTAAACGGCTTATATAACCCCTCGAGGTAAACGCATTAGGTATTAACCCAGCTGCTTTGGTTATTAATCGGGTTAAAGTTAAACCACTATCCAACTCAAATTGCCCTGGCCTGTAAACAGCACCATAAATGCTTACACGATTTTCGTATGTGTTTAGTATTGCGTCAACGATGTATTGGTCTCCACGTAAAGGAACATAACTGGTAAAATCGGCAAGACTAATATCGGTAACTTTACGGTCTTTATCAGTTACCTGAATAGCTTTTATAGCGGCAGTATAAGCCCGATCGGTAAATCCACCTGCAAAATTGATAACGTCTCGCAAGTTTTCGCCAGGTAAAACTTCATATATTGCAGGCCTTTTTACCTGCCCGGTTAAGGTGGCCCGTACTTTATAAGTTGGGACACTAATAATATCGCCATCCTGCAATCTGATGTTACCTTTTTGATTTGATCTTAATAAAAAATCGTAAAAATCAACAGTTGCAATAATGGCATTATCCCTAATTACCGATATTTTCCTGAATGAACCAATGTTATTGGGTCCGCCAGATAAATATAAAGCATTAAAAACTGTTGTAAATGCAGATACTGTATAAGTTCCGGGCTTAGTGATTTCGCCAACTAAGGTTACTTTAATACTACGTATATTACCCAAGCTTACCGACACATTTGTGCCATGATCTATGGCAAAGTAGGTCTTAAGCTTTGCTTTGATCAACCCCGTTGCTTGTGCCATTGTTTTGCCACCTACATAAACTATGCCTACGGTAGGTATTAGTATAGTTCCTTCGGGAGAAACGGGCACTTTCCAATTCCCTAATGAATTACCATACATATCTATAACTAACTGATCTTTTGGCCCGAGTACATAATCAAGAGGGGTTGCAATGCTTAAATTAGGTTCGAAAGTTAAGTTATTATTATTAAAATATTCAGAACCGAAAACGTATGGCTCCTTTGTAGGTTTTGGCGCAACAGTTGCTGTGGTTTTTGCATTTACATCGGTATCAGTCGGTTTGATAGTAAGATTATCTGTATTGTTCTCCTTGGTTCCCCTGATGGCATTGATACGAATTTGCAATTTATTTACTTCACTTTCCGGCATCCCCTTCGCTATGACTGCCTGGCGTATTTGCTCGTCCGTCATTCCAGAAGCCTGGGCCTGTTTCAGCAGATCACGCAATTGGCTGTCAGTAATATCATCTGCTTTTGTAGGAAGTGCTGTTATTGGATCGGATGATGTACTACCGGTTTGTGCTTTAGCCGTTTCGATATTCCCATAGTTCATGAATATAAAAAGAGCCAAAATTACACTAAGAATATACTTCATTTTATTGATTTAACTTTAGGCAAGATTAACAATATATTTAAATAATTTGAAAAATTAATTTACTTTTTTGCAATATTACAAATTTTAACGCTGTTTGTGATAAAAGTATCCCATTAAACTGTTTGTTAAAATTCATACATTTTAAGTTTTTTTAAGGTAGAGATATATCAATATCAGATTTAACATAATAGACAGCACGGAAATACCTATGGAAAAAAGGATAACCTTGTTATTTTTAAGTGAGACCGGCAAGGCTTGGTGAATAACTGAAATCTCATCTTGCTTGGTATCTGCTTTTGCTTCAAGTATGTTCAGATTATTAGCTATCAAGGCTACCGCAATAGCAAAATTGTTTGCATGCGATATTGATATTAAATAATCGTGATAAAAGGGTTTACCTTCTTCATCGTACTTAATCCCAATTTGATTAAAAGGCTTTCCTATTAAACTGTTGTTAACTTTACATAATGCTTCTTTCGCACAAAATATACCCGTAAGTGTTTCGTATGGCTTGATTTTAAGCAAACTATAGGATATTTCTTCGGCAGTAAAATTATCTTTGTAAAACCGGTCCTCTCTAATGTCGACCGCAATAGGTAAATTATCGACGCATTCCATATCAACTCCAATTGCGGTGGATACGTTTTTTGAAATGGGGTTTTCGTTTGAAATAATCTTTAAGACATGGTTTTTATCTTCAGCTGTTTCTCCTGTCAGTAATAAAACCAGATCGCCGTATGTATTAATGTTTGAATAGTTGTTGACAGTATACCCGGCGCTATTAATGGCTGCATACATGCGGTGCACTAAAATTGACCCTTGAATTGCTGAACCATTTATTAATGTAGCGTTGGTTATTTCGTCGGGAGTTTTTTTTATAAAAACCGCGATAATTTTTTTTATGTCTTCCATCTTAAAACTTAAACAAACAAGTATCGCAAATTAGCTTCTCCTCACCATCCCGGGTTTGAACTTTAATAAAGCCGATATCGTTTTCGTCTTCGCTAATGTTTTTAAGGCATTTATAACACTCTAATACAGAAAGTGTTTTTCTTCCCGATAATGCAAAGCTTTCAATTCGGGTTTTTAGCTCGGCCAGGAAGCTGCCAGCATACTTGCCGGATGTTACCCTGTGATCGAACGCCAGGCTTAAAATACAATAACCTGATTTTTTATTAATTTTCGATATTCCTAAAATGGCCGAATTATTTTTATTAACCAAAGGTGAAAAAAGATAGGTACCTGATGAAGAAAGATCGGTTATGGTAAATGTTATATCTGTAAAATCACCTACTTCAAGTTTTTTGTCAAGATATTTGTTTGATAGTTCGAAAATTTTGTTCTCGACTTCAAGCATGCCAAGTTGTGCTGTGTCGGGTATTTTAACAACCTTCAATCCGTCATCAATATCAATGGCAATGCCTATATTAACGTTTTTATATCGGGCTACCTGGCCTTCATCATAAAAAGCATTTAACAGTGGGTATTTTAGTAACAACCTTGACGTTTCGAAAATTACTACGGGCAAAAGGGAATCTTTAAAATAGGTAAACTGATCGCTGATGGATTCGATTATTCCTTTTATATCAATATCGACATGCAATGTACTTACCAGGCCACTGCTTTGTACAGCCGAAAGATACTCTATTTCCCTCCGTTTAGCAGATGACAACTTTTCGAGAGTTACCTTTGATAAAAAATCGGCACTTTTAACAGCAGGTTTAGGTTTAGCCGGGGCCTGGGTTTCTTTTACCGGTTCGGGAAGTTTTGTTTCAGGCTGACCGGGGTTTAAGTATTTTACGATTACAGCCTCATTTACGAAATCGTAGTTTTTAAACAAATCTTTGGCCAGGTTATTTTCATCCATCAAAGCCAATGCTTTTTTGGAAAACTGTGTATCAAAAATCTGTGTTGAAAATCTCCCGGCTGCTGTGGTTTTTATTTCTTCTTTGTGGACTACTGTACCATTGGCAATGCTACTTTTAGGTTTCGAATCAGCAATTTGTACTATTAAAGCGTTAAGCGGCACTTCATCATCCACCTTACAATGGTAAATAACGTAGCCATCAGTTTCGGCTTCGAGGGTAATAATCGCTTTTGAAGTTTCCAACTCGATCACAATATCATCTTTTTTCACCTTATCGCCATTCGCAAAACATAATGCTACTACGATTAAAGTCTGATCATTTACCGACTCTTGTGGAACTAATATTTCCTGCAGTATCTTCATTTTTCGCGGAGTTTCAAGAGCTGCTTTATTAATGAGCTTACCGATGGTAATACTAAATTCTCCAATGATTTTACGGCCGGTATAGGAACGGCCATAGCGCCAACCCTGCAAGCTGATATTTGAAAATTGACTTGCTCAATAACCGAAGTTATAATTTCGCTGCCAATACCATTCTCTTTGCCACCTTCTTCAACCACAATTAGTTTTTTTGTTTGAGTTACCGATGCAATTATCTCGTGATAACTGATGGGGTGTATTTTGGTGAGTACGATAACCTCCAAAAGCTCATCAGTTTCAGCAAATATATGGTTGATATTGTGCAACACCCAATCAGAACTGCCGCCATAGGTTACAACAGTACAGGTAGGCTCAGCTAAAACCGGGCTTGCTTTTACGGTGGGATACGACTCTGTACTCTGCAGGATATTGTAATTCACAATTTCGATAGCGCCCACCTTTTTACCGTAATCAACTTTGTTTTCGATAACTATTACCGGATTTATTTCTTTATGAATAGCCTGGTATACCACAGCCGGGTCGATCATTGTATTTAGGGCTATGGTTTTTATATTATCAATACCAACCACAAATTTATCTAATGTTTGAGAGTGCGTTGGCCCGTATCCGCGCCCACCGCCCATTGGGGTACGAACTACCACCGGGCAATTTACCTTGCCGTTGTACATGTGATGGAACTTTGAAGCATGGTTAATGATCTGGTCCATCACAAGCGTCATAAAATCGCCGAACATGATTTCGGCATAGGGTTTAAAACCGGCCAAAGCAAGTCCGTTTGAAATGCCCATTATTGCGGCCTCGCTGATCGGAGTTGAGAATACCTGGTC
>Ga0206951_1129_pt1 | contig 17193 bp, 15 predicted proteins | sample Alteio_BWOrgHeat_38_FD_152974 | JGI IMG/M metagenome (GOLD analysis project Ga0206951, IMG submission 152974) | Enriched cells from forest soil in Barre Woods Harvard Forest LTER site, Petersham, Massachusetts, United States -... | ecosystem: Environmental > Terrestrial > Soil > Temperate forest >... | reverse complement strand
CGCGCCGTTTGCCGACATTGCCGTAGTGTGGGCAAAGAATGAAGCAGGTAAGATACATGGTTTGATCGTAGAGCGCGGTATGGAAGGCTTTACCACACCGGCAACGCATAACAAATGGTCATTGCGGGCGTCGGCAACGGGCGAGCTGGTGTTTGATCATGTAAAAATCCCGAAAGGAAACCTTTTGCCAAACGTTGCCGGCTTAAAAGGCCCCCTGGGTTGTTTAAACCAGGCGCGCTATGGTATTGCATGGGGTGCCTTAGGTTGCGCGATGGATTGTTACGACACGGCATTACGCTATACCAAACAACGTAAACAGTTTGGCAAACCCATAGCGGGTTTCCAGCTACAACAAAAGAAACTGGCCGAAATGATTACCGAAATTACCAAAGCGCAGTTGCTCGTTTGGCGGTTGGGTGTTTTGAAAAACGAGAACAGGGCAACGCCCGCGCAAATATCGATGGCCAAACGTAACAGCGTGGAAACGGCCATTACCATTGCCCGAGAAGCGAGGCAAATGCTGGGCGGCATGGGTATTACCGGCGAGTACCCCATTATGCGGCATATGATGAACCTGGAGTCGGTGATCACTTACGAAGGCACGCACGATATACACCTATTAATTACGGGCATGGATATAACCGGCGAAGATGCTTTTAAATAAGGGGCATAATCCGTATAGTTTTCAATATTAAGGCGATATAGAGTAAAAAGTTACAAATGTTTCCATTGTTTTTTATATTTTTGGTAATCTAATTATTAAATGCCGAAGACCAGTACAAAATATACCACCGGGCATAAAAAGTTGTTCAGCAATTTTTTATATGGCTTTGTGTCCCTTTGTGCTGTGGCAGTTTCTTCATGTAACCAAAAACCGAATAACGACGCATCGCCTGCAGGGTTTAAAAAGCTGCTCGATTCGGCATCGCAAATCTATTTTAACCAGGACCACGTAAAGGCTTTACATATTATCGATTCGACGGTTTCAAAGTATAAAAACATATCGGTGGCTGATAAATTTGAGGTTTACCGTTTGCATTGCGACTATTTTGTAAATATTGCGGGGGATAATGACAAAGGCTTACTTTACGCTGATAGCCTGCTGAACATACTGGACAACAGCGGCCATCCGGAAAATTATCCGAAACAATACGGAATAGCCTATTTTTCGCTGGGCGACGTGGCCTTCAAAAAACAAAAATATCTTGAAGCCTATCAATACTATTATAAAGGCAAAGTTACCGGGCGCAATAATTTAGATAATTGCACATTGAGCGACTATAGTTATCGCCTGGGGATGGTAATGTACAAACAGGAACATTATGACCTGGCGGCCGACTATTTTAACCAGAGCTTTGTTGAATCGAAATCGTGCGATGATAACTTCGTAACATTTTATCGCCAGCAAGAGTTATTAGACAATGCGGCATTGAGTTACTACAAAGCGGGGATAAGGGACAGCGCGAGGATGAATTATATTAAAGCGCTTGATTTTATTAATACCCAGGGCGCTAAATACCCCGAAAAAAAAGCGCAGATAGAGGCAGCCAAAGGTGTGGTTTATGGCAACCAGGCACAATTGTATATCATACAAAAAGATTACAACAGAGCTGCCGGGCTTCTGAAAAAGAGCTTCAGTATCAATTTAAAAAAAGATAACGACAATCGGGATGCTGAACTTAGCGAGTTGAAACTTGCCCATATTTATGTGGAACAGAGCAGCACTGACTCATTATATCTTTTATTGCAAAACGTACGGCGGCAATTGGATACTGTTAAAAACCCTGATGCAGAGGTTGACTGGAGCCATTTGATGGCCAACTACTACCAAAACAAAAGCAACCTTAAAGAAGCCTTAACCTATTTTAATACTTATGCCCTTTTAAAGGACTCGGTTGATAAATCGAAGGAAAAGCTGCTTGAGGTTGATGCGACTCAACAGTTTAAAGATTTTGAGAACCAGTCGACCATTGATAAGCTTAAAACAGATAACGGGTTACAGCATATTTACCTGTCGGTTGCTGTAATATGCGCCGGTATGGCCATCATTATTATTTTATTGGTTTACTCTAACTGGAAGAAATCGAAAAAGAATGTACTGGCCCTGAGCGACCTGAACAAAAAGATACATGAGCAAAATGAGAGCTTACAGAAAGCCTTTTTAAACCTGGAATTGAATGATAAAGAGAAAGACAGGATATTAAGGGCAGTAGCGCACGATTTGCGCAACCCGATAGCGGGAATAGCCTCGTTAACTGCATTGATGCTTAGTGAAGCTGACCTGGACAATGAGCAGCAGGACCTTTTGGAACTGATACAGGTTACCACCAACAATTCGTTGGAACTGATCAGGGAAATACTGGAAGCCACGGGTACGATATCCGAAAAAACAACCAAAAAGGAAATGGTTGATATTAATACGCTGGTGAGTAACAGCATCGAACTATTGCGTTTTAAAGCTGCCGAAAAAAGCCAGAAGATATTTTTTGAAGCACTTGATACGCCTGAAGAACTGTACATCAGCCGCGAAAAAATATGGCGTGTTATCAGCAACCTTATTAGTAATGCCATTAAATTCAGCCCCCGAGGTGCCGATATAAGGGTAAAAGTTGGGCACCTGGAAGATGATATATTGATATCGGTAAAAGACACCGGCATCGGGATACCTAACGAATTGAAACAAAAAGTGTTCAATATGTTTACCGAAGCAAAAAGGCCGGGCACTATTGGCGAACCTTCTTTTGGCCTGGGACTATCTATATCCAAACAAATTATAGAAAGCCATGGCGGCGAAATTTGGTTTGAAAGCATTGCCGGCAAGGGCACTACTTTTTATGTTTTGCTGAAGGAATTGTCGAAAAAATCAAACGAGGAAGAGTTGATCAAGGTATAAAAAAGCCGCCCCCGAATTTCTTCGGAGACGGCCTGCATTAACAACAATCAAACAAAACATTAAATCTTATATGCCGTGCCTGTCGCGGCTACCATCACGTTCCCTGCCCCTGTCGTCGTTCCCCCTGTTGTTTTGTGGTTGTGCCTGGGGGCGGCTATAGTTTTGTTGTTGATAGCTGCGTTGTTGGTACTGGCCATGGTCGTCGCCACGATATTGTTCGTGGTTATTATTCCGTTGATCGTAGCGTGGTTGGGCGGCATAAGACCTGTTATCGTAACCTTCCCGCCTGTTCCAGTCAAAGTGTCCGGCTGCACCATAACGGGCCCGGTATACATCGTCGTGCAGGTATGGCCTGTCGCCACGAACTTCGAACCTGCGGGCATGGGCCCAATCGTAATCGCGGTAAGCGCCGGGCAGGTAAGCGGCCGACACCCAATTGTAGCCATCGTTATAAAAATACAGGTGGCTGTTTACCGAATAATAGGCTTGTACATCGGGCAGGTAATAATAGTCGTCATCGGCGTACACAGGAGCTGCCGGAACATAAACCGGGCCACCTAAATTAACGTGTAAGCCTAAATGTATTTGTGCGTTAGCGGTTTGAACCATCATACCACTTATTGCTATTGCTGATATTAAAAATAACTTTTTCATTTTGTTAGTGTTTGTAATTAAGACAGCTCGAAATTGTGATAGTTTAATTTTATTTGTAATTATATTGTAATATACGCATTACAAAGAATATAATTCTGTTATAACTATAATATAAAGAATTAAAAGTCAATAAGATATACTGGCGGAAAGAATTAAAGAATTTTATTGTGATTATTATATGCTTTCGCTGAAAGGGCGCATATAGTTGGTTGGGGTACCTTTTACATAGTACTGCCACAGTACAATGCCACTGCTGATGATGATGATATTCTTCATGATGTATTGGCCCAGCAGGGTAAAATCGTAAGGCATGCGCATAAATGTTTGATGCGGGAAGAAAATGAACGGAGTAAAGGTACAAGCCATGTGCACAAACATAAGGACGAGTACCCATTTCATGGAGCGGCGCATAATGAGCATGAGACCTAAGCCAAATTCCCAAACGGCCAGGGTTAATATGGCTACCTTATCGGGCATTAAGCCAAAGGTTAATTGGTGAATGGTTTGTATGGCCACCTGCTCCGCAGGGCTAAGGCCAAAAAAGAACTTGAGTAAGCCAAACCATACATAAATGATCCCGATACTAATGCTCAGTATTTTGAATGGGGATAATGTATTTTGTTTGATCTCGGTCATGTCCTTGTTTGTAAATTATATCCTTTGGAGGGGATTAACCGGGAAAGGTTTAGTTGGAAAAGAGATTAGTTAATGGTTAACCGAAATTGCTATGCCAAATGTGGCTGTATTTTGTAGATTAGTAATAAATTTAACCAATGGATAATTTCACAGACACCTATACTTCTGCAAACTACCGTATGGTTAAAACATTTGTGTATGGGTTAGTAATTTTTGCGCTGCTTGTGGGCTTATCGCTTTATGTAAGTATACAATTGCACATTACCGAAATTGGCATAATCGCCTGGATACTCATATGCACAGTCCCCTTTTTATTTCGCAGGGGGTTTAAAAGAGTATTCAGCCGGAAAACCGATCTGTTATTTGGCAAGCAAGGCCTTTTGATAAAAGAATACAAAAGTAATGGCGATTTAGCAAAAGAATACGCCATCAATTGGAATGAAATAAAGAGTTATAGGTTTCAATTTATGACGGATAATGTTACCAATCTCGTTATCATTTTTAAAACCAGATCAACAAAGAGTTTTTTCTTTATCGATGAAAAATACACCAAAGAGGAGCCGGACGAAATAAGTGTTTACAGCTTGTTTGTTAAGTATATCAAAATATACAACGCGGGTAAAGGTGATGGTGAGAAGATACTAACCAAACTAAACGTATTTTCGGTTGGAACACCTGATTTATAATTATCAAGTTATATCGGTTGGAAACAAAAATAGCGATGGGTTTAAAACTCATCGCTATTGAATATAGTATTTGGATTGTACCTTAATTCCCTAACTCGCTCATAAACTTGATGCGCATCAGTTGCACTTCTTCGCGGGTGTAATCGTTGGGACCAAGTTCAGCGAGAGCGTCATCAATCGAATCGACTTCGGCTGAGCGAAAGTAGTCGTATACCTCTTCTTGTTTATCTTCGTCGATCACCTCATCGATATAATAGTTAAGGTTGAGCTTGGTACCCGAGTTGACGATAGATTCCACCTCGCGGATGATATCCTCGTAACTAATGCCTTTTGAAGCAGCGATATCTTCGAGTGATAAATGGCGGTCGATATTCTGGATGATATAGACCTTCATGGCCGATTTATTGGCCGCGCTTTTGATCACCATATCTATCGGGCGGTCGATATCGTTTTCCTCAACATATTTGCTGATCAGTTCGATAAACTGTGCGCCAAATTTCATGGCCTTGCCCGCACCAACACCCGATATTTGTTTCAGTTCATCGATAGTGATGGGATAGTGCGTACACATTTCCTCTAAGGACGGATCCTGGAAAATAACGAATGGCGGGAGGTTTTTCTGTTTGGCTATTTTTTTACGCAGATCCTTCAGCATTTGCAGCAACTGAGCATCCAAAGCGCCCGATCCGCCATGTTTTGTAGCATCGTCGCTGTCGTCGCTGTCGTCGGTCGAGCCCATTGGCCTGTTCAATACATATTTTAAAGTGTACGGATTCTCGATAAAGGCATTGCCCGATTTGGTGAGGCGCAGCAAACCGTACTGATCGATATCCTTAGATAAAAAGTTATTGAGCAATGCCTGGCGCATTAACGATTGCCAAAGCAATTCGCCTTCTTCTTTGCCCGACCCGAATGAATCCAGTAAATGGTGTTCGTAATTATGTATTTGTGGGTTATCAACGCCCATTAGTACGCTGATAATGTGATTATCGTCGAACTTTTCGCCCAATTGTTTAACAACGCTCAGGGCTTTATGCAGCGGCGCTTCGGCGTCAAAATATTGTTTTTGCGCGCTACAGTTATCGCACATGCAGTTACAGCCGGCTTCGTTAAAGTTTTCGCCAAAGTAGTGCAGTATCTGCTGGCGCCTGCATACAGCCGATTCAGCATAGTCAATCACTTCTTTTAATATTTGGGTGCCTATCTCGCGTTCGGCAACCGGCTTATCCTTCATAAACTTTTGCAGTTTATCAATATCCTTTTCCGAGTAAAACGACAGGCAGATACCTTCGCCCCCATCGCGGCCGGCGCGGCCGGTTTCCTGGTAATAGCCTTCCATGCTTTTTGGCATATCGTGGTGTATTACATAACGCACATCGGGTTTATCAATACCCATCCCAAAAGCGATGGTCGCAACAATCACATCCACATCTTCCATCAAAAATCTGTCCTGTGTATCGGCGCGCACTTTGGCATCCAAACCGGCATGATAAGGTAATGCTTTTACGCCGTTCAGGTTTAAGGCTTCGGCAACTTCTTCCACCTTTTTGCGGCTCAGGCAATAAATAATGCCCGATTTCCCCTGGTTTTGTTTTACAAACCGTACTATCTCTTTTAAAACGGTACGCTTAGCTCTTACCTCGTAATAAAGATTACCACGGTTAAACGAAGATTTAAAAATAGTGGCATTATTCATCTGCAGGTTTTTTTGAATATCCTGCTGAACTTTTGGCGTTGCGGTAGCCGTTAAAGCAATAATGGGTATATTATCGCCGATATTACTGATCACCTGTCGTATCTTACGGTACTCGGGCCTAAAATCGTGCCCCCATTCGGATATACAGTGTGCTTCATCGACAGCCACGAACGATACATTGTTTAAACGTAAAAAATCGATATTCTCCTGCTTGGTCAATGATTCGGGCGCTACGTATAGTAACTTGGTTTTACCTTCCAAAACATCTTCTTTTACCCTTGTGATCTCGGATTTGTTTAGCGAGGAGTTTAAAAAGTGGGCTATGCTGTCCGATCCGCCAAAGGCACGTAACTGATCGACCTGGTTTTTCATTAACGCAATAAGTGGTGATATAACGATGGCCATGCCATCCGTCATGAGTGCGGGTAACTGGTAGCACATGGATTTACCCCCCCCCGGTAGGCATGATTACAAAAGTATCGTTGCCTGATAAAATATTGGTTATAATGGCTTCTTGCTCCCCTTTGAAGTTATCGAAACCAAAAAAATTTTGAAGGTTGTCAAAAAGTGACTTCTTCGTCTCTATCATTATACAAAAATTATTCGGGACACAGTTAAAAATTAAACATCAAAATAACAAAAAAAAAGGAAGAAATGGCAGTTAATTTTGCTTTTTCAGGCATTTATGATATTCAAAGTATAATTTACGAAGAAAGTTTGAAATAACCAACACATTTTGAGTAATTATTTTTTTGTCGGACGCGGTGGTTTCAAAATAATTATCCAATTTCACCCCCTGAATAGCAATTCAAAAAAACAACATTATCAAAAATGAACGATAATAATTACGCCATTATCATGGCCGGCGGCATCGGGAGCCGCTTCTGGCCCATCAGCAGAACATCTCATCCTAAACAATTTATAGACATACTTGGCACCGGCAAAACACTGATACAGCAAACATACGACCGTTTGCTGAAGATCTGTCCGAAGGAAAATATCTATGTTGTTACAAACGAGATATATACCGACCTGGTAAGAAAGCAGATACCCGACATGGCCGACGGCCAGATATTGACCGAGCCGGTAATGCGTAATACCGCACCCTGCATTGCTTACGGTTGCTTTAAAATTGAAAGTATAAATCCCAACGCGGCCATTGTGATAGCCCCTTCGGACCACCTGATACTGGATGAGGCTGCATTTGTAGCCACCATCGAAAAATCGCTAACGGCAGCAACACAGCATGGCTGCCTGGTTACATTAGGTATTAAGCCATCGCGGCCTGATACAGGATACGGATACATTCAGTATACCGACAAAATTTTAAACAGCGAGTTTCATAAGGTTAAAACCTTCACCGAAAAACCTACGCTGGAAATAGCAAAAACCTTTATACAAAGCGGCGACTTTTTATGGAATGCCGGGATATTTGTATGGTCGGTTAAGGCTATTTTGACAGCATTTAAAAAATACCTGCCCGAAATTGACGACATTTTTGAAGAGGCCAAGCCTGTATACAATACTGATGATGAAAAAGGCTATATCCATAACGCTTACCAGCAATGTACCAACATATCGATAGATTATGGCATTATGGAGAAGGCGGATAATGTTTATGTTATCCCATCGGAATTTGGCTGGAGCGACTTGGGTACCTGGGCATCTATTTATCAATTAGCCGAAAAAGATGAAGCGGGTAACGCAACCATTCCGGCCGAAAAAGTGGTGATGTACGATTCATCGAATAATATGGTAAGCGTACCCGAAGGCAAACTGGTTATTATAAAAGGCTTACACGATTTTATCGTGGTGGAATCGAACAATACGCTAATGATCAGTCCGCGCTCGGAAGAGCAGGGCGTAAAGCAAATAGTTGCCGATGTGAAGCAAAAGTTTGGGACGAAGTTTATTTAAGTTTAGGTGAGTGGAGAATGGTTGATTAAGTGAGTGGTTGGTTTTTTATCTAAATAACTACTCACCACTCACCTAATAAACCGCTCACTATCCCCGGCGTTGCCTTATCGCCTCATACAATATCACTCCCGTTGATACGGATACATTTAACGATTCTATTTCGCCGAACATGGGTATTTTGGCCAGATGGTCGGATATACGGATGAGTTCGTTGGCTATACCTTCGTCTTCGGAGCCCATGATGATAGCCGTTGGCACAGTATAATCGGGCACGTAGATATAATCATTTGTTTTTTCGGTACAGCAAACCAGTTGCAGGCCCGATGCCTGTAAAAATTTGGCGGTTTGCAATAAACTGCTTTCGCGGCAAACGGGGATATTGTATAATGCCCCGGCGGAGGTTTTAATGGCATCGGCATTGATTTGGGCCGAGCCTTTAGCAGGTACAATGAGGGCATGTACACCGGCACACTCAGCTGTACGCGCTATAGCGCCAATGTTGCGTACATCGGTAATACCATCTAATACCAAAATCAATGGCACCTCCCCTTTTTCAAAAATCATTGGGATGATGTCTTCTATTTTATAATAAGTGATCGGCGAAATGATGGCGATGATGCCCTGGTGGTTCTTCGCGGTAACGCGGTTCAGTTTTTCGACAGGTACCTGTTGCGATTCAATTTTGTATTCGGCAAGCAAAGTTTTTAGCTCCAAAAACAACGGGCCGCCGAGGCCGCGCTGTATAAAAAGAGATTCGATTTCTTTTCCCGACCGGATGGCTTCCATCACGGCGCGGATGCCAAATACCATTTGATTATTTTCTCTTTTTGACTGTTGGCCGAACCCCATGTTTTCCTGATGAATAAGTCAGCGAAATTAGTTATATTTATTGATTAAGGGGGTATTTTTATGAAAGTGGAAATGAGTTTTAAAAAAACATTTCACAACAAAAAACTTTGTTAACACAGGGTTTAATATACTGAATACCAGTATCAATTTATTTTTACCCACATCTTATCAACAAGTGGTGTTGATTAAAATATGGCCTAAAAACGCCATTTTCAACGATTTTGCTTTTAGCAAAATAAACTGTGTTAGTGAATACCAATGCAAGCATAGTGTTTCCAATTCTATTTTGTATATTTTTGTTCAGTATGAATTTGTAGTTTATAAGCTACATCGCATTTATACAGGCACGCCTTGTTTCCTTCTCAACTCTTCGTATAACACGATCACCTTTTTTTGCAGTGCGTGTATCTCTTCTTCCCTTTCAAGGAGTTTCTGCCTGATGGCTTCGATCAATTGTTGTTGTGGCTCGTCATCCACTACGTCTTCCTCGTCCGACAATAGGGTTACAGGCGTTACCTCAAATATTTTTGCGATCTGCTCGATACGCGATAAATTAACATCGGTAATTCCTGTTTCGATCTTAGAAAATGCAGGGATCGATATCCCCAACCTGTTTGCTACATCTTCCTGGCTCCAGCTATGCTGGTGCCTGAGTGTGCGGATGTTTTTTGCTAAAACTTTCATTTTTTCTTTGTTTTCAAAAACTTTGTTTATCGTAGTTTAAACACACCGGCAAGCTTGCGCATACCTCACATCTTTTTACGAAAATGATTTTGAAAAGGTTACAAAAAAATTAACTAAAAAAACAATGTTATCTGCATTCAAGCAAATGACGTTTAAGGGGGAAAATTAAAAACTTATACGGCCGGGTTGGTACTGTCGGCTCCGTGGATATTTGCTAATGTATTGTTGTGCTGCAAATCTGTATTCTTATATCTGAACACAAAGGGGAATATAACAGCGATGACTAAGGCATATCCGGCAAAGGCGAGCCATATCCCATGCCAATCTTTACTTTGATCGGCATGTGTAAAAAACTTTTGAATGACAATCCCACTGATCAAACTTCCGCCCAACGCACCAAAACCATTCACCATCATCATGAATAAACCTTGAGCGCTCCCCCTAATTTCGGCCGGGGCCAACGTCTCTATGAATAGCGACCCGGAAATATTGAAAAAGTCAAAAGCCATTCCGTAAATTATACACGATAAGATGATCATCCATAACCCTTCCGCAGGGTTGCCGAATCCAAATAATCCGAAACGTAAAACCCATGCCAACATACTGATCAGCATAACATATTTGATCCCGAATTTGCGCAAGAAGAATGGTATTGCTAAAATGAATAATGTTTCAGATACCTGCGATATCGACATTATAATAGCCGGGTACTTTACAGCGAGAAGGCCCTGGTATGCTGTTACTTTTGCGAAGTCCTGGAGATAGGTATCTCCATAGGCATTAGTTAACTGCAAAGCAGCACCTAAAAGCAGCGAAAAAGCAAAGAATATGGCAAATTTCGGTGTTTTTAATAAGAAAAAAGCATTTAACCCGAGCCTTGTTGCTAACGACTGTCCTTTTATCTTGCTTAATAATGGCGGGCATTTTGGAAGCGTAAAAGAGTACAAACCCAATGTTAACGAGATGAATGATGCGATATAAAATTGATTAGACGATGTTTCGTTATGGGTTAGGCTAACTACCCAAAGAGCGGCAATGAAACCCATTGTTCCCCAGATCCGTATCGGCGGGTAATCCTTTACAACATCTTTGCCACCACCTTTTAAGGCAGAATAGGCAACCGTAATGGATAAAGACAACGTGGGCATATAAAAGAACATGTTAAGCAACAATACCCAAAAAAAAGTTATCGGGTTGGTTACCAGCGGTAACGAGAACAAAACAATAGCTCCCAAAATATGCATGATGCCATACAGCTTTTCCGCATTAATAAACTTATCTGAAATGATACCGGTGAGAGCGGGCGAAAATATCGAAGCTATGCCCATAGTCGAAAAGATGATCGAAAAGTGTTCAACCGTCCAGTGTTTATTTTGAAACCAATAGGCGCCTATAGTAAGCAGCCACGATCCCCAAATAAAAAATTGCATAAAATTCATCAGTATTAAGCGGAACTTAATATTCATACCTTATCAGTTTAAGTTTAAAAACGGAAAGTAGTGAAATTAATGTATAAACTAAAAGCAAAGGGTTAAAATTCGGTTTTTGATTATATAGACTTTTAAACCCTACACATATAAAATTCCACCTTTAGAGCTTGTCCCGAACTTGTTGCGGGAGGGTTAGGGGTCTTTAAGATGCCTTCCTTTTATTCAACTCGTCGCGTATCTTGGCGGCCTTTTCATACGATTCTTCGGCCAGTGCATCAGCCAATTTCGTTTTTAGCTCATCTATACTTAAACCTGTATAGTTACTTGGGGTCGTTGCGGCAACAGCATTTTCTTCGTGGGGTTCGTTAATGTTTTCGAGGTATACAAAATCGTTCCCTTCAATTACAATACCTGCCGATGCCAGGATGAACTCATACGTAAAAATGGGGCATTCAAACCTTACAGCCATGGCTATCGCATCGGATGTACGGGCATCTATTTCCACCACTTTTTTACCGTCGCTGCAAATAAGTTTTGAATAAAATATACCGTCAACCAGGTTATAAATAATAATTTCCTGGATGTTGATATGATAAGCTTGGGCAAAGCTTTTAAACAGATCATGTGTAAGGGGGCGGCTCGGCGTCATTTTTTCGATTTCGATGGCAATGGCCTGCGCCTCAAAACTGCCAATAATAATGGGTAACCTGCGCCTGCCGTTTACTTCGCCCAAAACCAGTGCGTATGCACCCGACTGTGTTTGGCTATATGACAAACCAACTATGTCGAGCTTTATCTTTTTCATGCTATTACCCATCACAACCTGTCAATTCTGTTTTATTATGAAGCTTTTAACTGTTTTACAGCTTCAATTAATTTTGGTACCACCTCGAACGCGTCGCCTACAATACCGTAATCTGCAACTTTAAAAAACGGCGCTTCAGGGTCTTTATTGATCACCACGATCACCTTCGACGAACTTACGCCCGCCAGGTGCTGTATGGCCCCCGAAATTCCTATCGCAATATACAAATTTGGACTGATAGCTATGCCTGTTTGGCCAACATGTTCGCTGTGCGGGCGCCACCCGGCATCCGATACCGGTTTTGAGCAGGCAGTTGCAGCTCCTAACAGGTTAGCTAACTCTTCTATCATACCCCAATTCTCGGGCCCTTTTAAACCACGCCCTGCCGAAATCACCAACTCGGCATCCGGTAACGAAACCTTATCCGTAGCCTTAACAATATCTTTTATAATGGTTTTAAAGTCGCTGTCCTTCAGTTCCGATGTAAAGTCCTCAACCTTGGCACTGCCACCCGTTTCATCTACTTTGTATGAGTTGGGTGTTAGCGATACCACCTTGTTTTCCGATGTCAACTCCACCACGGCAAACGCCTTGCCCGAAAATACAGATTTTTTCACTGTGAATTTAGCCCCCGCTTCGGGTAAGCTAACCGCGCCATCGGCAAGGCCGGCACCTAGTTTAACAGCTATCCGCGGTGCCAAACCCTTTCCCGAAAAGGAATTGGAGAGTACCACAATATTTGCGCTTTCCTTTTTTGCCGCTTCCGCGATAATCGAAGCATAAGCCTGGTTAACAAAACTTTTTAGCTTATCGCTGCTTACGTTCAGCACCTTATCAGCACCATATTTCCCCAAAGCGCTCAATTCGGCAGCAGCTACATTGCCGATTGAAAGGGCAACCAGCGATGTTTTATTTTGATCAGCTATTGCCTTGGCGTAAGAAACCGCCTCGAAAATTGATTTCTTAAACTTGCCGTCGGCGTTCTCCGCGTATATTAAAACTGACATATTTTTTAGTATTGAGATTTGCGTATTGCGTATTGAGATTTTATTTGCGCCTTACGACAGTGTTTTCATTTTGTTATTTATCATGCTTCGATGTCAATATCGCACTACGTAATACGCACATCGCAATACGCATCTAAAACACCCTCGCCTCATTATGCAACAGGTCTATCAGTTTAGCGGCATCATCCGCCGGTACCAACTTCACCTGTCCGCGCGGGGCCGGTGTTTCAAAACTTAAAATTTCGGATAATGTTTTTATTGCTGCCGGTTCAACAACGATCAGTGGTTTTGTCCGTGCCGACATAATGCCCCGCATGTTCGGTATCTTCCACTCGGCAACACCTTCTGCCGTACCCGCTACAAAGGGGAATGGTATGCTGATCACTTCCTTGCCGCCTTCAATCTCACGGTCAACCGTAGCGGTTGTGCCATCAACGTCCAGCTTTTTAATGATAGATACCGACGGTATATCCAAAAACTCACCGATCATCCCCGCTACTTTCGCGCCGTTATAGTCTATCGACTCCCGTCCGGTCAGTATCATATCAAACGCTTTATCCTTAGCATATTCTGCTATTTGATAGGCTACAAAATAGGCGTCATGCGGTTTGGCGTTTATCCTTACGGCATCGTCTGCCCCAACGGCCAGTGCTTTGCGAATGGTCGCTTCGGTATTAACTTCGCCAACATTAATAACCGTTACGATACCTTTTCCGCCTTCAGCCAGCTCAACCGCTCGTGAAAGTGCTATTTCATCGTAAGGATTTAATATGAACTGTACTCCTGCCGTATTAAATTGGGTGTTGTTGTCGGTAAAGGTTATTTTTGTGGTCGTATCCGGAACGTTGCTTATACAAACTAATATTTTCATTCAGTCGAAAATTGGTCTATGCAAAATTAGTTTAAAAAGTACAGACATAAAAATACAGATGACACGATTAGACAAGCTTCTTGAATTTTATAAAAACGAGCCTAACGACGAGTTCCTTAAATACGCACTCGCCACCGAATATTTGCGGTTAAACGAAACAGATAAGTCATTATCCTATTACGAAGACCTGGTTACTAATCACCCGCGATATGTGGGCACTTATTATCACTTGGGTAAACTGTATGAGGCTTTGAACAGGCGGGGCGATGCCATAAAAACTTATGAAGCCGGTATGCTTATCGCGAAAGAACTGCGCGACAACCATGCCCTGTCTGAACTGAAAACGGTTTATATGCAGGCCAAAGGCGTTGATGATGACGATGATTATTAAATTTGTGTGTTTTGAGAAAGCGTAACCTTCTTTTTATCCGCGATGTAATTATTTATACGCTTACCTCATTTGGTGGCCCCCAGGCGCACCTGGCTATGTTGCTTCGCGAGTTTTCCGAAAAACGCAAATACATAAAAGAAGATGAACTTATGGAGCTCAACGCCCTGTCGCAAATACTGCCCGGCCCTTCATCAACCCAAACACTGGTGGGTGTGGCCTGGAAATTTGGCGGCCTCAGCCTAGCGCTCATTACTTTTTTAATATGGATATTGCCATCGGCCGCCATCATGTGCGCTGCCGCTATCGGCTTTAACCTGCTGGCCTCGCATGGTAAATATGCCGAAATACTGCGCTTTATCCAGCCCATTGCCATTGGTATCGTGGCGTTTGCTACCTATACTTTTGCTCACAAGTTTTTAAAAACCAGGATCAATGCCTTGCTGGCCATCGGTTCGCTTATCACCACCTTAATTTTACAAAACGCATACGCGTTCCCGATTTTGATCATGTTGGGCGGCATCATTTCATCGGCATTGGAGTCGCCGCCACAGGAAACCGAACTTCGTGTAAGCCTTTTTGCCAATGTTAATCCCAAAAAAGTAAGTTACTTTATTGGTATCCTGTTATTTTTTGGCGCGTTAGGTGCCCTCGTAAGCCGTACTTCGCCTTTCAGTTTACCTATTCGTTTGTTCGAAAACTTTTACCGTAACGGTATCCTCATATTTGGTGGTGGGCAAGTGCTGGTGCCGCTCATGTACACCGAATTTGTCGAGGTAAAACATTACCTTACCGCTCCCGAATTTCTTTCAGGATACGCCTTACAACAAGCATTGCCCGGGCCAACGTTTTCGTTTACCTCGTTTTTAGGTGGTATGGCAATGGGTAACAACGGCAGTGGCTTTTACGGGCAAATTATAGGCAGTTTAGTTGCCGTTATCGGGATAAACCTGCCCGGCCTTATCCTCATCTTATTCATCGTTCCGTTTTGGAACGACCTGCGAAAAATTACCAGTATCAAAAACTCGCTTAGCGGTATCAATGCCGTTGCTGTAGGTTTTATGGCCACAGCTTTGATCCTTTTGACACAACCCTTAGGCCTTAATTATTTATCATACGTTATCGTAGCAGCCACCTTTTTATTGTTGCGGTTTACCCCGATAAAAACTCCCGTCATCATTGTCATCGGTGTATTGTTAGGTTGGTTTTTTTAACTAAAAAGGAGGGTCCTCATCAATATCGTTCATCTTCGATGGGCGGATGATAAAGTTACTTGGCTTTTCAAAATCCTGCGATGGAGTTAATCCCGTAAACGGATTTGGTGCCGAACTTGCTGACGGGAACGAATCCATACCGGTATCAAGGTCGGTGAACTTCACATATTTGCCCACAAACTTGAGGCGCACGCGCCCGGTCTCACCGTTACGGTGCTTGGCAATGATTACTTCGCCAACGCCTTGTGTTGGGTTATTGTCCTCATCAACTTCCAAACCGTAATATTCGGGGCGGTATAAAAACAATACCATATCGGCATCCTGCTCAATTGAGCCCGACTCACGCAAATCCGACAACATTGGCCTTTTCGAACCACCAGGCCTGTTTTCCACAGCCCGGCTCAATTGCGACAGGGCAATTACAGGCACATTCAGCTCCTTCGCAACAGCTTTCAAACCCCGCGATATACTGCCGATCTCTTGCTCACGGTTACCGCCGCCTTTGCCATCAACCTTGCCCTGCATCAGTTGCAGGTAGTCGATGATGATGAGTTGTATATCATGCTGCGCTTTTAACCTGCGGCATTTTGCCCTGAACTCAAATATACTGAGCGATGGCGTATCGTCTATAATTAAAGGCGCCTGTTCCAAACGGCCAATTTGTGAGTGGATCTGTTTCCATTCCCATTCCTCTAAACGGCCTTTGCGTATTTTTTCCTGCTCAATTTCGGTTTCACCCGATACCAAACGGTTAACTAATTGTACCGACGACATTTCCAACGAAAATACCACGACCGGTTTATTAAAATCGACAGCGGCATTGCGGGCGCAGGTCAATATAAAAGCGGTTTTACCCATAGCCGGCCTTGCAGCCAGTATCACCAGGTCCGATTTTTGCCAGCCCGAGGTAATTCTGTCTAATTCGGTGAAACCCGAAGCGATACCTGTTAAACCATCTTTTTTATCTTTAAGCGATTCTATCTCTGCCAACGTCTCCCGCAACAGGTCATCCATTTTGCGCGAATCGCGGCGCAGGTTATCCTGTGCTATCTCGAACAGGTTCTTTTCGGCCCGATCTAACAATTCGAGTACATCACTGGTATCTTCATAGGCGCTGTTGATAATATCGGTCGATATGCGGATCAGTTCACGCTGCAAGTATTTTTGGATAATGATGCGTGAGTGGTACTCAATATTGGCTGCCGAGGCTACACGGTTGGTCAGTTCGGTGATGTAATAGGCGCCGCCTATCATTTCCAGTTCGCCTTGCAGGCGTAGCTGTGCAGTAACAGTCAATATATCAACCGGCGAAGTTTTCTCGAACAAGGTGCGTATGGCCTGGAATATTTTCTGGTGGCTGTCGCGGTAAAAAACCTGTGGCTTTAAAATATCGATAACCGAAGAAAGGGCATCTTTCTCCAACATTAAAGCTCCTAAAACCGCCTCTTCCAGGTCAATGGCCT
>Ga0206951_1127_pt1 | contig 17332 bp, 18 predicted proteins | sample Alteio_BWOrgHeat_38_FD_152974 | JGI IMG/M metagenome (GOLD analysis project Ga0206951, IMG submission 152974) | Enriched cells from forest soil in Barre Woods Harvard Forest LTER site, Petersham, Massachusetts, United States -... | ecosystem: Environmental > Terrestrial > Soil > Temperate forest >... | reverse complement strand
CCCCGAAGTAGGATCAAAACTCAGCGATCGTTTTGGCTACGTAGGCAACCTGGTCGGACGTCAGATGCTGGTGGATGGGCAGATTGAGGATCTCTTTCGCCGCCTTCTCGGATTCCGGAAGGGAACCTGGACCGTTCCCGAACTTCCTATAGGGCTCATGGAAATGAATTGGAACCGGATAGTAAATCATCGAATCGATGCCACGTTCCTTTAGGAAAGCTTGGAGGCCATCTCGCCGATCGGATCGGATACTGAACTGGTGATAGGTGTTATTGTTGCCCGGCGACGTTACGGGAAGGACGACCGACGAATTCGACAGGACCTCCAAATAGATTTCCGCCAAGTTCGCACGCCGCAGATTCCATTCGTCGAATTTAGTGAGCTTCACCCTCAGAATAGCGGCTTGAATCTCATCCATGCGCGACGTATATCCGACATAGTCGTAGTAGTATCGCTCCCGCCCCATCCCGTGAACACGGATCGATCGGCAGGCGGATGCCATCTCGTCGTCGTTTGTCAGGATCAATCCTGCGTCTCCGGCCGCCCCTAGGTTCTTTGTTATGTAGAAGCTAAATCCGGCTCCAATTCCAAAGTTCCCAGCCGGCGTTCCTTTGAAGCTGCTTCCAATCGCCTGTGCCGCATCTTCGACGATTTTGAGATTGTTTTCTGCAGCAATTTCGCTGATTTTCGTCACATCGGCAAGCTGGCCGAAAAGATGAATCGGCTGAATCGCCTTGGTCCGCGGTGTGATGACGGACGTGATCTTCGCCGAATCGATGCAGAACGTGGCTGGGTCGATGTCTACGAATACTGGCGTTGCACCCGTCTGAACGATCGTTTCCACGCTCGCGACGAACGTAAATGCGCTCGTGATCACTTCATCGCCTGGACCGATGCCGGCCGCATCCATGATGATGCGAAGCGCGTCGGTGCCTGAATTGACGGCGATGCCGTGCTTCACCTGGTGAAGGGCAGCCAATTCTTCTTCAATGAGCCGATGGTTTTCTCCCATCGAGTACAAGCCGCTGGACATTACCGCGTGAACCGCCGCGTCCAAGGGTTGCTGCAGCTCGTCGTATTGAGCTTTGATATCGTAAAAGGGAACTCGCATGAAACTATCGGGATGCAGCCTATTGTGGCGCATCCCGATTTTTGTTTTTCAGCCTGCAGGAAACTGGCCAGCCGAACTTGATACGGCAACCGTCAATTGCAGGTCACGGGACTTTCTTGGTGATCACTTCGTCCCCGAAAACAATGGCAAGGGTTTGTCCATCTTCCGACCAACTGCTCGCTGAGTTGAGGCTCACGTTCGGTCGCGTCATGAGTTTGGTCGGCGGCTTGGCCGGAACGCCAATTTCCAGTGTGGTACATACCGTTTGGAACCGCATTTGCTTTTCCATCTGACGGAGCCGCCGGTTAGCGGCAGCACTAAGGCCATCTTGATTGAAGCCACCTAGATCCGCATATTTCTCCATCAATCCCGGTTCACTCGAGTCCACAATGCCAAGAAATGCCAGGTGGCTGCCATCGGGCGAAATTGATATGGAAGCTGGCACGGATAGACGCCCTTTGGATCCGAGAGAGTCAGCTAACGTTGCTTTACCGATTTGTGTGGGTTCCTCCTTGAAGCTCAGGGCGCTCTCTTTGATTAAGAATTCGGAGCGGGGAAAACCTATGGTTCGTCGCCTCACTGAGTCCAAGTTCACCATAAATGGGTTCACGGGCTGGCCGAGCGACTCTGCCCACACGACTTTCCGCCTCGATCTGTCGACACCCAGAACGCTAATGAAACGATCCGTTGTGCGAGATGAAAGCGCTCCATCGTGGATCGACATGAGTTTATGGATCGAAGAAAAGGCCATATCTCGGCCGTCGCCGAGCCAAACCGCGAACTGGGGTTTCTCCAACAGTTTGTATGAACGGACAACCGTGCGAGACGGAATGTGAACGACCAAGGCTGTATTGTCTCGAACCCCAACCAATTCGCTGCTGTCTGGTTTCCAGGCAAACGGCGGAGATATCAACGGAAGCTTAACGAGCTTTCCGCTGACCCTCTCTACGAGTACGGCAAACTCTGAATGCTCGATCACGATCCATTTCCCATCGGGTGAGAATTGTGGAGATCGCGCTTCGTCGAGGCGTATCAAGGTATCAGGTTGTTTACCAGCCACGTCGCGCAAGACTAAGCCGCGATCGTCAGTGAGCGCAACCGTCCGTCCGTCGGGTGACAGATCGGCTTGCATCTGCGGCTTGCAGCCAGCAAGGCCACCGACAACAAAAACCAGGACTAGTAGTCCTAAGTTTATTCTAGCCATATTTAAGCACCTCCAATGCTTTCTGCGGCAGCTCTTGTTCCGCCGCACACATATTGAACAACACATTTGGCAATTTTGTTGTTCAAAGTTTTCCACATTCTTCTTTCCGGCTTCGGTCAGCCCTGTACCGTCGCACCTCTCAATGTGATATGCGACGTTTTGGTAAGCTTCGAACATGCCGCACCAGGAAGCTCGAGAGCTTGTCATTACGCATATCTTTGAACCGTCGGAATGCTCCGCAATCCATTTATGAGTGAAAGTTGCACGTAATGACAAGGCCCGAGAGATCGCACGACGGCACCTCATTTCTGCAGTTCGACTTGTACTCCGTCCCCTTTCCGACTATCCCGAAAAATGCGCACAAATCATCCAATTGTCTTGGCAAGCGGGTCCCCTCGCCGACGTGAACTGCTCAAAGAATTGTTTTCTGAGTTCGAAGTCGTCGTCTCTGACGTTGACGAAGACGCTCTGACGGTTTCGGACCCATATGTGACGGCGGAGTCGTTGGCTCAGGCAAAAGCTCGAGCAGTATTTCTCTTGCGGCCGAATTCGTTGGTGATCGGCGGAGATACTGTCGTCGCCTTACCGCTCGAAGACGGCTCCTACGTTCAGTTTTCGAAGCCGAGGTCGACATCAGACGCCGAGGACATGCTCTCAAAGCTCTCCGGTCGTACCCACTTGGTGATTACTGGAATTTGCTTGGTACGAGAAGATAGCGAGACCGTTTTTAGCGACACGTCAAAGGTTACATTTAGGTCCCTAGCTGATCAAGAGATTAGAGACTATGTCGCGACTGGTGTACCTATGGATAAAGCTGGGGGATATGCCATTCAGCAAGGGGCGGACAGGTTCATCACGGAACTCGAGGGATCGCTGTCGAACGTGATCGGTTTACCATTGGAGAAGCTCAGCTTAGTGCTTCAATGCCAAAATACGAAAGACGATCAGGACCTCTTTCATCCTGACCGCCTTTCCAACATTTGAGGCTGTCCGAAGACTAGCTCTTCTTCATCATCGCGGGCTTCTTCTTCATCGCGTGGCCCTTTTTCATCATCGAGCCTTTCTTCATCATGGATCCCTGCTTCATCATATGGCCCTTCATCATGTGACCTTTCATCATGTGGCCCTTTTTCATCATATGGCTCTTCATTGCAGGCTTCTTAGCGTCCATCTGCTTTTTGTCGCCCTGTCCGAATGCGACCGCGGAAAGAATCAGAGCGGAAGTAATTGCGAGGCTAATAATCTTTTTCATTGTCAGTAATCTCCTGTAACACGGCAAAACACCGGGCAACATCCCAGTCAGCCAATGCCATTGTAAAGCAAAATGCCTTACGAAAGCATAATGTTCCACGATTTTTTGAAATAATCGGAGGCTACAGGGACTATTGCCTAGGGAATAGCAAATGCACGTTCTAAACCTTTATGGTTCGTCTTTGAGGAAACTTTTGGACACTGCTTTCTGCCTTTAGTTGGGCAGCAGCCGCAAGATCCGGTCTTTTCGCGGCGTTGTACAAAGAGACAACCGTCTCCCACGCACTTCGGACTCTATAGGGTCGGCTGGTGATGAATCCTTGGCCTTCTTTTGTGGCCAGGTTCACTTGCACTTTCCACGTGATGGCAATCGCGTCTTCGAGTAAGTGGGCAAGCGCCAGATCTTGTCCTTTCCCACGCGCCACTGGGAGAATGTCCTGGTTCACCGCGTACAGGATAGGCGCACCATCGACTGGCTGGGCATTGAAGGCCGATCTTGCCACTTTGATTGCTTGATCCACTTGACCCAACTCTGCCAGGACGCGCGAGAGACGCAAGCTATCGTTCACCCGCCGATCTTCGTTATGGACGGTCTTGGCCCACTCAACGGCGACGTCCAAAGCGACTTTCGCATCCGGCCATCTATGGGCGGTAATCAAGACTTCCGCGTACTTCCACGCCTTAATAGGATCGATTTTGTCTGAGTGGTACCCCTTAAGCAGGCTATTCGCGGCGCTCGTCAACAGCGCATGGAATTGCTCATCTGAGATTTCGCCGTGTGCCTCATGGACCATCAAAGATTCGGATATTGAGTCCAGTTGGTCCTTTATATTGTCGCCAGACAACTGGCCTACGTCGTCTGGATCGTTGGGATTCGGCAGAGTACCGGTGTGGCAGCCGGCGACGAGTGCTAAAAGCGGCAGAAAAAGGAGTACACGAATTCTCATAACTATCCGGCTAGATACCGATCGTCGCCATACAACGCGTCCCGATAGATCTCGCTCCCCGAGAACGTAAGCATTGTCTTCCCCTTCAACTTCATGCCGTCGAAGGGCGTGTTTTTGCTCTTGCTGAAAGTCCTATGACGGTCGTAGGTCCAATCACAATTTGGATCGATCACGCATACCTGAGCCACCGGGGATCCTCCAGATCTGAAAGTTCCCGCATCGAGACGAAGAATTTGGGCGGGTTTCGTGCTCAGTTTGTTGACCGTTTCGAGAGGGCTTAAAACGCCGGTATGAGTCAGGAGAGTCAGGGTGACGCCGACCGCCGATTCGAGTTGAGCCGATCCGAACGGCGCCTCCTCGAACGGAACGTCAACCTCGTGGGAGGCGTGGGGGGAGTGATCGCTTGCGATGCAGTCGATCGTGCCGTCCGTAAGACCCTGTACAAGGAGATCAATATCAACTTGAGTTCGTAGTGGCGGCTGGATTTTATAGCGGGTATCGAATTCGCCGACATTCTCGTCCGTAAATGCAAAATGCATCGGGCAAATCTCGCATGTCACTGGGGCTCCGAGGAACTTCGCCTGACGAACCATCTCTACCGCGCCCCAAGTGCTCACTCGCATGATATGCAGCTGGCATCCGGTATGAAGGGAAAGCAGGCAATTTCGGACGACTGCAATCTCCTCCGCTGACCGTGGAATTCCCTTTAGGCCAAGCATCGCGCTTACCGCGCCCTCGTGCATGCTCCCGCCTCGGGTCAGGTTGGTGTCTTCACAATGAGCCATGATTGGAAGATCGAGTTGAACACAAAACTCCATCGCTTGAGTCATCACAAGCGCGTTTTGGATCGGAAAACCTTCGTCGCTCGCCGCGATAATTCCGGCTCTTTTTAGAGCGGCCAGATCGGCAAGTTCTTCTCCCTTCATTCCGCGGGTCAACGCCCCTACCGGCGCTACGAAAACCCCTCCGGCTTCGGGCGACGCGGCTCGGTCGAGGATGAAGTCGATGAGCGCTGGACTATCCAACGGTGGATTTGTGTTGGGCATGCAGCATATCGTCGTGTATCCGCCCGCCGCGGCTGCCTGGGTGCCGGTTACGATCGTCTCTTTGTGTTCGTCCCCCGGCTCGCGAAGATGGACGTGCGGATCGACCAATCCAGGGCAGATCCACATTCCGCTGCAATCGTAAGTTTCATCCACCTCGGCTTGGTTGACTTCATTCCCAATTCCAACGACCTGGTCGTCCTCAATGAGAAGGCTGGAAACCATGTCCATGTCCTGAGATGGATCAAGGATACGGCCGTTCTTTAATAGCGTTCTCATAACTTTTCGTTCTCTAGCTTGATATCCCTATCCAATACCGTAAATCGGCAATACCCAAATACCTTCCTCTTATTCGGAAACTGACTCGGTGTGGGATTCTCCATGGGTAAACGCCCAATAAAGAGAAGCCATCCTCACGAAAACGCCGTTCTCAACTTGCGACGTAATCGCTGATCGCTCGCCATCGGCAGCCACATCGTCCACTTCGATACCACGATTCAGGGGGCCTGGATGCATCACCAAGCAGTCCGGTTTTGCATATCTAAGAGTATCTCGATTTACTTGATACATTGCTGCGTACTCGCCGATCGAGCTGAGCATCCCCTCGGCCATTCGTTCCTTTTGCAGTCGGAGCGTAATGACAACATCCGCGTTTGCAATGCCGGTGGCCAAGTCGTAGAAAACGGCGCCTGGCAGCATTCCAGGATGCGCAGGAATCAGTGTTTTTGGACCGACGAACCTTACCTCGGCCCCCATTTTGCTGAGAAGCCAGGCGTTCGATCGAGCAACCCTGGAGTGCTCTACATCTCCTACAATCGCGACGACAAGGCCATCAAGATCTCCCTTGCGCTCGATAATCGTCAAAGCGTCCCCGAGCGCCTGAGTTGGATGCTCATGCTGACCGTCGCCTGCATTGATAACTGGCCCGCCGAAGTGGTGTGCGGCGAGAGTCGACGAACCGGAAAGGCGGTGGCGCATGACAAGGCCGTTGAGACGTTCGTAACGCAACGTTAGGATCGTATCTTTTAGCGTTTCACCTTTGCTCATCGATGAACCCGAAGAAGTAAAGTTGGCGGTCTTCATGCTCAAATAATGAGCGGCCATTTCAAAGCTCACTCGAGTTCGCGTCGAGTTTTCAAAAAACAGCATCCCGACGACTTTCTTGTTCAGCTTTGGGACCGGTTTATCTTCAATCACGCGAAGCTTAAAGTCAGCCGAGAGGCTTAGCAAATCCTCGATTTGATCTTTATCGAGATGTCGAATTCCGAGCAGGTGTTTCGCCATTGTTTATTCGGCCTCCCGATGGCCTTTCTGTAGTACAACAACGTCCGCGCCGTCGTATTCGTTCACCTTTACGATGATGTGATCTTCTTTCTCGGTAATGATCTTCTTGCCACAATAATTCGGTTCGATGGGTAATTCGCGAAAACCACGATCGATCAACACTGCAAGCTGTACAGATTTGGGCCTTCCGAACCTCATCAGCCCGTCCAGCGCCGCTCTTATCGTTCGCGCAGTGTATATGACTTCATCCACGAGGATCACCGTTTTGCCAGTGACTTCGAATGGAATTTCGGTCTCGTCCTTGTCAATCGCCGGCCTATCGTCTCGAAACGCTCTGACATCTAACTTGCCACACGGCACGGTCGTCCCCTCGATTTGGGTCATAAGAAACGCAAGTCGTTTTGCGATCGGCCAACCGCGCCGAAGGACGCCCACCACTACTAAATCCTCGGCGCCTTGGTTGGCTTCCAGAATCTCGTGCGCCATGCGCCCAAGCGTCCTTCGCATGTCTCCTGCGTCGAGCAACACTGCGCTCATCTGGGCTCATTATGGCGCGTTTGAAGTGTAGGGTCGCAACGGCAAGCCGGCCGGAGCATGATGTTTTGGCGTGATAGGCTTTTGCACGCTTCGCCGTGGGATGAACGGACGCTCAAATACCAGATAAAAAGCCCAGCAACCGAAAACGATGATCGGCAAGCAAATGATCAAATAAAGAAACATGTTCACTTCGCCAACTGCCCAGTCAGGCCTGTTCGCGTACAGGATCTGGGCTATTGGGTGATGCATCAAATAGAGGCTGTAAGAGAAGGTCCCAAGAATCACCACCGGCCGGCAAACGAGCAACCGGTAAAGGGGACCCCTTGGAGCGCCGGTATGCGAATAGCAAATCCCGGCAATCGCAAACCCGGTAAAGAGGTCGGTCGCGTAAATCGGCCAGTCCTTCGAGGCCGCATACCAGCATCCTGCCAGGCAGAGAACCGTGAAACAACTTCCAACAACCGGCAATCTTCCGATTTTGGTTGGTTTGAAGGCTAGGTGAGCAGACACCATCCCACCCACGAACAGTGCCAAATACCAGGGATACAGCTTCGGTGCGTTGTGTAAGTGAATGATCGTTTCGTACGTGATAAGTCCGGCGATGGCGAGCGTCAGCAGCCTTCCGATCTTGTTGATCCCAAGCACGACGAGCGGGAACAGAATATAGAGTTGGAACTCTATTGCGATGCTCCAAAGAACGCCGTTGATCTTGTACATCCAATCGAGCGAATAGTTTTGAATAAGGAACACATGGGAGAGGATCGTGTCTCGATCGACCGGCAAGTACTGTTCAAACGGGATTCCGAATTGCTTTACCGTGATCGTCAGGGCAACATAAATCGAGATTCCCAAGCAGGCGTAGTAGGGTGGAAGAATCCTCTGAGCGCGACGCTGGTAGAACCTTTTGATACTGTGAATCACGCCGTTTTCACGCGAAAACAGAGAGAGCTCAAGGCAAAAGCCGGATAAGACGATGAATGCGGCGACTGCGATGTGGCCGTAGGCGAACACCGACATGGTTTTTTGCAGCCACTCGGGCGAATGGCTAATGCGCCCGGCGGATAGCCTTGGATCCGAGAGAGTGCACAAGTGACCCAGCACTACGTAAAGCGCTGCCAAGCCGCGAATACCCTCTAGAAAGGGCAAACGATTTTTAGGGGCCTTATTCTTGGCCTTTGGCGGCATTGTAATTAGTTATGACGGAAAGTCTGCCGTAAGAGCGTTAAGCGTTGGAGAGTTTGAGGAATGGAGTGATGGAGTACTGGCCTGTGTGCCGGACCGGAGACCGCTGAGGTGAAGTGATGGTTCTTTTGCTCGAACCCACCCACAACTTGGATGCCTCGGCCCCGGAGGGCGCGACAGCGTCCGAAGGCGCCGAGGCTAAGATATAGATGGCTCGTAACTGAGCGTTGCACGCAGCCTACGTCATGTAAATCCTATACCTCCTAACGAGGCACGAGTATTTTCGGTTTGTGCAACAATCGCAGCATGCCACGCAAACCTTCGTCGGGATCGGAACCGCCGACCTCGGCGGCCCGCTTCACATGGATGTAAAGCTGCACGTTTTCTAGAGCCTTCAGAGACCCATGAAACAACATCAGATCTTATTTACCGGATTGCGGCAGCTTGAATTCGTCGAGAAAGAATTGCCTGAACTTGGTGCTGACCAGGTGCTCGTGCGGACCGAAGTCTCGCTTATGAGCACCGGAACCGAGAATATTTGTTTCAATCGCTTGTTCGCTCCCGGGACTCACTGGGACAACTGGGTGAAATACCCGTTTGAACCGGGCTACTCGACCATCGGCGTTATCGAAGATATCGGTTCCGACGTGAAGCTCGTCAAAATCGGGGACCGAGTGGCCCACCGGAGGGGACATTCCAGCTACCACATCGTCGATGAAGCCGGTTGCTCAGTCGTCCCGAGTTCTGTGCCGCCGGAATATGCCGCTTGGTCCGCGCTCGGACGGATTACTTACAACGGAGCCCGAAGCGTAGGATTTCGACTGGGAGATCGAATCGCAGTTATTGGCGCCGGCCCGATTGGACAAATGACGCTGCGCTGGGCGATTGCCTGTGGCGCCGAAGAGACGGTTGTCATCGACTCCATGCCGACGCGCCTCGATATCGCCAAGAAAGGCGGTGCAACTTATACACTTGCTTCGTTGGTCACCGAGGTTAAGCCGAAAGTCGAAGAGTTGTTTGGAGGGCTTCCAGATGTGGTCGCTGATGCGACCGGTCATTCCGCGGTGTTCCAAGCGGCTTTAGGATTGGTGAAGTCTCAGGGACGAGTTCTGTTGATCGGCGACACCGGGACGCCGAGCGAGCAACAGCTCACCGGAGACATCTTGACTCGGGCACTTACCGTCCACGGCGCCCACGATCAAACAACATTCCACGATCGGAGCCGCGACAGCATCGCGCAATTGTTCTTCCGCCTCGTAAGCAGCGGCCGTTTCTCGATGGAAGGAATGAACACCCACTGGTTCACCCCCGATCAAGCCGCCGAAGCCTACCGCGTCGCTAACGAGGCGCGAGGAGAAACTATGGGAATCCTATTTCGTTGGTAATCCATACACTTAGCATGTGACCTCTTCATTGGAACAGCGAACACCAGGGAGCGTGATTCTTCGTAGAGGCGAGAGATAAACAACCACACCCCTTGTGAGTAACCTCTGCCGGTAGCAACGCTGTCTCTTGGCGCCTGACAGAAAAGCCATTGCGCACTTCCATCAGCCTATCAAGTTTAGGTTGCCAAATATGGTGTAGGCTCCATAGAGATGGCGGGCCTGAAAGCGATTGGATGGCTAGGGTCCAGTAAGAAAGACCTCGGGGAGTTTCCCGAGGATGTCGGTTACAATCTGTCCGAAGCGCTGCGAGAGGACCCTCGCGGGCGGACGCTTGTTAATCTGAGTTAACAGGATGCAGCGCAGGCAAAGAGACTATCCCCGTGCCAACGACGCACGCTCTAGACAATGTATGCCCGACCGCGAATACCTACCGCTCGACAGAAGCGGTACCGTCGGTGCCAATTAGGCCTGCCGATAAAGCAATGGCACAGTCGCCCTGGTGAAGGTCGGTACATCGCCTTCAGAGGAGTGGCGTAGTTTCGGGTGCCCGCCATCGACAATCTGCGATCCTGATCTACAATCTTCATATGGTTGAAAAGAGGCTGACTGCCGTTATACAACGAGAGGATCAAATGTATGTAGCACTTTGTCCTGAAGTAGACGTCGCAAGTCAAGGTAATACCATTGAGGCAGCCCGGGAGAATCTGATTGAAGCACTCGAGTTGTTTTTCGAGGCCGCCGACCCCGAGGAGATCACGCGTAGGCTCCGTGAAGAACCGTTTATTACGACCGTGATGGTTGCGGTTGGGTAGGCTTCGCCGACTCTCCGGTAAGGAAGTATGTCGAATCCTCGAGCAACATGGCTTTTCCCATGCTAGACAACGAGGGGGACACGTTGTGATGCAGAAAGTCGCCCCACAAGGATCGATCACGGTCCCTGTGCCCCTCCACGACGAACTCGCCCTTGGAACACTTGCAAGTATTATTCGCCAATCAGGTGTGGCGAGAGATTCGTTCGAAGATCAGTGAACCGACGAACCCACGAATTCCATTCAAAGAAACATGGTCGTTTAGCACTGGATGAGTAGTAAATATCCACACCGTTTTTGCCGAATCAGTTCTCGTATGAAATTCCTGGAGTGGTCAGGGTCTAATTATGTTTGGACTTTCTACACTCTCCAAATTCCCATGATCTCTGGTCTCCGGTTGCGGTTGATTGGTTTGGACGCGAAAAGGGGCTTGGGATCCAGCGATGTCGGGCTTACAACTCAATGTGTTTTCGTCGCCTGGTTAGGAACAACGACTCTTATCTTAAGCTTCTGACCTTCCTTCACCGTCACTTCCTTTGGGGATGTGTGGTGGGAAGAGAAATCACTGGCGAAGAACGAGTAACGACCAGGACAAAGCCGAAAGTCCGGAAGTCCATTGAGGGCTCGTCCCCCTCCGCCCTGAAACATAAGCATAGGGAACCATCCCGGACATGGCCGACCCTTTGTATCGACCACGTCAACGGATACAACGGCGGGCTTGTAAAATCGTATGTCGCATTTCACAGACTTTCGCTTGATCCAAACGGAAACTTCCGCTCCGTAATCAATCAGCCAAGGCTTTTCAGAGTCGAACTTTGAAGTAGCTACCCAATGTGCGCCCATATCTTCGTTCAGCGACGGAATGTTCAACATGTAACCATGCGCCTCTAAGCCTTGGAATCGGAAAATGCCCTTTTGATCGCTGGTTGTACTTTGTAATACGGTTCCTGGGTATCCCGGCATATGCCCCTCATGAGTGTCCTTGAGCTGAATTCCTACTCCCTTCACTGGCGTTTTCGAATCGGATAAGTAGACATGGCCGCTGATCGAAAAACTGTTCTGCGACGAGAACACAGCGGCCCCGTTAGGAATTGCGGTTGTGTGCATTGAAGCAAGTGGCTGGAGAGTCAAAAGGAAAGTGAGCGCCATCATGAGTCTAAGACACTAGACGCACCGCTTCTGAGACGGTTACTTAATCCTCGGGGGAGATTGTGGCTTCGACGATCTTGTTTTTGGGGCTCCAGAGGATGGCGGCGAGGAAGCTGCGCTGGCCTGAAGTGATGCGATAACTTAGGAACGTGTCGGCACCCTGGGCCTTCGCGCCTCCAAACGTCATTTGGTCGATCGTCTTCAGAAATTGCCAAGATCCCGCGCCGGCAGCCTTGGCTCTTGCCGACTTCATTGGCGCGTAAGTCTCCGGCTCCAGCAGCGATTCGTCCGGGTTGTTTGCTGCAAGCGCGCCGATGGCGACCTTTATTTGATCCGTCCGTTTCGGGTCCGGGTCGGTTACGGCCGAGAAAGGGCTCGCCTTAAGGCTTGGTTCGGACAGTTCCGCGATCTGTCTCGCCATCGCTTCGCCTGCCAGCGGGTCCAAGTTTGTAAGGACGATAACGCTCAGTTTGAGCTTTGGAAACCGGATGATGCCAACGCTATATCCGGCGCTGTTGCCGCCGTGGCTCATGGAGGCATTGCGTCCGGAGATGTTTACGTACCAACCCATGCCGTACGAATGCGTCCTGCCGCTATTGAGCGCGCCGCGCGACCAAAGCAGCGCATACGACTTACGCTTGAGTAACCGCATGTCCGTCAGTACCTCGTCCCACTTCAGTAAATCTGGGATGCTCGAAATGAGGGCGCCGTCGGATTTGATGCTGGCAGCTTCTCCGGGAATCGCAACTGGACCTCGCCGCCGCACGGCGTACCCTTTGGCAAGCCCCGGTACATCAACGCCGGTCTCTGCGAAGAGTGTGTGCGTCATTCCGGCAGGCCGAAGGACGTTTTCTTGGATGAATTTTGTGTACGGCTCCTTAGTGACCTCCTCGATGATCCATCCAAGGAGCGCGTAATTGGTGTTGCTGTAGGCCCACGCTTGCCCAGGTTCGAAATCCAATGGCAGTTTGCTCATCGTCTCCATGAACTTTGCCCGCGTGTATTTGTCGAATTGGCTTAAGCCAGAAACGAACGCATAGTCCGGCAAGCCGGAGTTCTGGTACAGCAAATTACGGACCTTTACCGAACTCCACTTGGCCGGGGCGTCTGACAGGTATTTCGTAATCGGGTCCTCAAGATCGACTCTGCCGAACTCGACGAGCATCAAAAACCCCATCGCGGTGAACTGCTTTGTCAGGGAACCGATCGGGAATAGGTCGTCAACCTTCGCTTCCTTCTTCGCGGCAACATCGGAGAACCCGAACACCTGGCTCCTGACCGCACCGCTCTTGACGACCGCGAAAGCAACCGCAGGAATCTGCAGCCGCGCCATTTCAGCCTTCACGTAATCGTCAACCGCGTCACCCTTGGCAAACGATGCCAATGCAATAAGGGCCAGGGGCATCACGCGTTTCAAGTTGCGCGAGTCGTACGGCTTTTCCATTGTTCCTATAACCTACTCCAATGAACTCACCAAACTCGATGAAGGTCAAAATAGTTTGTCTGGAGACTTGATCTGTGACTATCCCAAAAGAACTGGAAGGGGTTCTTGATGCCAACCCAAATATAATCAGCGGAGCTGTTCGCTTCGTCGGCACACGCGTACCGGTTCAAGCCTTGATAGACACGCTTGATGGCGGAGATATTGAAGAATTTCTAGATGGCTGGCCTGGCGTCACGCGGGAACAGGCCGAGGCAGTCATCCACTGGGAACAGAATCAGGCCCGCGAAACTTTCGGACTTCAACTGGCCAGTTAATGTGCGTCCTCCTTGATAACAATGTCACTCGCAGATGCATTCGATGAACAGCCTTAGTTTGACGCTCGTCTTGCCTTTCGAATCCTGCCTCGGATCAAAATCCATATTCCAAAGACTATGAACGGGGATGAGCAGCAGCCAACAATTGCCGGCAGGATCAAATCATAAGGGTCCAATTCCTCAAAGAAACTGTATTCGATTCGGGGATCCGGGCGAGCGACATATCCATCCCAAAAATGTGGATCCGTATCAGGGTGGCGTCCTTCCTTTAGGCGAGAGACCATAAAGGCCGTTCGTTCACTCAACCATTGATCTGCGTCCAATCGGAGCCGACGGAATTCACTTTGGATTTTGTCCCGATCATGGAAGTCTGGACGTTCGTACATGATGTTATCTTCATTTTCGACGAGCAGTTTGTGTCCGCTTGCCACCAATTCTTTTTCACGCTGCAAAACGAAGTAGGCCAGCCTATTAAGGTTGTGGTAGTGCGCCTCGATCAGTCCCGCTAAGGCATCGAACGCATCTGGGCTCTCCCACAGTGCCCCAAGAACAACAAGCCCAATCAGACCCTGGGTATTTCTCTTAACCTCCTCTTTACTGGAGCCATCCATTCCTCCACCCAAATAACTGGAAAGACTATCCGCCCGTCCGCCGATCAACCAATCGGTTAACTTAAGTTGGACCACTTCTCGTCCGAAATGAGCATCCGGGTTAATCTCGATTGCCCGAGCAATCAAATCTCGTGAGTGGACAGCCTGCTGGATGTCAGCTCGCCTAGCGCCATGGCGCATCCAACGGACAATCCAAAACGTTCCGGCGTTAGCATAATATCGGTAAGCCGCTTCAGAGAACGCATCTCTCTTGCCACCAATAGTTCGCGCCTTGGACATGTCACCCATCCGGACTCTCTTACGCTCGATCGTATAGATCGCCTTGTCGTCGTTACCAATTCGAGAATAGGCAACACTAATGTCGTCATAGAGGTCCAAATGGTCGGGGTGCGACTTGAGCTCGGCGGACTCCCTACCGATCCGCATTTGGTAGTAAAGTGGCGGATTCCGTTCAAAGCGGCCCGTTGCCACCTGGATGACATCCGGCATTGCCTTGGCTTCCCTTGTGAGAGTGTCGCGATCCCACATGCACGCAGGGACAATTGGCACCGCCAAGAGTACGGCGCAAACCAGGGGCGATCTCAATAGCAACATCCACTGAAAAGACTTTCGCTTGAACTCCATTCGTTCTTGCAGGAAGGCTGTTGGCCGATTTTTGGATGCAGGAGTTTGTAACGGAATCGCTACGAATAAACGTTGCCGCAACTGGGTGTCACAAGGGTCTCTTCTTTCGTGCCTGCCATCGGGTGTACTCCTGCAAAGCAATCAAATCCTTGTGGCTAGATGCGATCCAGAAGAGCGGCTTCATAAAAGCTCGCTGTACCTGCTATATCTAGCATAACATCCTTCCAGGGAAAATACTTTTTGCATTCAATCGACTACCTGATGTCGCCGCCGTTTGAAAAGCGCACCACTGTCGGTTGTTTTGCAGGTCTAAAACGGCACAAGTAATGAGGGTTGTGTAAAGCGTGCACTCAGCCACTCTGACACCTGTCGTACCTTTAGTGGGGATGGGTAGTTGAACAAGCATTTTGTTGTTGGGCGACACACGTGGCTTCTCATTGGTTCAATGTGTGCCTACTTTGTCGCTTGTTTCTTACCTTGCTATGACCCGGGGCTTTTCAGAAAATCAGATCCGGTTACGTTCGAAGGTACAAAGATTGTTCTCGAACGTGCACCTCCGTTGACTGGCTGGGAATGTCTCACGCAATGCGTCATTCCCGGGTTCGGCCACTGGTTTCCGAATCCTATTCTTTTTGTCGCCTGGATATTGGTTTGGCGCCACAGATCGTCTGCCAAGTACTGGGCTATTGCTGCCTTGATCTCTGCCGTTTGCGGAATCAATGCCTGCTTTGTTTGGGCAGGGGCAAGTCTTTGGATAGCCTCGATGGGGTTGACAGTAGTTGCGGGAGTAGTGCTTATACCCGACAAAAAACCTTTGATTCCCTGGATACCCTTTGCAGGGCTGAAGGCTCGACGAGGCGAACGAAGTACATGAAGTACGTAGTGAAACGTGTCGATCTCAATTTTAAGACAAGAAGCCGCACCCTCGGTGAACGCAGTGGCCGATCAGAAAACGAGAAGTGAAGCAATTGACGGCTGAACTCAGTTTGTGATCGATATCCGGGACGGCGTGGGCGCAATTAGAGTTGCATCGTGAACTGCACGAAGTCAGCCCCAAACCGGTTCCTTCCTTCGACTATCGAGGTGCGTGGAGATCATCCTGTCAATGCTTACCTGGTTCGATTCCGGTGTAAGATAAGGTCATGGACTGGCGACAACATATCACCATTACGCCGGGCGTGCGTTCCGGCAAACCTCGAATTGTCGGAACTCGAATGACGGTGCAAGATGTGCTTGAGTACCTGGCAGGTGGTGACACACCCGAGGAATTAGAGAAAGCGTTCCCAGAGTTGACTTCGGACCGAGTCCGGGCATGCCTAGCGTTCGCTGCGGAACGGGAGCGATTGCTGACGGCTAACCCTTGAGGCTGCTTCTGGACCAAAACCTCCCCGACGCCTGAAGGAATGTTGGAAACAGTCTTTGACCAGAATATCGCCGCAGGGCGTGTTATTCCTCAACGAGATGAGGAATAAAAGTCCGCTGCCTATCGCGAGACTGCGGCAAGCTGAGCGATTTCTTCGACTGAGATTCCGACCGCCTTCGCATAAGCCATGATGCGACTAAACGAGACTTTGCCGGGGCTTCGTTCAATCTCGGCTACCCTGCTTTGGGGTAACCCCATACGATCCGCAACCGCCGCCTGAGTCAGGTGATGGTCCAGGCGAAGTCTTGCAAGGGCCTTACGCGCTTGTAGTTCAGCCCACTTGGTCGCAAACTCAGAATCTTCGCGGCATTCCCTTTCCACAACCTCATCCAGATAATCCTTCATTGGTTTTCAGGCTCATATTTGTTCATTCGCTTTCTCGCCGTATCGATGACTCGGTCTGGAGCTCTAGCCGATGAGGCACGGGTCGATCACGCAGTTGGGAGATCACCAGAGAGTCGCATGTGTGCTACAACAGTCTGACTTGGAACTCGAATCGCTAAAACGGCCAGATGAGGGATCGGACTACTTAAGGGTTTCTCCCGGGATCTCACTCGATGAATTTGAATTCTTAATTCGAGAGCGACGGGGCAGGGAGGTTGCCGGCGTATTCGGGTTTGATGGAAACTTGTTGTTCGCACCGAAAATTGGTGGAAGCGAAGAAGTTCAGTTCTCCGCAATCGAAGTAGCGCTCATCTCCGAGCGAGCCACGATAACTCACTCGCACCCAGAGGACTATCCTTTAAGCCTTAGCGATCTTTTGACGGCCGTTGCACTTGATCTTGCGGCAATTCGGGCCTTTGGCCCTACAAAGGTCTTTTCAGCTAAGACGCCCAAGAAGGGCTGGCCGACAGAGCAGAAACTAAGAAACGCGTACTCGCGGGTGATAAAGAGTGCAAACAACGATACGCGGGAGGCGCTTATCCACCACATGGGAAAGTTGCCGGACCTTGAGCGACGCAACCTGTGGCTGCTGTCGTATACTACATTGTTGACGCGCGAGCTAGCCCGAAT
>Ga0206951_1126_pt1 | contig 17346 bp, 5 predicted proteins | sample Alteio_BWOrgHeat_38_FD_152974 | JGI IMG/M metagenome (GOLD analysis project Ga0206951, IMG submission 152974) | Enriched cells from forest soil in Barre Woods Harvard Forest LTER site, Petersham, Massachusetts, United States -... | ecosystem: Environmental > Terrestrial > Soil > Temperate forest > O... | reverse complement strand
TCCTTGGGTGCTCTGTTCTCCTGTACCGGCCAGACCGATCGCGTCGGTCGGATTTGACGAAGAGTTGCTCTTGATGGTGAGTTGGCCGGTCACGGATCCCGCCGCCGCCGGATCGAACTCTACGCTCAAGTTTGCGGACTGGCCTGGATTCAATGTGAGCGGAAAGCTGGCGCCGGACATCGAAAAACCAGTTCCCGTGACGGCCGCTGAATTAACCGTAACGGCCGCAGACCCTGTAGAACTCAAGGTCAGCGGTTGGGTCGCAGGCGTGTTCACGGTCACGTCGCCAAACGCCACGCTGGTTGCGTTTACGCTCAGCGTTGGATTGGCAACCATCAACTGGAGGGAAAAAGTCCTGGCAACACCGCTGGCCGCCGCGCTCAGTGTGGCCGTCTGCGAAGTCGATACCGTCGCGATCATCGCCGAGAAGCTGGCATTACTGGCGCCCGTGGCCACCTTGACCGACGCTGGTACCGAGACCGACGAATCGCTGCTGGCCAGGGCCACCGTGAACCCGCCGCTTGGTGCCGCCGCGCTCAGCGTGACGGTGCACGCATCTGTCCCCGCTCCGGTCATGGACGCTTGTGCGCAGGAGAGAGCAGTCAATGAGGGAGCAAAGCCCGACCCGACAAAAGTGTAATCGGAATACTGCCAGGTACTTCCTACCAGCCAATAGAGCCGGGCATAGATCGTCGATCCATTTTGCGGCAGACCGGTCACGGATTCAGACGTTGCTGTCGTGTTTCCCGAACTATAGAGATTTCTCGAGTTCACGCCCGTCGATCCCAGGTACAGAATGAATTGCGAAGCTTCCGTTCCCGGCTTCCACGAGAATGTGGTGCTGGGACCTGATAGAGTGCTGCCCGGAGCGGGAGTAGTGAGAGACGGGGGCGTAGGTGTGCCAGCTTCCTTAAAGGTGTAATCCGCATCCTTCCATGTGTTCTCTACTTGCCAATACAGCCGGGCATAAATCGTCAATCCATTTTGCGGCAGGCCGCTTACGGTCACAGATGTAGCCGCAAGCGAGCCCGAGCTAAAAACGTTCCTCGAGTTCGCGCCGGTGGTTCCCAGGTAAAGAATGTAGTGGGAGGCCCCCGTTGCTGGCGACCATGTAAAGGTCACACTGGAACCGGACAACGTGCTGCCCGGCGCCGGACTCGTGATCGCCGATGAACTGGCGCCGTACAGGGCCGCGGAGAAGCAGCAGACAAGCGAGGAGACAAGACATGCGCGCCGGAAACGGCCGCCCAGCGTTCCACGATGCTGCTCTCCCAGTCCGAACCTTGGTTGTGAGGTGGAGTCGAGGGGATCGCACGAAAACGCCGCGGATCCCTGGACGGCAAGGACGAGAATACAGATCGATTTCATGAACGCTCACCTTTGAAAACGCAGGGGCACACTCCTCCTGTTGGCTCACGCGCTCACAAATGCGCGCGCGAACGCACGTCTTTCTTGGCAGGAAGAGACAGCCAATTCGATTGGCTTGCTAACTTTTCATCGCTGAAACCTGGCCCGCCGATCCGATCGTCCGGCTCGTTCGATCGTGCTGACTGCCAAGGCGTCTATGGACAGTAATTGAGATAGGAGTCACTGCCGGCTTTCCGGCTGTGCCCGTTCCTTCAGGATGCATTTTCTCTGTGGGTGCATTTTCTCTGCCAAAGCATTTGGTAAACTGAAATCCTCTAATGGCCTTGAAGCATTCGACTTTGGGGTTGCCTGCCACGCAGGAGATTTATCCCAGTTTGTGTAATTTTTCCAATTACGTGAATTTTTTTCCTGTTGAGAAAGAAAGCGCCAAAAAGACCAGCATCGCGAGAGACGGAGAAACTCCGTTAATCGCGATGCTGGTCTGCTCTCCGGTTGTCCCGATGAGCCTGGGATTACTGGATCGATACGGCGGCCATGGCGGAAGGAGCGCTTGCCACGCCCGTTGTATCGACCATCTGCACGACGTAATCGTAGGTCTGTCCACTCTGGACTGTCGTGTCCTGGAAGGTGGTTTGCGCAACGGCCGACGAGTTCAGCAATTGATAAGCAGTGCTGCCGGCCAGTGCGCGGTAGACGTTATAACCGGCGACCGGATCGCTGCCGCTCGGCGCTGTCCAGCTGAGGCTGACCGAGGAGGACCCCGACCCTGTCGTGTTGCTCTGGCCAGTGCCGCTTAGGGTGATGATCGCGGTGCCGTTGGCAGAGGAATTGCTGGAGATTGTTAGTTGACCATTGACCGCACCGGCGGTGGTGGGATCGAATTCTACGCTCAGTGTGGCGGCCTGGTTCGGATTCAGCGTGATCGGGAATGCCGCGCCCGAGATCGAGAACCCGGTTCCGGTGAGGCTTGCGGCACTGACCGTGACAGGCGATGTGCCGGTCGAGGTCAACGTAACCAACTGCGTTGCCGGCGTGTTCAAGTTGACATTGCCGAAGGGCAGGCTGATTGCGTTGATGCTCAGGGTCGATACTGCTGCGTTCAATTGCAGAGCAAAGGTTTCAGGTGAGCTGCCTGCGCTGGCTGTCAGCGTAACCGCCTGTGTAGCCGAAACTGCGGCAACGGACGCCGAGAAGCTTGCAGTGGTGGAGTTGGCTGCTACGATGACCGTCGCCGGCATAGTAACTGAGGAGCTGCTGCTGGCCAGATTCACTGTGAACCCGCCTGTGGTTGCCGCCGCATTCAGCGTTACGGTGCAAGCGTCAATACCCGAACCAAGCATGGCGGCCTGCGCGCAGGAGAACGCGCTCAGGACGGGCGTGACCGTTCCGGAGCCCGAACCCGAAGCCAGAACGCTGGCAACAGTGGAGGGCGCGCTCTGGTTTCCTGAGCCGTCCACGCTGGTGACGACGTAACTGTAAGACTGACCAACTAGAGCGGTGGTGTCGAGATATCCGGTCGAGCTGGAAGAGCCCAGCAGCTGGTAGTAAGTGCTACCTGAGAGTGAACGGAAGATCTCGTAACCAACAATGGCATCGCTCGGGCTGTTCGCGGCGGTCCAGATCAGGTTCACCCCGGAAGTTCCCGAGACTCCTGTTCCGCTCAAGCCGACAACCAGCGTTCCATTGTTGGACGAATTGCTGGCGATCGTAAGTTGGCCGGTCGCCGCGCCTGCGGCTGTGGGATCGAATTGAACGGTCAGCGTTGCGGTCTGATTTGGATTTACGGTCAGGGGGAAGGATGTACCCGAGATCGAGAAGCCTGTTCCAGTCAGGGCCGCCGAGCTTACGGTTACCGCGGCGGATCCCGTCGAAGTCAGAGTCAAGGTCTGGGCGGTTGCGGTATTCACCGAAACGCTGCCGAACGACAAGCTGGTCGCGTTGATGGTCAGAGTTGGCACGGTGGCATTGAGCTGCAGGGCAAAGGCTTGGGAAACACTCCCTGCAGCGGCCGAGAGCGTCACAGCCTGGCTGGTTGAAACGGTGGATACGGCTGCTGAGAAGCTGGCGCTGGTTGCATTAGCCGGCACTGTGACGGAGGCGGGTACTGAAACTGCCGCGTTGTTGCTGGAGAGGCTCACGGACTGGCCACCGGTAGCGGCCGCCGCGTTCAGAGTCACGGTGCACGTGTCGGCCCCCGAGCCCATCATGGAAGCCTGGGCGCAGGAGAAGGCGCTCAGCGCAGGTGTGCCGGAGCCAGAGCCGGAAGCGGATACGTTGGATACGCTGGACGGGGCGCTCTGATTTCCTGAACCGTCGACGCCTGTCACCGCGTAGCTGTAAGATTGCCCAGCCTGGATTGTCGTATCGAGATATCCGTTGGTGCTCGAGGAACCTAACAGTTGATAGAAGGTGCTGCCTGCAAGCGAGCGGTAAACGTCATAGCTCACGACCGGATCGCTAGTGCTGCTAGGGGAGTTCCAGGTCAGATTCACAACGGGAGATCCGGAGACCCCGGTCCCGCTCAATGCCATTGTTGCCGTCCCGTTGGTGGAGGAGTTGCTGGAGATCGCCAGTTGGCCTGTGGCCGCGCCGGCGGCAGTGGGATCGAACTGTACGGTAAGGGTTGCGGTCTGATTCGGATTCAGCGTCAGCGGGAAGCTGATGCCGGAGATCGAGAAGCCTGTCCCGGAGAGTGTCGCGGAGTTGACGGTGACAGCCACGGTTCCGGTCGAGCTCAAGGTCAGGGTCTGGCTGGTTGCGGTGTTGACCGGAACGCTGCCGAAGGACAGGCTGGTCGCGCTGATGTTTAGTGTGGGGATTGCGGCGTTGAGCTGCAGAGCAAATGTCTGAGCGGCGCCGCCGGCGTTGGCGGTCAGTGTGGCGGCCTGTGCCGTGCTAACTGAGGAGACGGTAGCGGAGAAGCCGGCGGTGCTTGAACCCGCAGTCACAACAACCGAAGCAGGCACAGTTACCGAGGAATTGCTGCTGGAGAGGTTAACTGTAAAGCCACCGCTCGCGGCGGCCGTATTCAGCGTGACGGTGCAGGCATCCGTCGCGGAACCGGTGATCGAAGAGTTCGTGCAAGTGATGGCACTCAGCACGGGGAGACCCGTGCCGGTCAGGCTGATTGCAGCGCTGGGGCTCGTGGAAGAATTGCTGCTGACGGTCATGGTGCCGCTTGCCGCGCCGGCGACGGTGGGATCGAACTGCACAGTCAGCGTTGCGGACTGATTCGGATTCAGCGTCAGCGGGAAGCTGATGCCGGAGATCGAGAAACCCATTCCAGTGAGCGTCGCGGAGTTGACCGTGACGGCGACGGTTCCGGTCGAGCTCAAGGTCAAGGTCTGGGTGGTTGCAGTGTTAACCGTGATGCTGTTGAAAGACAGGCTGCTCGCGCTGATGTTCAGTGTGGGGATTGCGGCATTGAGCTGCAGAGCGAAAGTTTGTGATGCGGCGCCCGCGTTGGCGGTCAGTGTGGCGGCCTGGGCCGTGCTGACCGAGGCAACCGTAGCGGAGAAGCTGGCGGTGGACGCGCCCGCGGCGACCAATGCCGAAGCAGGCACGGTCACCGAGGAGTTACTGCTGGCCAGGTTGACCGTGAAGCCACCGGTCCCGGCGGCCGTATTCAGCGTGACGGTGCAGGCATCCGTTGCGGAACCGGTGATCGAGGAGTTTGTGCAAGTGATGGCGGTCAGTACGGGAAGACCCGCGCCGGTCAGGCTGATCGCCGCGCTAGAGTTGGTGGTCGAGTTGCTGCCGATGGTCAAGGTCCCAGTCGCCGTGCCCGCGCTGGTGGGATCGAACTGTACGGTGAGGGTTGCGGTCTGATTCGGATTCAGCGTCAAGGGGAAACTCGCGCCCGAGATCGAGAAGCCCGTTCCAGTGAGCGTCGCGGAGTTGACCGTGACGGCTACGGTTCCGGTCGAACTCAGAGTCAAAGTCTGAGTGGCTGCGGTGTTGACCGCAATGCTGTTGAAGGACAGACTGTTTGCGCTGACGGTCAGCGTGGGGATTGCTGCATTGAGCTGCAGAGCAAAAGTCTGAGCGGCGCTGCCGGCGTTCGCGGTTATCGTGGCAGCTTGCGCCGTGCTGACTGAGGAGACGGTAGCGGAGAAGCTGGCGGTGCTCGCACCGGCGGCAACGACCACTGAAGTGGGCACGGTGACTGAGGAATTGCTGCTGGCCAGGTTGACTGTGAAGCCACCGGTCGCAGCGGCGGTATTCAGCGTGACCGTGCAGGCATCTGTTGCGGAACCGGTGATCGACGAATTTGCGCAAGTGATGGCGCTGAGTGTGGGTACGCCCGTGCCGGTCACGCTCACGATGGAAGGACTATTCGTGGAAGAGGTGCTGGCAATGGAGAGCTGGTCTGTGGCCGCCCCCGCGCTGGTGGGATTGAACTGTACAGTCAGCGTTGCAGACTGATTTGGGTTCAAAGTCACGGGGAAGCTGGCTCCCGAAACGGAGAAGCTTGTTCCCGTGAACGAGGCCGAATTCACCGTGACAGCTACCGTTCCGGTTGAGCTCAGAGTCAACGACTGTGTGGTGGGGGTGTTGACGGCGACGCTGCCGAAGGAGAGGCTGGGGGTGCTTACGGTCAGCGTCGGAATGGCGGCGTTCAACTGCAGGGCAAAGGATTGAGTCGCGCTTCCGGCTGCAGCAGTGAGTGTTGCAGCCTGCGCGGTGGGAACGGCCGCAACCGCCGCCGAGATGCTGGCACCGTTGGATCCGGCTGCCACCGTTACGGAAGCCGGTACGACCACTGCCGAGTTGCTGCTGGCCAGATTTACCGTGAATCCGCCGGCCGGCGCCGCTGCGTTCAGCGTGAGTGTGCAGGCGTCGGTCCCGGTACCGGTCATGGAGGAGTTCGCGCAAGCGATTGCGCTCAGTACCGGAACGCCGTTGCCTGTGAGGCTGACCGCTGCGGTGGAATTTGCGGAAGAGTTGCTGGTTACGGTCAACGTCCCGGTTGCGGCGCCCGCGACCGTGGGATCGAATTGCACAGTCAGCGTCGCGGATTGGTTCGGGCTGAGAGTCAAGGGGAAGCTGATGCCTGAAACCGAGAAACCTGTCCCCGACAGGGAAGCGGAGTTGACGGTCACGGCCGCGGTACCTGTTGAAGTCAGGGTCAAGAGCTGAGTAGAGGGGGTGTTCACAGGGAGGCTGCCGAACGACAGGCTGGCGGTGCTGAGATTGAGCGTCGGCACCACGGCATTCAGTTGCAGGCCAAAACTCTGGGAAGAAGTTCCGGCGGCGGCTGTCAGTGTGGCGGCCTGGGTGGTCGACACGGCTGAAACCGAGGCAGAGAAGCCAGCGGCGGTGGCGCCTGCGGGAACGGTCACCGAAGCTGGCAGGGTAACCGAGGCATTGCTGCTCGCCAGGGCTACCGTGAATCCGCTCGCGCCGGCCGCCGTGTTGAGAGTCACAGCGCAGGCGTCGGTACCCGCCCCGGTCATCGAGGAGTTTGAGCACGAGAAGCCGGTCACCGTGGGCGTGGGGCTTGCTTCCATGAAGGTGTAGTCGGCATCTTGCCACGCGCCGGCGACCTCCCAGTAGAGCCGGGCATAAATCGTTGCGCCATTCAGCGGCAAGCCGGTCACAGCCTCCGAGGTAGCCGTGGTTGAACCGGAACTGTAGAGGTTCCTCGAATTCACGCCCGTGGTGCCCAAGTAAAGTTTGTAGGCGGTGGCATTCGTACCCGCCGTCCAGGAGAAGGTGCTGGCGCTGGATAGCGTGCTGCCCGGCGCCGGAGAGATCAGCACCGGCGGTCCGGGAGTGCCCGCTTCAATGAATGTGTAGTCGGTATACGACGACCCGGAGGACGTCTGCGAATAGAGCCGGGCGTATATTGTTGACGCGGTTTGCGGCAGGCCGTTCACAATCACTGACGTGCCGGTTATTGAGCCGGAGCCGAAAAGGTTCCTCGAGTTCAGGCCCGTGGTCCCGAGATAAAGTATGTACGACTTGGCATTCGAAGCGGGCGTCCAGGAGAATGTGGCGCTGGAGCCGGAAAGCGTGCTGCCGGGCGCCGGAGCCACCAGCGCTGCCGGGGTTGCCGTCACTACGGAGGCAAGAGCAACCGGCTTGGGAAGCATTACCGCTGCGGACTTCTGTGCGCCGAACAGGGCCAAGGGTAGAAAGCCATAGAGAAGGACGCAAATGCTCGCGCTCCAGAAACGGAAACAGGCGGGCCTGGCCGCCGTGCGCTCGTTCAATTGAGATTCATGGTTGAGCAGCGATGCAGGGACCGCCGCGGAATTCCACTTGGACGGGACGTTCGGGAGGGACAAAGCCATTTTCGATCCACCTTTGAAAACGTATTCACACACCTATCCCTCCCAGCGCACGCTTGTTCTTTGCGTGCCCGCAAAACTTCATTCAGGAAGAAGAGGCGGCCAATTTCGGCTGGCCTACCGTGTGTACTGGTTACTTAATCGACGAAGTAACCTAGCACCGCAGCCGCTGAGGGGAACCGAGCCTAACCACGGTAATGTTTGGTTTTCTTGTTACTTTTGGGTTTGGACGCAGCCTGGAGCCGCTCATCTGCGTGAGGGGTCGATTCCGCCTCTTGATGATTGATCTATATATATGAAAAAAATAGGATTATTGAGCTGGAAAAGCGCATCAATAGTGAGCTGAAGCGTACAGTTTTCTACGACTTTCTGTAGCTGGAGCCGATAATCCGCGGATGGGAAATCGAGGCCGGTCCCGGCCGCGATTCGCTCGGCTCTCGGCCGTCAGCCGCAAATGCACATAGAAATCTGTCGCGCATTGGTAACTATATTTATGGTTACCAAGTCTTGTACCAAAACCACGACTTGATCCAACGCAATGCGCGGCTTTGACAAGCCGGACCGCAACCTGCTTTGATCGTTGGCGGCTTGCGGTTTGGATCGCATTTTCTTCGTAACAATCGTTTGTCTTAGAATGATCCACACAAGCCCGATCTTCACGGCAGCTCGGTGTCCGAGGCTGCAAACAGGTGACCATGCAATCCACAACCGCTGCGGGATCGTTATTCGCCCTTCTCCTTAGCTGTTATTCGACTGCCTTGTGGGGGCAGAACCCGCCGGATGCGCAACTCTGGCTTACCACTGTCGATCGACAGGCCTTGTTCGCGCTACAACGGCCGGTTCTCCACTTCGCGGGCCCTCGGGACGCACTTCAGACAATTTCCGTCAACGACATGCAGCAGTATCAGCCCATCGAGGGTTTCGGGTTTGCACTGACCGGCGGCAGCGCTCAGCTCCTGGCGAGTATGGCTCCGGAGCGGAGAGCCGAGTTGCTGAAGCAAATTTTCTCGACCGAGGGAGATGGCATCGGCACAAGTTATCTGCGGGTGAGCATAGGGGCGTCCGATATGAACGACCACGTGTACTCCTACGACGACCTACCTGCGGGAGAGATGGATCCCGATCTGAAGAAGTTCAGCCTGGCGCCGGATGAGGCGAGTGTGATTCCCGTGCTCAAGGAGATTCTGGCAATCGATCCGCAGATCAGAATCCTGGGCTCGCCCTGGTCGGCGCCGGCATGGATGAAGACAAATGACGATGTGAGGGGTGGCGAACTGAAACCCGAGTGCTATGACGCCTACGCACGCTACCTAGTGAAATACGTCGAGGGTATGCGGGCCGAGGGCATTCCCATCGCCGCTATCACGGTGGAGAACGAACCGCTGAACCCCAAGAACACACCCAGCATGGTCGTGTTCGCGCAGGAGGAGGATGAGTTCGTCGCCAAATATCTGGGACCGGCCTTCGAGAAGGCGGGAATCAAGACTGAAATTCAGCTCTACGACCATAATCCGGACGTGCCGTCGTACCCGCTCTCGATTCTTGGCGACCCGGTTGCGGGCAAGTACGCAATTGGCACGGCATTTCACCTCTACGGCGGAGACAGCAGCACGCTGGCCCAGGTTCACGACGCGTATCCGAATAAGAATCTCTATCTGACAGAGCAGTCGGTGACCGAGTGGCCGGGCTCAGGGTCGATCGGCATCGCCGAGCCGGTGAGCCGCGTGCTGATTGGCGCGACGCGCAACTGGAGCCGCAACGTCCTGCTGTGGAATCTGGCCGCCGACCCCAAGGCCGGACCGCACACGAACAACGGCGGCTGCACCGGCTGCTTTGGCGCCATTACGCTCGATGGCGATAAGGCGACGCCGAATGTGGCCTATTACGCAGCCGCGCACTTCTCCAAGTTTGTGCGGCCCGGCTCGGTGCGGATTGGATCGAACGAACTCGAGCAGCTTTCGACTGTCGCCTTCCTGACTCCCGATGGAAAGGTAGTGCTGGTAGTCGCGAACACCGGCAACTTCCCCAGGAGCTTCCAGATTGGGTATCACGGCAAGTTTCTGCAGACGGCAATGCCGTCAGAATCCGTGGGGACGTATGTCTGGTGAATGCGGGCTGGCGAAAGTCTCGTGTATCCGAAGCGTCTGGGCCGCGCCGAGGGCTTTCGAAGTCAGGCGGACTGGAATCATGGCCGGTCTGCTCGTATGTGCGGCCTGTCTTGCGCCCGGTCTCTCTTACGGACAGGTTACACCGCCAGCGAAGCCGGATCTGGGACCGAATGTGCTTATCTTCGACCCTTCCATGCCGGCCGCGCAGATCCAGGAGCAGATCGACAAGGTCTACGCAATTCAGCAGCACAGCGAGTTTGGCGCCGCGCGCTATGCGCTCGTATTTCTGCCCGGAAAATATCAGGTTGACGTGCCGGTGGGCTTTTACACGCAGGTGCTGGGGCTCGGTGCTACGCCGGATGCAGTCGAGATTGACGGCAACGTGCACTCTGACGCCAGCCTGCCGCACAACAACGCAACCTGCACGTTCTGGCGAGCCGCGGAGGGCTTCTCCGTGAAACCCACCGGCGGCACAATGCAATGGGCTGTCTCGCAGGCCGTTCCCTTCCGGCGTATGCATGTGCGCGGCAACATGGTGCTGCACCAGAGCCGTGGCTGGGCCAGCGGCGGCTGGATGTCCGACACGCTTGTCGACGGCAATGTGGGCTCCGGCACGCAGCAGCAATGGATCGCGCGCAACAGTGAGTGGGGCAGTTGGACGGGCGCGAACTGGAACATGGTGTTTGTAGGCGACCCCAGTACCCCGCAGGGCGAATGGCCCTCGCCGCCTTATACCAAGGTCGACCACACGCCGATTGTGCGTGAAAAGCCTTTCCTGCAAGTGGATGCAAGCGGACGCTGGAGCGTGCAAATGCCCCTGCTGAGCAAAGACAGTAAAGGCGTTACCTGGCACGATGGATCGACTCCCGGGGAAGGGATTTTACTGAGCACGTTTTATATTGCCCGGCCTGGTGTGGATACCGCAGGCAGCATCAATGCACAATTGGCCAAAGGCAGGAATCTGCTCTTCACGCCGGGCATCTACGAACTGGACGATGCGATTCGCGTTACACGGCGCAATACCGTCGTGCTGGGTCTCGGCTTTGCCACGCTACGTCCGACTCACGGCACGACGGCCATGATTACCGCAGATCGTGAGGGAATCAAGATTGCCGGACTACTCTTCGACGCCGGTCCGGTCAGCTCTCCCGCGCTGCTCGAGGTGGGGGCAGGGCCTGCGGGGAGCAAAGCGCGCATGGCGCAGAACCCCATCAGCCTGCACGACGTCTTCTTTCGCGTGGGCGGGGCAGGCGTGGGCCGTGCACGGGTGAATCTGCTCATCCACAGTGCGTACACCATTGTCGATCACACCTGGATCTGGCGCGCCGATCATGGCGCGGGCGTGGGCTGGGATAGCAACACCAGCGACAATGGTCTCGTGGTCAACGGAGATCATGTCACCATCTACGGGCTCTTTGTGGAGCACCACCAGCAGTTTCAGGTGCTGTGGAGCGGCAACTACGGGAGGACCTACTTCTATCAGTCTGAGATTCCCTACGATCCGCCTGATCAGGCCAGCTACTCAAACGCAAAAGGCGTGAACGGATGGGCGTCCTACAAAGTGGCGGACACCGTGACCAATCACGAGGGATGGGGGTTGGGCATCTACAGCGTCTTCCTTAGCCCCGGTGTGAATTTGACTCGGGCCATCGAAGTTCCGCGCGGCCCCGGCATTCGATTTCATCACATGATCACCGTGGCGCTCGGCGACAAGGGCGCGATCTCGCATGTGATCGACGACCAGGGGGAGCCGACATCCATACAGCCGCGGGTGACGCCGAAAGTCGCCGAGTTTCCGTGATTGAATTCGAATTGACTTGAGGAACGCAGATCTGTGGTTCAGCTTCGGCCAAATGCGTGGTAGCTTTGAGAGGCGTTCACGCGCTCATCGGTCGTTCCTCAGACGGAAAACTAACTCCACTGTAGCGTCAGGACGGAGTTGTGCGGCAGCTTCACAGGCAGGGATTTGCCTGCAAAGGCGCACTCACATTCCAGCGGATCGCCTGTGTTAGTGAGAACCAGGACGAAGCTGCCGTCGGAATTGGCAAAGGCCACATGCTCCAGGCAAGATTGGGCGCCCTTGGTTTCGATCACGCGGGCGCCGCGGTGCACTGCTTTTGCGTAGTGGGCGAAGGCCCAGTATTGGCCGCTGCGGGTCAGCTTGCGGGTTTTGGAATCGAGCGTGACCACGCCGCCGCAACTAAAGGGACCAATGTTAGGCCCTCCTTTTTCATCGAGTACCAGGTTCCAGGCGACGATACAGCGCGCCCAGTTCTTGAGAACCTGTGCGTACGTGCACGACCATTTTGCCCAATCGGTGGTGTAGTCGGGAGCGGTCACGTCGGGGCCGCCTTCGGTCCAGTAGGCATTCTTGGTAGGGAACCGGTCATGGACGCGGCTCATTGCCTCAGGCTTGCCGGCGTAGCCGTGCCAGGCAACGCCATCAACAAAATCAAAGACTGCCGGGTCGCTTAACATGTCCATCGCCCGGCCCCAGAGATCAAAGTTATGATCGAGCAGCCAGATCCGGGTGTCGAGCTTGGCAGCATGCAGGGCCGGACCAAGACACTCCTTGATGAAGCCCGCTTCATATTCCTGGCCCCAGAGCGCCGCCGGCATCCGCCCGTCCTGATCGGTGTCCACCTCGTTTTGCGTCGTGACTGCCCGGATGGTCACGCCTTCGTCCCGGTACGCCTCAAGGAACCGGACGAAATATTGGGCGTAGGACGGGAAGAATTGTTTCCGCATCGACCCGCCAAGCAGCGACCCGCCAGCCTTCATCCATGCGGGCGGGCTCCAGGGCGTGGAAAACAGGAACAGCTCCGGATTGGTGCGCGAGGCCTCGCGAAGCGTAGGCAAAATGTAGGAGCGATCATGTTCGATGCTGAAGCTTTTCAGTTCGGGGTCGGGGGTCGGCGCATCGTCAAAGCTGTAGGCACTGCACGAGTAATCGCTCGCGCCGATGCAGGTGCGGCCCACGGAGAGGCCCAGCCCGCCTGGGCCGAAAAACTCGTTCAGCAGGTTCGCGCGCTCAGCTCTCTCCATGCGGCTGAGCAGGTAGCACGAGGCATCTGTAAACGCACCGCCGAACCCCAGGATGCTCTGAAAGCTGCGCGAGGCATCGACGCTGACGCCGGCACTCCCACCCAAGGACGGCCGCCAGGCTGGAACCTGGATTTCCTTGAACTTGTCATCCTCTGAAGTCAACCAGGCGCGGGCCGGAACGGCGGCCGCGACCGGCGCTCCTTTGGCTGGCAATCCACTCGTGCAAACCATTGCCGCAGTGGCGGTTGCCGCCTGTTGCAGGAATTCGCGCCGCGATCTAAAGCTCATGTCTCGGTTCCAATCTCTCATAAGCGCCCTGCCGGGTCTCTAGGACAAGCGTTTGCTCGAATTACGTTGAACTCGACTAGTCGGTTCCCGGACAACCGGAAAAAGACAGGAAAGACGCTGGCCGCACGCTCAAGCGTGGATAATACTACCAAGCCAATCGATTGTCTACAGCCAAACAAATGACTTGACAGTCATTCTTTGGGCGTGCTTTAATTCCACCCGCGCATGAAAATAGAGGCAAATTTCCCTGAACACAACCGTTTGTCTTAAGGAGTTTACGGGATATCCGCTTATCTTGCATGCGTTTCCGGCACGGCGCCGGGTGGGTTTCAAGCCGCTGGAGCCGAAACTGCGGCAATCGCAAGCGATTCAGGAGGCAATACACATGAGAAAAGGGACGCAATGCATTCTGCCCCTCCTTCTTCTGATCAGTGGAATTTTGATCGGTGGAAGCGGGGTATGCCCTGCACAAAACACGAACTCCGGTGATCTCCGTGGCACAACTACGGACTCAACCGGGGCCATCATTCCTGGCGTGACGGTAAACGTAACGGACATCGATAAGGGAGTGACGCGCACCTATGTGACCGACGGTGCGGGCCTCTACGACACCGGCGCGATTCCGGAAGATCACTACAAGATCACTTTCACCAAGGAGGGTTTTGAGACCTACGTGCGAGGACCGGTGACGGTGAACCTCGGAATCGAAACCGTGAATGCGGAAATGCAAGTGGGAGCCGTCTCGCAGCAGGTTGTGGTGACGACCGATGTACCCATGCTGCAGACGGAATCCGGTGCGCAGGAAGGGACACTGAATTCGTCCTATATGACTGAATTGCCGCAGGTGGGCAGCCAGAATGGTGGCGGCGCCGATTGGGAGAACTTTGTGGTCCTGATGCCCGGTGCGTCGGGCGCGCCTGAGAATTCGTCGAACGCCCTCAACCCCGGCACCATTTCTTCCATCAACGGCAATCTGCCCTTCGCAAGCGTGCTTCAGGATGGCGCCACGACCACGTTGCCGATGAGCCAGAATACCGACGTCACTGTCTTTGAGACCACGGCGGAAGTGAAGATAAGCGCCACTGCATTTTCGGCCCAGTACGGCGTGGGCGATATCGTCTACAACCAGATCACCAAGAGCGGCGGCAATACGTTTCATGGAGCAGCGTATGAGTTCCTGCAGAATAACGCGCTGAACTCCGCTCCCTATGAATTCGGTTCGCCGTTCAAAGTGCCAGTGCTTCACTTCAATAACTTCGGCGGCGCCATCGGCGGTCCGGTCCTTCCCAAAAGGATCTTCCACAAAATGTTTTTCTACTTCGACTACGACCGGACCATCAATCACGGGGGCGCCAGCACCGGATTCTCGACTGAGCCGACCACCGCGATGATGAACGGAGACTTCTCGGGGCCAGGCTTTCCTACCCTGTACGATCCGACCACGCAGGTCATCAAGTTGAACGGCGGCTGCGCTTACACGGATGGTGCACCAACAGCCCCGACCGGCGTCCCCTGCGTCCAGCGGACGAGTTTTGCCCAGGAATACGGAAACGGCAACAAGATTCCCGCAGGCATGATCAGCCCGGTGGCCCAGGCGTTCCAGAAGCTTTTCCCAACCCCTAACGTGCCAGGGCAGGCGACCGCGAAAGGCTACAATCAGAACAATTTTGCCTACCAGGCACCGAGTACCAACCCCTTCATCAAATGGTTTGGGCGCATGGACTACGATCTGACCTCCAATAACCGGCTCACCGCTTCGGAAACCGAGAGCGACAATCCGGGGCAGAACGTAAATGAAGGAATCTGCCCGTTCAATTGCTACAGCGGGGACGTGAGCCGCGACAACGCCGAAGTCTCCGATGTGTGGAGCGTCGGTTCGCACTTCATCAATGAGGCGCGGCTGGGCTTTACCGACCAGTTGAATTTCTTCGTGCCCCAGACCGTCGGCAAGGGATACCCCGCAAAGCTTGGACTGCAATTCGCTGTGGCCGACGTGATGCCAAATCTGACCGTCAACGGATTTGATGGCAACCTGGTATCCGGCACCAACGCGGTTTACAAGGAGATGGTCTTCGACCCATCCGATGTGGTCACCATGATTAAGGGGCGCCACGTTCTGCACTTCGGCGGCGAGTTCCTGATCAACCGTGCCGACTCGACAGCCTGGGGCAATCTGACCGCCGCCGCAATCGGATTTTCCGGCAACTACACCTCGCAGGGCGGTAACACAACCACCTATGACGGTCTCTCGTATGCCGACTTCCTGCTTGGCCAGACACAGTCCTGGAGCGCCAACAATACGCCGGAGTATGGCGGAAGGTGGAAGACCCCGCAACTGTTCGTGCAGGACGACTGGAAGTTCAAGCCGAATCTGACCATCAACGTGGGTTTGCGTTATGAAGTCATGACTGGATGGTCCGATACCAAGGGCAACATGACCACTTTTGACCCGGCGGTAAGCAACTTCAACGTTTCATCCAGTGCCGTGAATGGAATCGGCCCCGGCATGCCGACGACGGGCGGCATGTGGTACGCCTTCAGCGGAGCCAACGGCCGCACCACTCTCCAGGCTCCCAAGTACGACATCGTAATGCCGCGCGCGGGGTTCAGTTGGCAGATGATGCCCAATACAGTCCTTCGTGGCGGCATCGGTGTCTATACGTCGACTTGGAGCGAAGACACCTATGGCAGCGGGTTGGGGAACGCCTTCGGCAGCAGCGGCAGTCTCAACGATGCCAACACCACCAACGGTATTTGCCCGATTGTGAGCCTCAGCGCTAGTCTGAACACACCTAACACGCAGGATCCGGGCTGCGGCGGGCCGGGCTTTAACCCCTCCACAATTTCCCAGCTCTACGTCACGGCTCCAACCACTCCGTGGGCCAAGAACGGCAGCAGCCCGAGTTACAACCAGTACCACACCCCAGTACCCACGAATTACCAGTACTCGCTGGCCGTGGAGCGGGAGTTCGCGACAAATTTCGTCGCCTCGGTGGCCTATGTCGGCAATCATGGCACGCATCTGAACACTGGCCCTGTAGATATCAACCAAGTTCCCGTGAACAAACTCGGACAGGGACGCTCCACGTCTCCCTATCCGCTGTTCGGAACCATTACCGGCAGCACCAACAACGCCATCTCCAACTACAATGCGCTGCAGGCTGTGATCACCAAGCGCATGAGCTACGGACTGCAGTTCAGCACCAACTACACCTGGTCGCACTTCCTGGACGATATGGATTCTTCCGGGTGGGGCAGCCGCGAAGGATTTCAGAATTACCAGAATGCCTACGACATCCGCCAGAATTACAGCAATTCCAACTTCGATATCCGGCAGATGTTCAAAGGAGAGGCTGTTTACCAGTTGCCCTTCGGCAAGAACATGAAATTCATGAACAGCAACCTGGTGCTCGATGAAATATTCGGCGGCTGGGAAGCATCGGGTACTTTCATCGCTCAAGGCGGAAATCCCATGGGCGTTACCACTGGCGGACAAAACACTTCGGGCAACTTGTCCGGCTCCTACACTCAGGAAGGCGTTCTCGTAGGAGATTACAAGAAGCCGTGGCAAAGCTATAACCTCAGTACCCACGCGTTCAGCGGGCCAGTCTACCCGTACCACAGCCTGCACTCGTGGTTTAACGACAACGTGGAAGCCGGCGGCGATACCATTGGCTCGCAGCCATGGAAGAATCCGTCCGACTATACCAATCAATATGGAACCTTCCGCAGGAACAAGATTTATGGACCCGATCTAAGCGATATCAACTTCTCTTTTGGCAAGAGCTTTGATATCCTCCCTGATCGCGGCGTCAAATTCCAGTTCCGCGCCGAAGCAACCAACATCCTCAACCACCCCAGCTTCGCGCAGCCGGGCAACAACCAGATCGGCAACAACACGTCCGAAACGATCACCGGCACCACGGTCGGCGGCAGAGTGTGGGAGATGGTTGGCCGCCTGTCATTCTAAATCGGATACTAGCCCAACCGGAAAAGACGGCGACTTGTCGCCGTCTTTTCTGTTTATCCCACCCTGCTTTGGTTATCATGAGGTGGTCATGCATTTTAAAGCCTCATGGGCCGCGCCGTTCGTGTTGCCTTCGCGGGTTTCTTCGTGCGCCAGGAGCTGGTGCATCTGCGCCGAGTCCGGCGCGGCCAGCGACAAATCCAGCATCGACTCCCCGGAAAGGTCGGCGTACGTGCGGTATGCGGCATACAACACTTCAGGATTATCGGGATAATCT
>Ga0206951_1118_pt1 | contig 17467 bp, 12 predicted proteins | sample Alteio_BWOrgHeat_38_FD_152974 | JGI IMG/M metagenome (GOLD analysis project Ga0206951, IMG submission 152974) | Enriched cells from forest soil in Barre Woods Harvard Forest LTER site, Petersham, Massachusetts, United States -... | ecosystem: Environmental > Terrestrial > Soil > Temperate forest >... | reverse complement strand
ATCCCGGTGCGGATGGAGCAGGAGAATGGGGTGGGCCCGCCTTCGACCCCGAGACCCATGTCCTCTACATCAATGCCAACGAATTCGGCATGACTGAGTCTCTGCAGAAGCGCACCGACATCTCATCGGGGCGCGCGGTCTACTTGAGCCAATGCGCGGCATGCCATCGCGCCGATAAGTCCGGATCTCCGCCTGAGATACCGTCCCTCATCGACATTGGCAAATACTACAATGAGCGCGCGCTCTCGCAACTCCTGCTCGGCGGCAAAGGGCAAATGCCCGGCTTTCCCAGTCTCGATCCTCCCGCGGGCAGCCAGTTCAAAGCCCTCGCTCACTACCTTCTAAACGGCGAGCCCGATCACGTCGCTTCATCCAGAGCCACCGAGGATGGAAAAGTGCATTACGACTCTACGGGCTATCCAAAATTTCTCGACCCACAGGGCTATCCGGCCAACGCAATGCCGTGGGGAACTCTGAATGCGATCAACCTCGATACAGGGGAATACCTGTGGAAAGTTCCTCTCGGTCAGTATCCGGAACTTGTCGCGCAAGGTATGCCGAATACAGGATCGGAGAACTACGGGGGGCCGGTCGTTACCGCGGGCGGAGTGCTCTTCATCGGAGCGAGCGTCCGCGACAAGAAGTTTCGCGCCTTCGATAAGGCCTCCGGCAAGCTGCTGTGGGAGACGTTGCTCCCATTCTCAGCCTGCGCCACGCCGGCCACGTACGAAATAGAGGGTAAGCAGTATGTTGTCATTGCGGCAGGTGGACAGCGAGACCCCAGCACGCCTGCCGGCGGCGGCGTCTATGTGGCCTACGCGTTGCCTGAATCAGTCAAATAACCCGAGCCGGCAGCTTTACGACATGAAGCCTGAACCCTTGCAAGGCTTCCGGCTCTAATCATTGAGTTTTCCCATCGAGGTCTTGGCATTGTCCAATCCTGAAAATTCCTGGAACAGGCGCAGATTTCTGCAAACCGCCAGCGGCGTCACTGCTCTCAGCGTTGCTTCCTCGCGGCGCATCGCCGCTGCCGGCGCACCCGTCACCCTCGTTGTCGATCCTGCGGACAGCATCGCCTCTACACCCCCCTGCACCTGGGCGCTCAAGGAGTTGAAGGACGCGTTAGACCGGGCGCATATTCCTGTGACGCACGCCGACAAGCTTTCGCAGGCGCCCGCTGCAAATCTTCGCATCGTGATCGCTGGCTCAAATTCCGCTCTTGGCGCAAGCATCCTGGGCAAATCCGGCGTAACTGTACCCTCTGTGCCGGAGGCAATGGCCCTCGTGCCCGGCCCTTCCGGCTCAAGCAAAACCGTTCTGGCGTGCGGCTCCGATGTGCGCGGACTCATGTATGCAACTCTCGAGCTTGCCGATCGTGTCGCCATGAGCGACGATCCTATGGAAGCACTCAAGATCAACACGACCATCGTTGAAAAGCCCACAAACAAGCTTCGCTCCATCAATCGATGCTTTCAGTCCGATCTCGAAGACCGGCCATGGTTTGAAGATACGCAGATGTGGCCCGCCTATCTGACCATGCTCGCGAATCACCGCTTCAATATGTTCAACCTGTCGATGGGGCTGGCCTACGACTACCCGCAGAAGGTCTCGGATTCCTATACCTATTTCACCTACCCTTTTTTTGTGAAGGTGCCTGGGTACGAGCAGGTGCGCGCCGGCAATCTCACCGATACCGGGCGCGCGCGGAATCTCGATCTGCTTCGCTCCATCAGCTCTGAGTGCGCGGCGCGCGCCATCGACTTTACGCTGGGCCTGTGGAATCACGCGTATGTGATGCCCAATGGGTCTGCGCCTACATATCCTATTACCGGGCTCACGGAAGAAACGCACGCTGCCTACTGCCGCGATGCGCTCTACACTCTGCTCAAAGAGTGTCCAGGCATCACCGGACTCACGATGCGTGTACACGGTGAGAGCGGTATTCCGGAGAGCAAATTCGAGTTCTGGCGGACTGTTTTTGAAGGTGTCTCCAAACTCGATCGCAAGATTAATCTCAACCTCCACGCAAAAGGGACCAGCCAGCGCATCATCGATATTGCGCAGGCGACAAAAATGCCGGTGAGCCTTTCGCCCAAGTACTGGGCGGAGCATCTTGGCCTTCCTTATCAGCCTGCCTCCATTCGCGAGCTTGAAAAACCGCCGAAGGAGCCAGATCATGCCGGCGCGCTCTTTGAGCTCAGCAGCGGCGCGCGGCGCTTCATGCGCTACAGCTACGGCGACCTGTTCAAGAAAAACCGCGCGTACGATGTCTACTTCCGCATCTGGCCCGGTACGCAGCGCGTGTTGCTCTGGGGCGATCCGCAGTTAGCCGCGGGAGACGGCCGCGGGTTCCCAATGTGCGGCAGCCTCGGCGTAGACCTCTTTGAACCATTGTCTTTCAAAGGCCGCGCTGGTTCCGGAATCTCCAGTGCGCCGGCCGGCCGCTGTTCGTATGCTGATCAGTCGCTGGCTCCGCGCTACGACTGGGAGAAGTTCGAATATAGCTATCGTGTCTGGGGCCGTCACATCTACAACCCCGACGCTGATCCCGAAGCATGCTATCGCTATTGGAAGAAGCAGCTTCGCGCCGCCGGTCCGCCCATGACACAGGCTCTGGCGCTCGCCAGCCGCGTTCTGCGCGTTGTGACCACCTCGCAGGAGCCCTCCGCGGCCAACTGGACCTACTGGCCGGAGATGTATACAAACATGACCATTGTGGACCCGTCGTTGAATCCCATCTATCACGACACCCCGGAACCGCGTGTCTATGGTAATGTTAGCCCGCTTGATCCGCAGATATTTTCCGGCATCAACAACACCGTAGACGGTCTTCTGTCCGGTAAAAGCAACAGTCGCTATTCCCCGCTGGAAGTGGCGCAGTGGCTCGTTTCCTATACCGAAGCCATCGATCGCAATCTTGCCCAAGCCGACAAGCTTGCCTTGAACACGCAATCGGCCGTGTATCGCCGAGTGGCTCTCGACGCGCGGATTCAAAGTGGTCTGGGTAAATACTTTTCGGCTAAAATCCGCAGCGCCGCTCTATTCGCTGTTTATCGCAAGACCGGTGACACAACAGTGCTCGGCCAGGCCGTCGCACAGTACCGGAAAGCGAGTGAGAGCTGGAAAGACTTCGCATCGATGGCGAAGGGCCGCTATATGGATGACGTTACCTACGGCAAAGTCCCGAACATGCGCGGCAACTGGATGGATCGTCTCGCTGAAATTGACGCGGACATCGAGGCGATGCAATCGGCGAAGCCCGAGGCCGAAGCCGCGCCGCCGATCGGTGCATCGGTCAAAGAGGCGGTAATCCGGCAGATCTTCGCGCCATCGCCTCGCCCTTATATCGCCTGTCTGCATAATCCGGCGGAAACCTTCCAGCCTGGGAGCCCACTGCCGATCGCAATCGAAGTCGATGGTCCTGTCAGCGCGGTCCGTCTCGTCTATCGGCACGTCAATCAGGCGGAGTACTACGAAACGGTTGAGATGAAGCAGGTCGATGGAAAATATCGCGCGGAAATTCCGGTCAACTATTCCCAATCGGAATACGCTCTGCAGTATTACTTCGAGCTGCAGCACACTCCGGCAACAGCGACCATGTTCCCGGGGCTCGGCGCAGATCGGATGGATCGCCCGTACTTTCTAATCGAGCAGGCGTAACTCGGATCGCAATAGTAGACTTTAAATCAGCCCGCGTAGAACCCCCACCCTATGAGCATATAGAGATGAGGCAGCATCTCATCATCGCCGACGACCTTTCCGGAACCGCCGACTGCACCAATGCGTGCATGAGTGCAGGCCTCAAAGCCGTTGTGACATTCGATGAAACCGAGAACCACCTTGCGAGCGACCTTCTCTCCGCCAATTGCAACGCACGCCGTCTCCTCACCGATTCGCTCGGTGGAATGTTGAAGCCTCGTCTGCATGTCGCGGGTGCGTGGGTTGCCAGCGGCGAATCGGCATGCGCGGTTCTGGCTGGATGGCGCGTCACCATTCCGCGGCTCATCGGTCAGGTCGAGCCCGGTCCGCCATTTTCCCTGGCACACTGCGAAGGCGCGCCCCTTCCAGTCCTCACTAGGGCAGGTTCTTTCGGCAAGCCGGAGACTCTGCTCCGCTGCCTCGACTTCCTCGATAATCGAAAACGGAGCGCCGGAGTCATCCGGCAGCAGGCCTCACATTTATGACAAATCATCTTCCCCTTATCGCCATAACCATGGGGGACGCCGCCGGCGTCGGCCCCGAGATCGTCATGAAGGCCCTCAACCATCCGGAGGTCTATCAACAATGCCGGCCGTTTGTGATTGGCGACCTCGGCCGTTTGCAACAGGCCGGTCATATTGTGCGTTCCGATCTGCGCATTGAACCAATCTCCGCCGATCAGGTTGCAGGCCTTCAACCGGCTTATGGGGTCGTGCATTGCGTCGATCTCCGATTGATTCCGCAAGATCTGCCCTTCGGCGCAGTGTCACCTGTCGCAGGGGATGCCGCCTATCAATTCCTCAAAGTTGCAGCCGATCTTGCCATGTGCGGACACATCCAGGCCATCTGTACCGCGCCGCTCAACAAAGAGGCTCTCCACGCCGGCGGTCACCATTTTCCAGGCCATACTGAGTTGCTTGCCGCGCTCACAAACGCCGGAGAAGTCTCCATGATGCTCATCACGCCGAAGATGCGTGTCATTCATGTCACCACGCACATTGGTCTGATAGACGCCATTGAAAAAATCGATCCTGCCCTGGTCGAGCGCACCATCACGCGCGGCGTCGTCGCCCTTCAGCGCGCAGGCGTTGCCGCACCGCGTGTGGGCGTATGCGGCATCAACCCCCACGCAGGTGAGAATGGCCTCTTCGGAAGAGGGGAAGAAGCGCAGAAGATCGTTCCGGCCATCGCTTCATGCCAGGCCAGGGGCTGGAATGTGGAAGGCCCTTTGCCCGCCGATACACTGTTCTTCCGCGCCCAGCGCGGCGACTTCGACCTCGTCGTTGCCATGTATCACGATCAGGGCCACGGTCCAGTCAAAGTTCTCGGTCTGGAATCAGGCGTAAATGTCACCATCGGACTTCCCGTGGTTCGCACATCCGTTGACCATGGCACCGCTTTCGATATCGCTGGACGCGGCACAGCCGATGAGCGCAGCATGCTCGAAGCGCTTTCTCAAGCCGTAACGCTGGCCACGGTAGCTTAGAAGCGCACTCCTAACTTCGCCGCAGGTCTGGGATTTTGTTTTTCGGGTTTTGTATCGCCGCACTGCCGGGGAAGTAGTCTGCCGCCGGTTTTCGATTGCCGGACCAACCAGCAATTTCAGCCCGGCCCCGCAATCGGTCGAACCGTCATCTCTTTTATTTTCTATGGTGAGCTCGCTGGGATTCGAACCCAGGACCCACGCCTTAAAAGGGCGTTGCTCTACCAACTGAGCTACGAGCTCTCACCAACTTCAAGTCTACCCCAGCTGCCCTGAAGCGGCCACAGCAATTTCGAATCTGCTCTCTGCGGAATGCAGCAGATAGAGTGGCTTTTCCCTCAAGAAAAAGCCGCCTTACACGATCTTCAATTCTCGATGAGTGACTGGAAAATGCTCTACAGCGAACGCAGCGTGCAAATGGCTGAGTTCCAGCTCAATGGGATGCCCCGTCCGCCGCACGGTCTATAATTCAGCACGAAATCGAGGGACACTTCCACACATGTTGAATCGCCGCGATCTATTAAAAGCCGGAGCCGCATCCATGCCGCTGCTCGCCAGCGCCGCCGCCCTGGCTGGGTCCTCTCTGCCCATCGATGCCCCCGCGCCCAGCGCCCTTCCCTGGCAGCGCCAGCTCCGCCGCGCAGGCCAGCTCAACATGACCGAGCACGATCCCGTGACGCTCAATATCGACGAGTGGGCCGACTACTGGGCCAGCCTCAAAGTGGGCGCAACCTTCATCAGCGTCACTGGCATCCTGGCCTACTACCAGACCAAGGTCCCCTTCCACCGCAAAGGCAAATACCTCGGCAACCGCGACTTCTTCGGCGAATGTTTTGCCGCCGCCAAAAAGCGCAACCTGCGCGTCATCGCCCGCATGAGCCCCGATCTCAACTGGGATGACGCCACGCAGGCTCACCCTGACTGGTTCGAGCGCGACGCGGAAGGCAATCTCATCCCAGACAAGGAAGAGCCGCGCCTCTCACGCACCTGCATGTTCTCCAATTACATGACCGACTACATGCCGGCCGTCATCCGTGAAATCAACTCGCTCTACGACGTGGACGCCTTCTACACCAACGGCTGGCCGCCGCTTGGCAGTCTGCCCGTCTGCCATTGCGTCCGCTGCCGCGAGTTGCCGCCCTCCGGCACGCCCGCTTACTGGGACAAATTCAACGACCGCTTTGAATTTCTCTGGAAGCTCTACGACTCGCTGGCCAAAGAAAAGGGGCCGCACAAAATCTTCTTCGCCAATTCCGGCGGCGGCGCGCGCTCTGCTGCAAATCTCGCGCGCCTCGGCACATTCTGCGAGTGGTTTCAGGGCGACAACCAGGGCCGCGGCGGAGAAGACGCGCCCGTATGGCTCTGCACCCTGCAGGGCCGCGTCTGCCAGTCCATCCTCGACGGCAAAATGGCCACCAACGTTACCGGCGCATGGACCACCGGCCCCATCCGCTGGCGCAACGCCGGCAAGTCGCCCGCCGAAGCAAAAATGTGGCTCAGCGAAACCAGCGCCAGCGGCATGGTTCCTTACTACCACATCGTCGGCGCGGAAAAAGGCTTTGGCGAAGACCGCCGCGAGCTCGATGTGCCGCGCGAGTACTTCGCGTGGACCGCAAAGCACGATCCTCACTTCGTCAACAAGCGCACCGTCGCGCGCATCGGTGTAGTCACCGGCCAGCGCACGCATCTGTTTTACAAGGCGCAGCCCGGCGCAACCACGCAGCAGTTCCTCAACGGCATGTACTACGCGTTGCTCGAAGGCCGCTTCCTCTTCGACTTCGTCCATGAAGACCGCATGGACGCCGAGCGCCTGAGTAAATACTCGGCGCTCATCCTGCCCAACATCGCGCTGCTCAGTGACGCGCACTGCGACCAGCTTCGCGCCTTCGTCCAGCGCGGCGGCTCACTGCTCGCCACCTTTGAAACCAGCCTCTATGACGAGCAGAACCAGCCCCGCCGGAACTTCGCGCTCGCCGATCTCTTCGGCATCCAGAAGGCCGGCGACATTGTCCCCACCAACGGCAACGCCTACTACGCGCGCATCGAACGCCGGCACGAAATCCTCGACGGCTTCTCCAACACCGGCTGGCTCCCCGGCGCCGAATACCGTGTGCCGCTCGCGCCCATAGACAATCCGGTCCTCACCGTTGTCCCGGGCTTCGTCGCTTATCCACCCGAGCTCGCCTACCCGCCGACGCCCCAAACCAACGTCCCCGCCATCGTGCTCCGCGAGCAGGGCGCGAGCCGCCTCGCCTACATCCCCGGCGACATCGAGCGCAGCTTCTGGGTAGCCGGCGACGTCGATCTAGGCCATCTCCTGCGCAACATTATCAACTGGATCACGCGCAACGACCAGCCCGTCACCATCCAGGGCCCCGGCCTCATCGAGACCTTCGCCTACGAAACCGAACCCGGCTACGCGCTGCACATTCTCAACTACACCAACCCCAACCTGCACCGTGGCACTTTCCGCGAGTTCTACCCCATCGGCGCGCAGTCCGTCAGCTTTGCCGTCCCCGCGGAAACCAAGGTCTCCCGCGTACAGCTGCTCAAACCCGGCACAAACGTCCCCTTCCAGCGCGTCAACAACCGCATCGAGTTCACCATTCCATCCGTAACCGAATACGAAGTCGCCGCCATTTACACCGGGGCTTGACGCCCCCGGTTCTCGCACGCAGAATGGTGCCTCAGGTCCGGTTTCGGACTTGGGACAGCAAGAACCTCAACCATTTCCAGCAGAGTCACCGCAATCCGCCTTACGAATTTCATCCTCACGCATACCGAAACAACGCCTTGAACCCATAATCCATATGCTGCTGTATATGACAATGGAACAATGCCAGCCCGGGCTGGTCCGCCGTAAAATCCACCACCGCGCGCCCGTAATACGGCACCACCACTGTATCTTTCATAACTCCCGCCGTCTTCTTGCCATTAATCTCGGCTAACTCCCATAAGTGCCGGTGCAGGTGCATGGGATGCGCGTCATCCGTGCGGTTGCGCATCACCAGCCGGTACCGTACGTCTTTCTGCAGCACAAACTCCCTTTCATGCGGATAAGGCCTTCCATTCACCGTAAATAAGTTGAACTTACCCGCGCCCCCCGGAATCTTCTCGAAGATCAGTTCAATCGTCTGCTCCGGGACCGCCGAATTCCCTCCGCTTGTCCCGAAGAGCGTGTAATCCCACGGCGTCTTCGGCGGATCGATCCACTGCGGCGGCCCGTGCTGCCCCGCATACTCCAGAACCACGCCCAGCCCCGACTCGCGGATGGGCTTCTCCGTCCCCCCCAGAACCCACACGCCCGGATTCCTCATCTCCACAACCGCATCGATCCGCTCTCCGGCCCCGAGAAAAATCGAGCCGACATCCCGCGGTGTCGGCACTGGATTGCCATCCATCGCAATCACCTTCATCGTGTGCCCGGCCAATGCCACGCGCCGGTTCTCGATCGCGCTTGCATTCAGGAAATGAATCAGCAGCCGCTCCCCTTCGCGCACACGGATCGGATCGCCCGACCCCAGGGCCTTGTCGTTGATCGAATACGTCAACGACCCCACCTCGAGCCCATCGGGATCGGTATTCATCACCGCAGGCTTTTCGAGCGGCGGCCCGTCGTGCGTATCGTCGTCCTCATCGTCCATCGAGCCGGTAAAGAACGGCTCCCAGTCGCGCAACGCAAGAAAAAGCTCCTGGTCGTAATGGCCCGGATCGCTTCCGCCCTCCACATACACAAACCCGAACTGCCCCGTATACGCGCCCTTGTGCAAATCGTCCATGGCCATCGCGTGGGAGTGGTACCATCGGCTTCCCGCCGGTCCCGGCGTCAGCTCAAACCGTCTCCGCCCATGCGGAGGCACCAGCGGCGACCCCTCCTCTTCCGTGCCATCCACCTCTGGCGGAATCAGCATCCCATGCCAGTGCACCAGCTCCGGCGTGTCGGTGTCATTGATCACCTCCACCGTCACCGGCTTGCCTTCCCGCATGCGCAGCACCGGCCCAGGCGCAACACCGTTGTAACCAATGGTCGAGAGGATATGCGCGCGGTCCAGTTCCACGGTCACCGGCGCAATGCGCAGCGTGTAGTCCGCCCTCGCGGAATTCGCCGCCGCCGGCCCAAGGGTCGTCAGCACGCCGCTCTGCCCATGTCCGAGAACCCGCGCTGCCAGCGCCATGCCGCCGAGTTTCAGCAACTCCCGCCTGTTCAAAGCTTCACCCATCCCTCACCCGCCGGCAATGACTGCATCCTCTCACGCGCTCGACGGCCCGGACAACTCCGCCCGCCCCGCAATGGTTCATAAGAACCAGCCCGCTTCAGTCCGCGCCTGCGTGCAACCAACCGCCCCCGCCTTCGTCTATATTGAACAGCAAGCGCCTCGGTTCTCTCGCGTCAGTCCTGTCCGCGGAGGTCCCTCCATGAAGCTCTCTCGGCTCGCGCTCCTCGCCGCCGCGGCCGCAGGCTGCTGTGCCGGACTTCTCATCTCCCAGCGCACCGCGGACTTCGGCTTCGGCGACGATGATTCGCCCTCCAATATCAAGGCCGAGTTCTACTGGTCGCGGCTCGCCTACTCCTCCGATATGGCCAGGCTCGGCGGCTCTAGCGTTGGCGGCTATGGCCGCCGCGGCTGGTTCAACTCCTGGTCGCGCGACTATCCCAAAGCCGACCGCCAGTTTCTCATCGCCATGCACCGGCTCACCCGCATTGACGGCCGCTCCACCGAGCAGGTCGTCACCCTCGACTCCGATGACCTCTTCAACTATCCCTGGATCTACGCCGTCCAGGTGCAGAACTGGACCTTCACCGATGCGGAAGCCAAGCGCCTGCGAGAATACCTGCTCAAGGGCGGCTTTCTCATGGTCGACGATTTTCACGGCACCGAGGACTGGGAGAATTTCATGAACGGCATGCGCCAGGTGCTGCCCGACCGCCCCGTCGAAGACCTCCAGAGCGGCGACGAAATCTTCCACACCCTCTATGACATCGACGACAAGATGCAGATCCCCGGCGAGCAGTACGTCTGGACCGGCCGCACCTATGAGAAAGACGGCTATCAGCCCAAGTGGCGTGCTATCCGCGACGACAAGGGCCGCATCGTCGTCGCCATCTGCCACAACATGCACCTGGGCGACGCCTGGGAGTGGGCCGACGACCCGAACTACCCTGAAACCTTTGCCTCCATGGCCTTCCGCGTCGGCCTCGATTACATCGTCTACGGCATGACGCATTAGCACTCCTTTGTTCAAACGGGGATAAACCCTGAGTGAGCACGAAGTGTCAGGGCACGACTTCAGTCGCGCCGTCACGAGCCAAGAAATAACTCGGGGCTTTAGCCCCCGAGGAAACACAACCGCACCAGCTTCACGGAACAACGTCACGAGCTCTAAAACTGTTTCGGCATACGACCGGAAACCCGCATGTTTCAGTTCCTCTTCAAATATCCGAGTCCGGTCTTCACCAAAGGGCAGTTCGTTCTGCTCAGCGCATGGCCCGCGTGGCTGCTCATCGTCTTCATCCTCGCCGCCGCGGCCGGCCTGGCCTTGCTCATTCGCGCACGCCTGTGCAATGCCGCTCCCAAACTCCGCGCCGGCCGCGCCTGGATCATCTGGTCCATGCAGTCCGCGCTCGTCGCGCTCATCCTGCTCCTGCTCTGGCAGCCCGCCATCTCCGTAAGCGAGCTCAGCTCTCAGCAGAACATCATCGCCATCGTCATCGACGGCTCGCGCAGCATGGGCATCGCCGACAGCGAAGGCAAAACGCGCGAAGCCGCGGCGCTGGCCGCGCTGGAAGGCGGCCTGCTCGCCGGCCTGCGCAAACGCTTCCAGACCCGCATCTACCGGCTCGGCAGCAACCTCTCGCGCGTAGATTCTCCCGCGCAGATCGCTCCCGTCGAGCCCGCCACGCACATCGCCGATGCCCTCGAGCAGCTCACAGCGGAAACCTCCGATCTCCCCGTCGGCGCGGTTCTCCTGCTCAGCGACGGCAGTGAAAACACCGCTGGCCTAGGCAATCCGGGTATCGCGGCCGGCGCTCTTCAGGTCCTTAAGAATCGCCGCCTCCCCGTGCACACCATAGGCTTCGGCATGGAGTCGCCCACACACGACATCGAAATCGAAGACCTCGGTGTCGCAGCCAGTGCGACCGCTAACGCGCGCGCCGCCGCCACCTTCACCCTCATACAGCACGGTTATGCCGGCCAAAAAACCACGCTCTCCGTTCGCGACGGCGACAAGACGCTCGCCGCGCAGGAAGTCACCCTCGCCGCCGATGGCCGCCTTCAATCAGAAGAGCTCTTCTTTCCCGTCGGCGCAGCCGGCGCCCGGAGCCTCACCTTCTCCGTTGAGCCGCTCTCCGGCGAAGAGAATCTCGCCAACAACGCCGTCACCCGCCCCATCCTCGTCAGCGATGCAAAGCGCCGCATCCTCTACATCGAAGGTGAGCCGCGCTGGGAGTACAAATTCATCCGCCGTGCCGAAGACAGCGACCCCACGGTGCAAATCGTCTCCATGCTGCGCACCAGCGAAAACAAAATCTACCGCCAGGGCATCGGCGATCCCAATGAGCTCGCCGAAGGCTTTCCCACGCGCCCTGAAGATCTCTTCGCCTACTCCGGCATTGTGATCGGCTCTGTCGCGGCCGATTACTTCACCCCGCTCCAGCAGGAGTTACTGCGCGAATATGTCGATCGGCGCGGTGGCGGTATTCTCTTCCTCGGCGGCCGCGAGGCGCTGAGTGACGGCAACTGGTCGGCATCCGCCTTGAGCGAGCTCCTGCCCACATTTCTTCCCTCGGGCAATCACAACTTCCATCGCAACCCCGCCACCGTCGAACTCACCGCTGCCGGCATCGACTCGCCCATCACCCGCCTGCTCGACGACCCGGAGAAAAACGCCGCGCGCTGGCGCAGGCTCACCTATCTTGCCGATTACGAAGACGCCGGCTCACCCAAGCCCGGCGCAACCGTGCTCGCCGAGATGGACGCCGGCCGTCGCCGCCTCCCGCTCCTCGTCACACAAAGTTATGGCCGCGGCCGCACCGCGATCCTCGCCACCGGAGGCACCTGGCGCTGGCAAATGAGTGAAGCTCTCGGCGATCCCTCGCACGATCTCTTCTGGCAGCAGCTTTTGCGCTGGCTGGTCGCGCAGTCGCCCGGCCCCGTCACTGCGTCCATGCCTGCGCGCCTGCTCATGGATGAAGGCCGCGTGCAATTCACCGCCGAAGTGCGTGACCGCCAGTTTCAATCTGCCGCCGGCGCACATGTCACCGCCCACATCGCCGGACCCGGCAGGACCGATGCGCTCGTGGACCTCGCTCCCTCGCAGGACACGCCCGGCCAATACCAGGCTGAGTGGACCGCGACCGCCCCCGGCGACTATCTCGCCGAAGTCACAGGCGAATCCGCGGATGCCCCGCCGCAACAACTTGGCAGTGAGGTGCTCACCTTCCAGCGCGAAGATGGCGTCGCGGAAAACTTCCACACCGGCCAGAACCGCCGCCTGCTCGAACAGCTCGCCGCGGAAACCGGAGGCCGCTATTGGAGCCCCTCCGATCTCAAGAATCTTCCCCGTGATATCTCCTACTCGGAGGCCGGCATCTCCGTCCGCTCCACCAAAGAGCTCTGGAATATGCCCATCGTCTTCCTGCTCCTGCTTGGCCTTCCCGTCGCCGAGTGGCTCCTGCGCCGCAAGTGGGGCATCGTATGAAACAACTCCTGCAGTCCGCTCTCCTGCTTGCCGCGATATGCCTGCTCGCCACGCCGGCCCGCGCCGCAACCTACTACGTCATCGTCGCCGGCCTCGGCGGCGAGCCCGACTACGAGCAACGCTTCACCGCCGCTGTCAATGATCTTGACCGCATCTTCAAATCCGCCGGCTCTGCCGCCCACGTCGCCACGCTCACCGGCGTCAACGCAACTGCCGCCCGCTTCAAAGACACCCTCGCCTCGGTCGCGCACGACGCCAAACCCGAAGACGACTTCGCCCTCATCCTCATCGGCCACGGCTCCTTTGATGGTGTCGAATACAAATTCAACTTCGTCGGCCCCGACCTCACCGCGGCCGAAATCTCCGCTCTCTGTGACCGCATCTCCGCACGCCGCCAGCTGATCATCGATACGACCAGCGCCAGCGGCGGCGCCATGCAGGCCTTCGTCCGCCCCGGCCGCGCCGTCATCGCCGCTACCAAATCCGGCACTGAGAAAAACGCCACCATCTTCGCGCGTTACTGGGTCGAGGCCCTCCAGGATCCCTCCGCTGACGCCGACAAAAGCGATTCCATCAGCGCCATGGAGGCCTTCACCTATGCGGCTCGCAAGACCGCCGAATTCTACGATTCCCAAAAGCGTCTCGCCACCGAGCATCCCGTCTTCAATGACACCGGCGCTGGCGAACCCGTGCGCGCGGCCGGCAGCGGCCAGGGCCTGCTCTTGTCCAACTTCACGCTGCTCCGTCTCGGCGCAACCCAGCAGGCCACGAACGATCCAGCCCGTCGTGCACTGGTCGAAAAAAAGGAAGACCTCGAACAGAAGATCGACACGCTCAAATATCAGAAACCCGCCATGGATCCCGCGGACTACAAACAACAGCTCACTGACGCGCTCATCGAGCTGGCCAAAGTGCAGCAGGAGCTGGACAAATGAAACCCGTCCTTAACCTCGTCGCAATTGCGCTCAGCACCATCGCCATCGCCCACGCCGCCGCGCCGCCCGCCGCGCCTGTTGCCTGCTGGTCCCTGCGCCAGCACGGCCACGCCGCCGAAGCGCAATCCTGCTTCGATGCGCTCACCCGCAGCGCCAGCGCCTACGACCGCGCGGAAGGCTTCTGGGGACTCGAAGCCTGGGATCAGGCCAACGAACAGTTTCGCCTCGCCACATCCGCCGCAGACGCCAGGCCGCTCTACAAGGTTCGCTGGGGTATGTTGTTGCACGAGCGCTTCAACCCATCCGACGCCGCCGATCTCTTTCACGAAGCCATCGAAAAAGATCCATCTAACGCCCCGGCCTACCTCGGTCTCGCCATGCTCTCCGCCGATGGCTTCGACGGCAAAGCTCCTGAGTACGCCGCCAAGGCCGTCACGTTCGACCCCAAACTTGCCGACGCCCACGAACTCCTCGCTCAGCTCGCCCTCGAAAACGACGATGAGGCGACGGCCCTCGCTGAAGCCGATAAAGCCATCGCGCTCGAAGACGACGCACTCGACGCCATGGCCATCCACGCGGCCATCGAGTTGATCAACGACCGCTCTCCCGACGCGTGGCTCGCCAAAATTCACGCTCTTAATCCAACTTACGGCGCAGCCTTCGCGCAAATAGCCCATCAGCTCGAGCTTCACTACCGCTACGAAGATGCGGTCACCTGGTACCGCAAAGCCATCGAAGCCGATCCGCATCTCTGGTCTGCGCATTCCGCGCTCGGCATCGAACTCATGCGCCTCGGCCAGGAGGACGAACCCCGCCAGCAGCTTGAATTGAGTTACAACAATGGCTATCGCGACGCCGCAACAGTCAACAGCCTCCGCCTGCTCGACAGCTACAAAAACTTCGACACCCTCCGCGATGACACGACCATCCTCAAGCTGAACAAGTCAGAATCCGCATTGCTTCTCCCCTACGTACAAGCGGAGTTGCACACCATCCTGGCCACCTACGAAAAGAAATACCGCATGACCCTCCCCACCCCCGTGCAAGTCGAGGTCTATCCCGACCATGAAGACTTCGCCGTGCGCACCATGGGCATGCCAGGCCTGGGCGCGCTGGGAGTGACATTCGGCGAAGTCGTGGCCATGGACAGCCCCTCCGCACGCAAGCCCGGCGATTTCAACTGGGGCGCAACCCTCTGGCACGAGATGAGCCACGTCTTCATCCTCACCGCGACAAATCATCGTGTCCCTCGCTGGTTCACTGAAGGACTCGCCGTGCACGAAGAAGGCGCGCACTCGCCCGAATGGAGCAACCGCGCCACGCCGGAAGTCCTCGTCGCCATTCGCGACAAAAAACTCCTGCCCGTCGCCACTCTCGACCGCGGCTTCGTCTATCCCGAGTACCCGTCGCAGGTCATCGTCTCTTACTTCCAGGCTGGGAGCATCTGCGACTTCATCACTGCAAAATGGAGCGAGGACAAACTCCTCGACATGGTTCACTCCTACGCCAAACTCGCCACTACCCCCGAGGCCATCCAACAGAATCTCGGCCTCGCGCCAGAAGAATTCGATCGGCAGTATCTGGCGTGGATTAACCATAAATACGGTGAAGAGGCGACGCACTTTGATGAGTGGCGCGAAAAGCTTAAGGCATTGGTTGCAGCGGCAAACGCAAAGCAGTACGACACGGTTCTGAAGCTGCTACCCGCGGTACTTGCGTTGTATCCGGAATATGTCGACGATGCAAATGCGTATGAGCTAACGGCCGAAACAGCGGCCTTGCGGGGCGACGCCAAATCCGAGATAGCGGCCCTCACTGCGTATGGACACGAGGGGGGCCAATCGCCCGATCTGCTCAAAAAGCTCGCGGCACTTGAGGAATCCGCCGGCCAGCCTGCCGAAGCCATCGCGACCCTCGAGCGCCTGAATTACATCTACCCGGTGAAGGACGAAGAGCTGCACCATCGCTTGGGTGATCTGCTGCTCGCGCAAAAGCAGTTCGATCGCGCAATCCGCGAGTACAACGCCGTCATCGCGTCCAATCCAGGAGACAAAGCCGGCGCGGAGTTCAATCTCGCCCAGGCCTACTTTGCCGCCGGCCAGAAAGATAAAGCCCAGGATAGCGTATTGGCCGCGCTCGAAATCGCGCCCGGCTATCGCCCCGCGCAAAAACTGCTGCTTGCATTGCAACAATCTTCTACAACTGCAAAGTAAGAAAGGAACTCGATGGTCTCTCTCGCCGGTTTGAACCAGGACGCCGCCCAGCTTCAGCAGCGTATCGATCGCTTCCACGCTGTGCGCACAGAGATCCTGAAGCAGGTGCGCTCGGTCATCGTGGGCCAGGAAGAAGTGCTCGACCAGATCCTCATTGCCATCTTCGTCGGCGGCCATTGCCTTATGACCGGAATGCCCGGCACCGCGAAAACCCTCATGGTGCGCACCGTTGCCGATGCGCTCGGTCTCGAATTTCGCCGCATCCAGTTCACGCCCGACCTCATGCCCTCCGACATCACCGGCACCGACATCATTGAAGAAGACCTCGATACCGGTCGCCGCAAATGGACCTTCGTCGAAGGCCCCATCTTCGGCAACATCCTGCTCGCCGACGAAATCAACCGCACGCCTCCCAAAACGCAATCCGCTCTGCTTGAGGCCATGCAGGAACACTCCTGCACCGTGCGCGGAAATCTCTATCGCCTGCCCGCACCCTTCTTCGTCCTCGCCACGCAAAACCCCATCGAGCTCGAAGGCACCTACCCTCTGCCTGAAGCGCAGCTCGATCGCTTCCTCTTCAACGCCATCCTCGGCGACCTCAGCGCCGAAGACGAATTGAAAGTGATCGACCGCACCACCGCCACGCGCACCGTCAAAGTCGAACCGGTCGCTTCCGCCGAGGCCCTTCTCGACTTCCAGCAACTCGTCCGCATGGTCCCCATCGCTGAGGCGCTCTCCCGTGCCGTCGTCAGCCTGGTCCGCGCCACGCGGCCCAAAAGCGAGAATGCACCCGACTTCGTGCGCCAGTATGTGAACTACGGCGCCAGCGTCCGCGCCGCGCAGTTTATCGTACTCGCCTCCAAGGCCCGCGCGCTCTCCCACCAGCGCTATCACGTCACGTACGAAGACATTGTTTCGGTTGCCATGCCCGTTTTGCGCCATCGCATCCTGCTTAACTTCCACGCCGAGTCCGATCGCATCGATGCCGACGAAATTCTCAACCGCCTCATCGCGCAGATCCAGCGGCCCAGGGAAAACTGATGCAAAGATTTCTCGATCCCGCAGTGCTCGCCGGCATTTCCTCGCTCGATCTGCTGGCCAAAACGGTAGTCGACGGCTTCGTCGCCGGCCTGCACCGCTCGCCCGACTTCGGCTTCAGCCAGGAGTTCGCCGAGTACCGCGCCTACACACCCGGCGACGACCTGCGACACGTTGACTGGAATCTGTTCGCGCGCACCGAGCGCACTTATCTCAAGCGCTATCGTGGCGAAACCAACAGCCAGCTCACCGTTCTGCTCGACGCCAGCAACTCCATGCAGTACACCTCCGGTCCGCTCAGCAAAATGGACTACGCGCGCTTCATCGCCGCTTCGCTCTTCTATCTCGCCATCCGCCACCAGCGCGACGCCGCCGGCCTCATCGTCTTCGACGACGAA